>Ga0187776_10000681_pt1 | contig 16375 bp, 12 predicted proteins | sample 0216_BV02_MP12_2_FD_132426 | JGI IMG/M metagenome (GOLD analysis project Ga0187776, IMG submission 132426) | Tropical peat soil microbial communities from peatlands in Department of Meta, Colombia - 0216_BV02_MP12_20_MG | ecosystem: Environmental > Terrestrial > Soil > Wetlands > Peat | place...
CATGCGGGCCATCCTGGTGCGCGCGAACTTCGTGCCGGCCGTGCGCCACAGCATCGGATGGCGGGGGCTGAGGCAAGCCGTGGCGGCCGGTGAGTGCTGGACGGCCAGAACCAACGGGTTTGCCGGGGTGTTCGGACTGTTTTTCGACGGCCTCGACCCGGCCTCCGACTGGCTTCGCGGTCGATTTCTGTTGCATTATTTCCCCGATCCGGAGGAGGCCCTGGTCGAGCGCTGCTCGCTTCAGGCCGCGGCCTTGACCCGGGTTCCGGACTATCTCCAACACGTCAGGGATTTCCCGCTGCACCCTGAATTCAGCCGCGTCTTCACCATCGGCCGCGTCCGCCTTTCCGTTCACGCAACCGGGAAGGCGCTGGCGCTCGAGCTGGAAAGCCTTTCCACGCAGCGGACGATTGCCGAGGAGGGAGTCCTCCTGGCCCGGAACGGAGAGATGGTGCCGATGATCGAACCCGGGGGCCGCGACCAGGATTTCCCCGCACTGGAAGTGGCGTCCGGGCTTTTCAACGCGCTGGCGGCGTCGACGACCTTCAATCTAGGGCAGCCGCCGGCCTACATGAGCGAGGGCCGCTTTCCCGGCGCCCAGATCGTCTACGACCGCACCGGCGCAACTCGCTCGGTTGCAGCCGCCGACATTTGGAAATTGAGGCTCCTTCTGGGATACGGTGAAGGCCGCTTCGAGGATCTCGACGACGCTGACGGCGATTCCAGCCGCCCGCCGTTTTACGCCTTTCGATGGTGCGCCGGGGAGCCGCCTCCGGTGGGATACCCGGACCGGCTTTGGTGGCGTGCGCACCAGATCCACGAGGTGAAGACCATCGATAAGAAAATCCTTGGGGTCGACGAGCGCCCGCCCCTCATCATCCTCACCGGTTTTCTGGGCTCGGGGAAGACCAGCTTTCTGCAACACTACATCGAGTACCAGACCCAGCGCAGCCGCTTCGTGGCGGTGATCCAGAACGAGATCGGCGAGGTCGGCCTGGACGGCAAGCTCCTGGACTATAGGGTGACGGAAATCGATGAGGGCTGCGTGTGCTGCAGCCTGGTCGGCAACCTCAAGCGGGCGGTTCAAGGGATTCTCGAAACCTTTTCCCCGGACACCATCATCCTCGAAACATCGGGCCTGGCAAACCCTAAAAACCTTGTGGACGAGCTGGGGGAGTTGGAAGAGTGGGTAAGGCTCGACTCCACCGTCACCGTGGTGGACGCCCTCAACTTTGAAACCAGCCTCGAGGAATACGGGGTCGCCGCCGACCAGATCACTGCAGCGGACGTGCTCATCCTGAACAAGAGCGATTTGGTCGGCGACGCACGGCTGCAGGAGCTGCGCCATCGATTGCAGCAATTCAACCCGCGTGCTCTGATAGTGGTGAGTTGCCGGGGGGATGTGAACCCCGCCATGATTTTCGACGTGGATCTCCGGTCGGGACCGGAAGGCCAAGAGAGCCTGCCGCTCGGCTCGGGGCATGGCCGCCATCCCCCCCGCCATGACCACGGGCACGATCATCTCCGGTCTCGAACCATCCGGCTGCCGCAGGTCTTGGACCGCCAGGGCTTCCTCAAGGCGGTGACATGCCTGCCCTCTTCGATCTTTCGCGTCAAGGGCATCATCGAGCTCTCCGATCCACGGCAGACCCTGCTCTTTCAGTACGTCGCCGGCCGCTACGAGCTCTCGGAATTCCCGAATCCAGGGCCCCCCGATAGATTCCTGGTCTTCATCGGCCGCGCCGAAGGCAACGCAACACTTGGACCGGATCTCGACCAATTGTTTTTGGAAAGATGCCCTCAGCAGGACAGGCGCGAGCCGTAGGAAAAAAGTACGAAATGGGAAAAGGGAGTTAGATCGGTTGGTGTCATACCTCTGCTTCTCACCCCCCACCTCGCCCCGTCAACGGGGAGGAGTCATTTTGGCCGCGATGAGACGCCGTCTTGGAGGGGGCTTCTTAAGGCCACCCGCTCTGCGGGGCAAGTCCCACTGACGTATGTGGTTACAGTCAGTGTTGCGCTTTTAATCAGTCGATAACCCTCGATTTCTCCACGAAGTTTTGCCTTCCACCTGACCTGGAATCCTTCATGGTGTAGCCATTTTCACCAATAGCTGCTCACCCCAAGTCCGGGGCAAAGAAGATATATGACGGGATTTCAGTAAGTTACAAGATTGGTTTTTGCAGACCCATGGTGGCCCCCCTCTTGCTCTTACCAAGGGGCAAAAGAAAGAGATCTTGGCCAAGGAGGGATGCCATGAACGAATTCAAGAAAAACCGGAGCAAGGACAGGAAGAACCCCGGCCTGCACCTGTGCATCTGGTCCAAGGCCGGTGCCGTCAGCGTGCGTACCTGTATTCGGGAACTTGACTGCCGGCGTTGCCTCTTCGATCAGAACATGACGGATTATTTCGCCGGTGCGCTGGAGGAAATGCCGGCAGTGCCGCAGGCGGCGTGAGCAAGGAAATTCCGGAGGCTGCGTTGCGGCAGGCCTCAGGATCAACAGAGAACGGAGGTGAGCTGATGACTGAGAAACGGACATCGACTCGTGTGACCAAATCCGTCCAGGGATTCAGCATTCTCGAAAACGAATGTATCTGGATGAAGGCCGGAGTCATCAATTTCAAGCTCTGCGACCAAGCCTATGATTGCGTTCACTGCAGCTTTGACAAGGGCATGACTCGGGCGCTCGGGAAAGGCAAAACCGGAGAAGCCGGAGTCCCGCAGGAGAGCTGGAGAGCTAAAATGCGGCGGCGGCACGCCGATCAGCGGGAATGCCGTCACATGCTCTCCGGGCGGGTGGCGTACAAGCTCTGCGTCAAGGACTATCGCTGCGATGTCTGTGAATTCGATCAGAGCCTGGATGACGTGGAACTGACCTACCACCTGGCCACGCCTGCCCTCCACAGAGTGGGGGGCTACCAGGTGGCAAAGAACTACTATTACCATCGCGGTCACGGCTGGGCCCGGGTGGAATACGCCGGAAGGGTGCGAGTGGGGCTGGATGATTTCGCCGTCCGTCTCGTAGGCCCGGTGGACGAGTATCAGCTTCCCGCTCTGGGCCGCAAGGTGAAGCAGACAGAGGTCTGCTTCGGTCTCGCCCGAGAGGGCAATACGGCTGATATCCTCTCACCGATCAGCGGTACGGTGGTCGCCGTCAACCATGAGGCCCTCCATCGGCCTCGCCTTACCAACCTGCGACCTTATAGCGACGGCTGGTTGCTGGTGGTGGAACCGGAAAAGCTGAAGCCCAACCTCAAGAATCTTTTCTTCGGCAAGGAGACAGACGGCTGGGTGGAACACGAGGTCGCACGCCTGCATGATCTCGTCATGGCGGAGCATGGACCCATGGCCTCCACCGGTGGCGAGCCCGTCGACGACCTGTACGGGAATGCCCGGGAGATCGGGTGGGAGCGACTGGTGCACGAGTTCCTGCTCACCTGATTTAACACTAATGTTGGGCAAATGCTCCCCAGCTCATGCCGTTGCATCGGACAGAAGGCAGGGAGGGCACGGTGGGTGCCAGGCCAAGCCATGCCGATGCAACGGCCAGTCATACGGTGACGCTGCCGGTAAGATCCAGAGAGGTACGAGATGAAGGTCCTACTCGTGGATGACGAAAAGGAGTTCGTCTCCGCCCTGGCGGAGAGGCTTTCTTTCCGGGGCATCGATGCCGACTGGACGGTGTCCGGAGAGGACGCCCTGAAAATGGCCCAAGGCAAGCAATACGAAGTCGCGGTTTTAGACGTGAAGATGCCCCTGCTCGGGGGTATCGAACTCGGGAAAAAGCTCCATGGGCTGCATTCGCAGATGAAGTTCATCTTCGTCACCGGTCATGGTTCCCTGGAGGACTTCAAGGTCGGCTCCACGGTGGCGTCCTACTACCTGGCCAAGCCGCTCAAGATCGAAGAACTCATCCAGAAGATCAAGGAAGCCATGAACCGATAACCGGACCATGAAGGAAACTCCCAAGAAGCTCGCGGAGCGCCTTTACTTCCGACCCGGAGTGGCAAGGCCCCACCCTAAGATTGGGACCGGGTCACCCTCCACCGCCCTCCAGCTTCTGAATTTGGAACCTCCGGTAGGCCTCACCCAGGAAAGCCTTACAGTACTCACAAAAAAACAGCGGCGTGCAATCCAGGTCCCCGATCCCGTGAGACGCTCGCATGACGCAGTCGGGCTGTTTGCAGTGAACGAGAGCGAAGGTGTGTGCCAGTTCGTGAACAGCCACCTTGGCGGCACGCTCATAGAGGGTATCCAGAGGCACCTGTCCCCCATCCTCTCGCTCCCGAAGGCGGTAAAGGGAGACTACCGCCGTCCGACCTCCCAATTGGGCCTCACCGAAGACGTAGGTGAGCACGGGAATGAAGAGGTCCACGTTCACCACCCCCAAGAGGCGCTGATGGGCACGGCGGCTCTCGGAAAGCCTCTTGAGAATGAGGGCAGCATCATACTGGCGGCGCTTCTCGTTAAAGGCAAAATCAGGGTCAGTCAAGCCGGGAAGGAGGTCTACCGGGAGGTGGAAAAGGGCCTGGAGGTTGGCGGCGATGATTCTCACAACCGCATCTACCCCAACACCCAGGGGAACAACCCCGATCTCCCCGTGTTTCGCATCCATTATCTGGTATCTGCCGGGAAAGCTCTCTTGGGTTCCAGACCGCGACGGTCCGCGGAACCTCGTGAAGCTCTTACTGACGCAGACCGTACCTGTTGATCTTCTTGTGGAGGGTAACCCGGTTGATCTCGAGAGCCTCTGCTGCCCGGCTGATATTCCAGTCAAATTCCTCAAGTACTTTCTTGAGGTGGGCGATCTCAGATTCTCGCAGGGAGTGAGGCCTGGCAGCCGCGGGCACTGATGGCGTGAGGAATGAAAATTCTTCGGGACCGAGACTTCTCTTCTTGCAGATCACCACAGCCCGCTCGATGGCGTTTTCCAACTCGCGAGCATTGCCAGGCCAGTCGTAGCGTTCCAGAATGGCCCGAGCCTCCGGACGGATCGTGTCTATCTGCTTGTTTGTCTCCCTCCTGTATCTCTCTAGGAAATGCCCAACCAGAAGAGGAATGTCCTCTCTACGTTCCCGGAGTGGGGGGATGTGCAATGAGATCACATTGAGGCGGTAGAAGAAATCCTGCCGGAACTCCCCACGTTGGATGGCCTCCTGGAGGTTGCGGTTGGTGGCGGCGATGACACGAAAATCCACCTCGATTTCCTCCGTCCCGCCAAGACGGTGAAATCGTTTGGTCTCCAGGACCCGCAGGAAATCCACCTGCATCTTCAAAGGCACGGTGCCCACTTCATCGAGGAACAGGGTGCCCCTGTGGGCCATCTCCAGTCGGCCCTTCTTTGCCCGGACGGCGCCGGTGAAGGCCCCCCGTTCGTAGCCGAACAGCTCACTTTCCAGCAAGTGTTCGGGGAACCCGCCGCAGTTGATGGCGATAAAATGCCCATGACAGCGCGGGCTCTTGGCGTGAATGGCTTTGGCCACGAGTTCCTTGCCGGTCCCAGTCTCTCCGGTAATGAGAACCGGCGCTTCGCTCGCCGCCAGGTCCTGAATCATTCCGAAGATCTCTTGCATAGCCTTGGAGCAACCTACCAGGTTTTCAAACCGAACCGTCTCTGCCACCTGGGCGCGGAGATAGATGTTTTCCTCCACCAGTTTTTTGTGTTGGATGAGCTTTTCGGTCAGCAGGGTAAGATGATCAGGGTTGAACGGCTTCATCAAGTAATCGCTGGCTCCGCCCTTCATGGCCTCCACCGCGGTCTCCACCGAGCCATAGGCGGTAATCATCACCACCATGGTCTGCGGATACCTTTCCTTGACCGCTTGCAACACCTCTATCCCATTCATAACGGGCATCATGATATCCAGAAAAAGAAGGTCGTAAGGGGTATCCTCGAGCATCGCAAGCGCCGCCGCGCCTCCGTCGGCCGCATCCACTTGGTAGCCGCCTTTTTTCAGCCAGCCCTTGAGGGATTCCCTGATTACCAGTTCGTCATCTACAACCAGAATGCGGATCCTTTCGGCCATACTTCTTCCTTTTCCTGCCTTGCCCCGAGACCTGCCGTGAAAGCTCTGAGTTGGTCGTTCAATCTCTCGTGAGGAAAAATTGAGCTGCTGACCGGACGATGCGGGATTACCCGAAGGGCGAAGCACCTTCTCCCGCCTGTCTTGCAAGGGGCTCAGCCGGCGCGAACTATGCCTCACCCTACATTCAGTGAGCCTTTTCGACGGCAGGAAACTTCAGAGTGAAGGTGGACCCGACCCCCACGGTGCTATCCACATAAATGGTGCCCTGGTGCTCGCCGATGATGCCGTGAACCACCGAGAGCCCCAATCCTACACCTTTATCTTTGGTCTTGGTTGAGAAAAAGGGCTCGAAGATCGAGGAGATGTTCTCAGGGGGAATGCCACAGCCTGTATCACTCACCACGACTTGCACCCGTTTTCCCTTCCTATCGAAAGATGTGGTCAGGGTCAGTTTCCCGCCATCCGGCATCGCCTCCACGGCATTGAAGACAAGGTTCATGAGGCACTGCTGGATTTGATTCTGGTCGCCTTCAATTTCCGGCAGGTCTTCGGCGAGGTTCTCTTCGACCGTGATCTTCTGCAACTGCATTCTGTGTTGAATCAAAAGCACGACCGAGCGCATAATGTCGTTTACATTGAACAGACGATGCGCAATTCTGGTTTGGCGCGAAAAAGAAAGCAGATTCGAGACGATTTGCCCGCAGCGGGCCGATTCATCCGAGACGAGCTGGAGGTAGCGCCGAAACTCTTCGAGGCTCTCTTCCCTCGGTGGCCCTTCATCGAGGGAGCGCAGCAACAGTCTCGCCAGCGTGTGGATGCCAGCGATGGGGTTATTGATCTCGTGGACACTGCTTGCCACCAGTTTCCCCAGTGCGATCATCTTGTCTTCATGCACGAGCCTCGCAAGATCGTTCTTAAGTTTGAGGGTTCTTTGTTCTAGTCGAACTTCAAGTTCGTCGGTTATGTCACGGCAGAACTCGAACACCATGGTCAGCTGGCCAAGGTAGTTTTTCAAGGGAAAGGTAGAGACTTCCATGTAGTGTGGCCTGTTCTCCCGATCCCGGTGCTCGTGGATCGCGTGCGCCGAAAGGCCAGTCTCCACGGTCTCGCGCATGGGACAGTAGCAGGAGGCAGAATCGCAAGGTGTGAGAACCCCATGGCTGATCTCGTGGCAGGTCCTGCCAATCACTTGGTCCCTCGACACGCCGAGCAGTTTGAGCATGGCCTCGTTGGCATCGATGATCTCGAAATTGGGTTTCAGCAAGAAGATTGCTTCCTTGAAGCCCCTCCATAGGGTCTCAATCACACTCCTATAAAAGCGCACATCCTGTTCTCGTTGCTTGTACTCTCCCCTAAAGGTAACCACATCGCTCATCAGTCGAGAAATCGCGTAATCCCATACCCGAAGATCTGGTCGCTTGTGTCGGAGCATATCCGTGAGGAGTTCTTCCTTGCCCGTGAGTTCAATCACCACATCCAGGTTCTCCATGTTTAAGAAGTCATGGTAATCACTGGTGGTAGAGATCCCCCTCTCCTTGGCAAAGAGAAGTCCGGGAGCCTGAGGATTGATGTCCGCCACTGCGACGATCTCGGCGTTGAGTGTCTTGAAGCGGTCCGCTGCGAACATCTCTAGCAGGGCCTTGCAGCGGGTGCCCCCTCCGATTACGCCGATGTTAAAAGGCTCTTGGTTACGTTTTTTCTCGTACCCGACTTCAAGGGGAAGATGCCGGCCTTCTGTCAAGGAACTTACCAAGTGGGGCCGGCCCATCTTTTTTTTCTTAGATCTTTCGGGCATGGGGGATGTGTCCTTGAACTTGAAAGGCCTTGACACCACTATACCGAAAAGGATTCTGGGTCGCAACTTTCGCCAACGAACACCTCACCTAAAAGGCAAGGCCGACATCCGGACCCGTCCTCTCGGCAGGAGGCTCCCGGACGACCAAGCTTGTCGAATTCGCACTAATAACTTTTTGGAGAATTCCGGTTGGACCTGGCCGGCGACTCACCCGGAAGCACTCTACATGCGCCGCGGGAATATCGCGCGATTGACCGGTAGGGAGTGGCAATAAGAACCCCCCACTCCTACTCTACAGCCTGCCGGGTAGTGACGCAAGGCCGGGTGATCTTGTCGGCATGTCTGCACCGTGGCCTTCTCAACGGAGGCACGCGTCCTAGAGAATACAGGAGCGACTAACCCTCTTGCCCCCAGGGTCTCCTTTCTATTCGGCCTGGCCCGCGTTCTCGATTATCAAGGACTCCGCCACCAACTCCCACAGGTACTTCACTTCGACGTGCATCATGCCATACTCCTTGCGGAGGCTCTTCATGATCTGGTCCCGGCAGTTGTGGCAGGGGGCGATGAGAAGCTCGGCGCCCGTCTCCTGGATCTGCCTTGCCTTGACCCGGCCGTAGTAGATGCGCTCCTCGCCATAGGGCATGGCCCAGGCGCCGCCACCGCCGCCGCAGCAGAAGTTGTTGGCGCGGTTGGGATTCATCTCCACGAAGTTGTCCACGCACTGCTGGGTGATCCAGCGCGGCTCCTCGTAGTAGCCGTGACCGAAGGCCTTCTCGCTTTTCCGCGCGTAGTTGCAGGGGTCGTGATAGGTTGTGAGCTGCGGATGCTTGGATTTGTCCACCTTGATGCGCCCGGTCTCGATGTATTCCTTGAGGAGATCGTGAATGCTCAGGAACTTGACGCCTTCATCTTTGAACCACTTTTGCAGACCAAGCCTGGTCGCATAGTAGGCGTGCCCTCACTCGGGTAAGAGAAGGTACTCGCAGTCGAACTTCTTGTAGTTCTCCACGATCCGGCGGACGACCTCCTTCATCGATGCATCGTCGCCGGTGAAGAGTCCCCAGTTAACCCCTTCCCAGTTCTCCGAGGTGGTGGTCCAAGACTCCTTGGCGGCGTGGAAGATCCGCCACCAGAAAAACATGTCCTCCGGCTCGGCGAAGGGCTCCTTGGAGTTGATGGTCACCAGGATTTTGGCGCCCTTCTTGTCCACGGGTACAGTGAAGCCGGGAAGCTCCTCCGCCAGCTCGTTTCCCAGGTCTTCAAGGAGAGCGAGGAAATCCTCCTTGGGGATGCCCACGTTATTTCCGGTCTTAAGGCAGGTCACGACGCCCTTATGCATGACCCCCGGGACCTTGTCGCGATCCCGAAGCGTCCGGACCGACCGCATCATCTTCAGGAGATCGATGTTCATGGGGCACCCGTGGTCGCAGCGGCCGCACAGGGTGCAGATCCACGGGAACCGGGAATCAACCAACTCCTGATCCAAGCCGAGAAGAGCCATGCGCACCGCTTTGCGCATGTCCAGCCCGTCTACTCCGGTCACCGGGCAGCCGCCGGCACAGGTGCCGCAGGTGAGGCAGAGATCGAAAATCCCACGAGCGGTGGCACTCTGCTCCTGCAAAAGATGGTCTCTCAGCTTGCTTGACCTATGAGAACAATCAAGGGCTTGCATAGTTCGTTTCTCCTCCGGCTGTTGAGCCGGCGTGATGTTCCCGCCGACTCGTTTGTCTTCCACACCCTTTTCTCCTGGCACCCGAGCCACTGCGGTCTCTTCCCGGGTTACCCCCCAAAAACCCGAACAGGCTTGTAGGGATGGGTGCCTTCGATGACCTCCACGCCAGCGGTGGCCTTCACCTTCTGGACGATCGTCTCCTTGCACGGACAGTTGTTTAGGAGGCAGGTGCCCAGGTGCAGGGCGTCGATAGTCTCGCCCATGGGCGCCATCCAGTTCTTCAATTAGAAGACCTCATCCAGGGCTGCGTCGATAACGGAGAAGACCTGCTGGTCCCGATAGCCCCGGAGGACCGACGCGCTGTTGGGGCAGACCGCCGCACAGGAGCCGCAGCCTTGGCACATGAGCTCGTCCACAATAATCTTCTCCTCGTCCTCGTCCCGCCACCGCGCCCCGTAGGGACAGGCGTTGATGCAGCGCTCGCAGAGGGCGCAGAGGCTCGGGCGCACCGCGGCCACGGTGGCGCCGGCAGCCAATCGGTCACTGACGAGAATTCGCAGGGCCCGCTGGGCGGCGGCCTCGGCCATGGCGATGGTTTCCGGGAGATAGCGAGGCGAGTGGGCGATGCCGCAGGTAAAGATGCCCTCTTTCAGGAAATCCACCGGCCGCCACTTGGGTTCCGCCTCCTGGAAGAAACCGTCCTGGTTCAGTTCCACGCCGAATATCTCGGCCAGCCTTCCGTGGTCGGCGGGAACGATGCCGGTACTGAGGACAAGGAGATCCGGTCTGAGTGCCACCTTTCGCCCCAGGATAGGGTCGGTGACCTCAAGGGAGAGCCGACCATCGGCGACATCTACCCTTGGTTTCTCGCCCACCTCGTACTGGATGAAGATCACCCCCGCCTCCCGCGCCTTGGTATAGTGGCTCTCCAGGAACCCGTAGGCCATCATGTCGCGATAGAGGATATAGACGTCGAGGTCGGGATTCTGCCCTTTCAGGTACAGAGCGTTCTTGAGGGCGGAGCCGCAACAGATTCTGCTGCAGTAGTTTCGCGGTTCCTCGCGAGAGCCCACGCACTGGATCATGGCGATGGCCGCGAAGTCCGAGGCTTTGATCGCGCCGGCGTGGAGCCTCTCTTCGAGCTGGTGCTGGGTGACGATGGCATCGCTCTGGCCATAAGCGTACAGGTCAGTAGGGGCTTCCCTCCCGCCGGTAGCAAGAATCGCCACGCCATGTTCCAGTACCTGCTTGGCTCCGTCCTCCCCCTCGATAGTGGTCCGGAATCGTCCAACGCTCCCTTGGGAAGAAAGGACCTTCGCCTTGGGCCGGACCTGAATGTTGGGATGCTTCACCACCCTCGCCGCCGTTTCCTCCAGCAGCTCCTGGGGTGAGCCGCCCTCGAGGACCCGGTGGATAGATCGGAGATTGCCGCCCAGCTCCGCATCTCGTTCCACAAGGGTCACCGGGAAGCCGTGGTCGGCGATGGCGAGGGCTGCAGTCATCCCGGCAATCCCCCCACCTACGACCAGCGCCTTTTGAATGATCGGGGTAGTGACGGGAAGGGAGGGGTCTATTCCTTTCAACCTGCCGACCCCCATGGCAAGGGCGGCGAGAAGATCCCGACTCACCTCCTGCCGGTCCGCGTTCCGGCCAGGGAATGCCGGGGTGCGAATGTCCACCACATCCATGAGGTGAGGCGGAAGGCCGGTCTTCTCAGCTAGGGCCCGGAGCTTCCTCGTGTAGACATAGGGAAGGCAGGCCCCGATGATCAGGCGGTTCGGCGCTGTTCCGGAAAGGGTCTCTTCCAGTTGAGTCCACCCTGCCTGGGTGCATACTTGCGGGATACGCTGGACCTGAGCCACGCCGGGGAGATGTGACAGTCGGGAAGCGATCATATCCAGGTCGGCAACCTGGTTCAGGGCGTCGCCGCATGTGCAGAATGCCACCATCATTCGGGGGTCTTCCCGGGAGACGTCGCGAAAGGTGGATCGGGGCTCAGCCTCCACAGCGAGTCCGCCGCCCTTGCTATGAATGAGCCGCGATGCAGCGAGGGACGCCGACCCTGCCTGGACCACTGATTCGGCGATATCACGGAGCCCGGGAAAGGACCCACTCACCAAGACGCCATCGCGGGCGGTCCGACTCAGCGAGTTCGGCCGGAGTTGACAGAAGCCCCATGGGTTCAGCTCCACTCCGGTGATCTCCGCCAGCCGCTCACCGCCCGCTTGGGGCCTCTGGCCCGCAGCGAGGACGACGAGATCAAAGACCTCCTCGTGGGGGGCGCCCTTCAGGTCGGCGTAGGAGACCCTCAGGCTGCCGGCGTCGCCTGCCGGCTCGAGGGAGTGGACCCGGCTCCTCACGAATCGGACCCCGACCTCCTTCTCTGCCCGCTCTTGATAGCGATAGAAGTTCTTGCCGAAGGTGCGCATGTCCATATAGAAGAGGGCGGCGTCCACCTGGCCGTTGCTTCGCTCCTTGGCAAGGAGCGCTTCCTTGATAGAGAACATGCAGCAGACAGAGGAGCAGTAGTCGGCGTTGGCTTGGATATCTCGGGAGCCGACGCACTGGAGCCACGCCACCTTCCGGATCTCCTTGCCGTCGCTCGGCCGGAGCAACCTCCCCTGGTTAGGGCCCGTGCCGCTCAGTATTCGTTCAAACTCCAGGCTCGTTACCACGTTGGGAAGGACCCCGTAGCCGTACGGGTTCTTCCCGGTGGCCGGATCGTACGAGCCGAAACCCGCGGCGAGGATCACCGCCCCCACCTCCAGGGTGCGCTCGCCGGTGCGCTCAAGGGTTTCGTAGAGTTTGACGACCAGGGGAACGAGGGTCTCCGGGTCAAAGGGTTTCATCAGGTAGTCCAGGGCGCCGATCTTCATGGCCTCCACCGCTGTCTCCACCGTGGCATAGGCGGTCATCATCACCACCGGGAGCTCCGGCCGCGCCTCCTTCGCCCGTTTCAGCACCTCCACCCCGTCCATGCCGGGCATCTTGATATCGAGAAGCATGAGGTGGTAGGCCTCCCGGCTCACTCTCTCCAGGGCCTCGGCGCCCGATTCGGCCGTGTCCACCTGGAAGCCGTCCTCCTCAAGCCAATCCTTGAGAGAGTCCCGCACGATGAGTTCGTCGTCCACGACGAGGATGCGGAACCGCCGCCGCGCCTCCCAGGCGAAGTCGATGGCGCCCGTGGGGCAGGCCTTTTCGCAGGCGCCGCAGTGCGTGCACGAGGCGAGATCGATCACATAGCGATTGGGGATGGAGTGAGGTACGGGCAAGTAAGCCGCCTTCCGCTTCGTCAACCCTTGATTGAACTCGTCCGGCACCTCCACCAGGCACACCCGGGAACACTCGCCGCAGCCAATACAGCGCCCGGGATCCACCAGGTTGGGCCTCTGTCTCAAGGTGACCTGGAACTTCCCAGGCTCGCCCTCCACGGCCACAAGCTCGGTTGAGAGCAGGATCTCGATGTTTTCGTGAAAGAGCCCCTTCCGCAGGCAGTACTGGGAGGACGCATCACGCTCCACCAGGGGAAGCATCTTGCACATGCCGCAGCCGTCCGTAGGGAACTGGTAGTCGAGCTGCGTGAGGGTGCCGCCCAGGTGCGGGCTCCGGTCGATGAGAGTGACCTGGTAGCCGAATTCGGCCAAATCCAGGGCGGAACGGATACCGCTGATTCCGGCCCCAACTACCAAGGCTGAACCGATTTTCTTTTTCATGCTGTGGTACCTCGCGGTTCGAGGCTCCTTGCTTGGGAGCACCCTGAAGCCTGTCGCGATGAGAGTTGCAGACGTCGATTGTCAGTCGCCCGTTGTCAGTAGTTCGTGGTCAGGAGTTCTCCAACGGACAAAGGACAACCCTCTCCGGATGGGAAGCCATCAGTCCTTGCCATCGGTCACCTCGGAGAATTCCTTTTCCCGAAACACCGAAAGCGGCGGCTCCTCCTCGACGTTTCGTCCGGCCTCATAGTCAAAGGCCTTCTGGGTGTAACTTGCAATGGTTCGGAAAATCTCCATGACCGGGATGTTGTTCGGGCAAGCATTGGAGCACTGCCCGCAGCCGATACAGGCCGTACTCATATGAGCCAGACGGGTCATGTGATAGAAGACCGTGTCGGTGGGCATCTTGAGGATGCCTCTGCGCTTGGCCCATCGGAGGTATTGTGAAGGTTCATGGTCAAAAACGTCAGTAACAAAGACACACTCCTTACAGTAACATACCGGACAGGCCACTCGGCAATTGTAACAGTTGACGCAATTGGCGAGATAGGCCGTTAGTTTTTCCAAATCGGCCGTCGCCTCACTGGTCTCAACATACATCTGGTCCCGGTAGGCCACACGCTCAGCCACAAGGGTCGCAATCGCCTTCTTGCGCCCTTCCGGTTCGTTGGTTCCCATCAGCCCCGTCGCCTTCAAGAGGACCTCACCTGCAGGCGAGTTGGCCTGCACCAGCAACTGTTCGTTGAGGTCAACCCCTACGAGGCCAATCAGCAGGTCCGCATTTTCCGGAATGGGATGTTCGCAGGCCTTGCATGCCGGTGACAGATCGAAATCCTCCCACGCAGTACCCTTTCCTCCCCGGATATTTTGATAGAATCTCAAAGTGGCCTCAGTTCCGTTCTGGCCGGCGAATCGAGGATAGTTGACATTACTGTACGCTCCAAGGCAGTCAACCCCCACCAGCAGCACGTTCTCTATGCTCCCCTGCTTGAGCTTCACCAGTTCGATAAAAGCTCGGATCTCGCAAGGCCGTAACACGACAGCCACCTTCCCTGCGAATGGCTTACGGGTGAGTTTGCTCAGTACCTTGGCAGCGTTGATTGGAAATACCGGTGCCAGAGGATCGACGCCGTCGAGCTTTTTCGGATCGGTCACCAGAGTGGGCATCACCACGTTCTTCATGGGAAGATGCTGCGCCACCAGCAGGGCATCTATGTCCCCTTTCTCAAGAAGTGTCTTGAAAAACCCTTGCATCGCGGTAATGAGGCCCTGTTCCTTCACCTCAATCTTCGCTGTCTTTGCCATTGATCCTCTCCAAATGATTTGGTTGGTTTGTTAGAAAACCCTAAATCACCATTTTCTCCTTGGATTGATTCGGGCCAAGAGCTTTGACTTCGTCCACCATCTTTTTAATGGTAGCGGCAAAATCCACACCCTCACTGGCGCCAATCCAGGTCAGCTTTACACGGCTTTGGTCAAAACCGAACCGCGGCAGGATCTCCTTCAACAACTTGACCCGTCGGCGGGCCTTGTAGTTCCCGTTGATATAATGGCAGTCCCCGGGATGACAGCCGCTGATAAGAACTCCGTCCGCCCCCTCTAGCAGGGCCTTAATCACATACTTGGGATCTACCATCCCGGTGCACATCATCCGGATCAATCGCACGTTGGGGGGATAGGTCAACCTGGAGGTCCCTGCCAGGTCGGCTGCGGTATAGGTGCACCAGTTGCACACAAAGGCGATAATTGTCGGTTCGAAGTCTGCCATTTTCTCCCTCCACTCAAATGTCTAAAGTTGGTACGGTTTGTATTCTCACACTTATGTCTTCCAAATTCCGCAATCCGACTTCCCTCTACATGCCCACTTCCGCAACGGTATTCATGATTCCATCGATTTCCGCAAAAATCTGCTTGTCCGTAAAATGCCGAACCTTGGCAGCCCCGCTGGGGCAGTAGGCGGAGCAACTTCCGCAGCCTTTACACACTGCTTCGTTTACCTCGCTGACACCTTTCACCACATTGAATTCGATCGCCGAGTAGGCACACAACCCGATACATATCTGGCAGCCCACGCATATGTCCGGGTCGATGGATGAAATCATAGGGGAAACCGCTACCTGTCCGGAGGCGCTGAGGGCCAGCGCCTCGGCGGCGGCTCCCTTAGCCTGCGCCACCGTGTCGGGAATATCCTTGGGTCCCTGGCAGGTGCCGGCCAGAAAAACACCGCTGGTAGGTGTAGAAACCGGCTCGAGCTTGGGGTGCTCCTCCAGAAAGAAACCATCACTTCCGATGGAAATCCCAAAGATGCGCGACACTTCGTTTGCGTCTGAACGAGGCTCCATGGCGGTACACAGGATCACCATCTCGACCGGGACTTTCACCATTCTCTCAGAAAGCGTGTCCTCGGCGGTCACAATTAGCATGCCGTCCTTTTCTTCGACCCGGGAAGCCTTGCCGCGTACCATGCGCACTCCCTCGCTCTGCACGCGCTTGTAAAACTCCTCGTACCCTTTGCCAAAGCAACGCATGTCGATGTAGAAATTGTAAACTTCAGTATGGTGTCCACACTTGTCCTTGAGGAGATGGGCATACTTGAGCGCATACATACAGCAGGTGCGCGAGCAGTACTCGTGGTAGTTCATATCGCGGCTGCCGATACAGTGAAGGACCGCCACGCTCTTCGGAGGCTCGGTGAACTTGAAGCGGTCGTTCGGGTCCCGTTTAAGGAGCTTGCCTGCCGTCGGACCTGTTGCGTTGGAAAGGCGTTCGAACTCCAGATTGGTGAAGACATTGGCATACTTGCCGTAGCCGTATTGCTGCATCGGCGTCGGATCGAGCGGGTCGAAGCCGGTGGCGACAATGATTGAACCCACCTCGATTTCTTCCACCCTCTCCTCCATGGAGTGGTTGATCGCCTTTGCTTCACAGGCGCTTACGCAGAGCTTGCAGTCACAACAGCCACCGCAATTTACGCAGCGGGCAGCTTCCTTTTGCGCCTGGTCTTCGGTAAAGCCCAAAGCCACCTCTTGAAACGAGGAAGCACTCTCCTGCGGATCTAGATGCGGCAGCCGGGCCCGGCTTTCCCTCAGAAGACCCTCGGGAACCTCGCTCCATTCCTGCCCAGGAGGTTCCCTGGAAGCCAGCTCTTCGGCATAACGGTCGAGGTC
>Ga0187776_10000682_pt1 | contig 16375 bp, 11 predicted proteins | sample 0216_BV02_MP12_2_FD_132426 | JGI IMG/M metagenome (GOLD analysis project Ga0187776, IMG submission 132426) | Tropical peat soil microbial communities from peatlands in Department of Meta, Colombia - 0216_BV02_MP12_20_MG | ecosystem: Environmental > Terrestrial > Soil > Wetlands > Peat | place...
CGTCCGGTGCAGCGCCTGCGCGACGTCCTGCTGTCCGGGATTCTGGCGCCATGCGCGCAGCTGCTCGCCGGCCCGCGGAAAGAGCTCTGCCGCCTCTTCCAGGAAGACGGGAAGCACCTGCTCGTCGACCTCGTCGCGCACGGATGCGAGCGCCTCGTCGGCAACGGGGCTCGCGCGCGGCGCGCCGCCCTCGGCTGCCGCCGGTTGCCTCGGGCTCGGAGAGGCCATCGCTGGCTCGGCAGGCAACGATATCGCAGCCTCTGACGCGCGCGGCGCCGGAGTTGCAGGGGCCGCGGACGACGGCTTTGAGACGGCCGGCCGGGAAATCGATGGCGTCAGCACGACCACCGGTGCGATGGGCGGCGGCTCGGGCTCGGAGACGGACTCGACAGGCTTGTGCGTTTCGCTCGCTTCTTCCTCCGCCGCTGCGGCGCGCGCCGCGGAGCTCTCGCCGTCCTGGAGCGTGGCTGCCGGCGCCGTCTCGTGCCGCAGAGCCTCGAGCTCGGCGGAGATTTCCGCCGCCTCGGCTTCGTTGCCGGCATCGAACGCGGCCCGTGACCGCACCCGCGCGGCGAGCGCGTGCAGGCCCGCGATCGCGCGGGCGAGGACGGGCTGCGCGGTCGAAGGCAGAGGCGCACCGCGCTCTTCCAGACCGACGAGGCACTGCTCGAGCGCCTTGGCGGTGCTCGCGATGAGCGGAAAGCCTCCCGTCCGGTGGATCCCGCAGAGCGTGTGGCTGGCGCGGATCATCGCCTGCGACGGCGACAGCGCAGGATCGAATTGCAGCGCTTCGAGCTCCGCGTCGAGCGTGGCGAGATGCTGCTGCGCCTCGTCGCAGAGAATCCGGTAGAGCGCGCCCGACAGCGTGACCGCGCCGACGGTCACCTCGTCGGCATCGGCGCTTTCGATCGGCGCTTCCGCGGCCGCCGGCTGCGCCTCGCGCGATTCGGGGATGAACTGGATCACCTCCGCGCTGTGCCCGGCCTCGCCGGACGCATCGACCCGAGCCGGCTCGAACGCCGGCGTCTCGTCGAGCTCCAGCACTTCGATCTCCGGATGTTCCGAAGGCGCGGCGGCTGCGGGAGCGATCGACACGACGGACGCGGATGCGGCCGGGGCGAGCGCGTCGTCGGCGTCCGCCGGCAGCTCGGCTTCGACCGCGGCGATCGCGGCGCGCAGTGCCAGCGGATCCGCGGCGACGCGCCCCTTGCGGCGCAGCGTGTCGACCCACACGCGGAAGCTCTTCTGCGCGGTGTCGATCATCGTCAGCACGGCGGCGGTCGCGGGCCGCTCTTCTTCGAGCAGCCGGTTGTGGATCTTCTCCACTTCCCAGGCGATGCCGCCGAGATCGGTCAGGCCGACCATCCGGCCGCTGCCCTTGAGCGTATGGAATCCGCGCCTTACCGTCGTCAGCGCCTCGCGATCGTCGGGCTGTGCCTCCAGTCGCGCGGCGTTGGAGGCGACGTTGTCGAGAACCTCGTCGGCTTCGGCGAGGTAGATCTCGAGCAGTTCCGCGTCGAGCTCGGACGCCGCGGTCTCGAGTAGCCGCTGCGTCTCGTCCGACGGTCCAGGTGTCGGCTCGACCGAGCGCCCACCGGCGATCGTCGCGATCACATCCTGCAGCGCCGCGCTATCCCCGGTGCCGTCGCGTGCGAGGAGGCTGAGCGCGGCGTCGGCGTCCGACTGCAGCGTGGCGTCGCCGATCAGCTCGGCGTCGTTCTTGAGCGCGGTCAGGTCTGCCGCCAGGCGCTCGCGCACGCTCGCCTCACCCGAGGAGCGCTGCAGGGCGGCAACAGTCTCGGGCAGCGACGCCTTGAGCTCCTCCACCGCCTCCTCGACCGTCTCCGGCTCTTCGACCGGCGCCTGCGCCGGCGCGCCGAGACGCTTGGCGAGCAGCGGCTCGATCAGCCGCTCACGGTCCGGACGCTGCTGCTCGACCGCCTCGATGTAGAAGCCGAGACCGGACAGCGATTCGGCGAGGAGCTCCAGCCCCTCGTTCGTGACCGTCGTTTCGGGTTTGGCGTAATCCTCGATCTGCTCCTGGCACAGCGCGAGGAGCTCGCCGGCGCGGTCGAGCCCGAGCATCTTGAGCGCGCCCATGATCTGGCGGGCGTCCTGCGCCAGCGACGCGAGCTCGCCGCGCTTCTCGTGGTCGCGGAAGAACGCGTCGAGCACTTGCTCCATGTGCCGCAGGTTGGTCTGGATCTCGCGCGCCACTTGCGCGAGCAGCAACCGCTCCTGGGCCCGCCGCGCCATCTCGTCCAGCAGCGGTGCCCGGTCCGCGGTAACGGCGCGGTTCTGCTGCGCGGCGTCGAGCCGCGCGATCATCGCCTCGACCTGCTTGGGAAACTCCGGCGACAGCGAAGCGAAGTTCTCCAGCGCCGACTCGGCGAGCAGGAGCCCTGTCGCGTACTCCATGGCGAGCGGCTCGGGAATCGTGGACGGGAGCTTGTCGAGCCGGCCGGAGAGCGTGCTCGCGAGCCTGGAGAGCGACGGCTCGCCGACCGCGGCGGCCTTGTCGCGCAACGCCGAGAGCGTCGACTTGAGCTTCGGCAGGCTGTCCACGCGGCCGCCGGTGATCTTGAGCCACAGGTCCTTGGCGGTCGAAAGCAGGTCGCGCGCTTCGCGCAGATGCGGCTGCACGCGCACCACGTCCGCGGAGAGCGCCTCCGCGCTCGGAATCAGCGCCGGCAGCCGATAGGCGCGCTGCACGGCCTGCACCTGCGGCCCGACCGGTGCGCTGATGGCGACGTAGTAGAGCACCTCGCGCCGCATGCGATCGGCGACCTTGCTCGACCCCTCGATGAAGCGCCGGATCTGCAGATCGATCCGGCCGCAGAGCTGGCGTACGCCGAAGCCGGTATCGATGCCTTTCTCGACGATGCTCTCGAGCAGCGCTCCGACCGTCCACCAGAACGAGCGCTGCGCGGAGTGCGTCTGCACGTCCTCGATGCCCTGGACCGCGTCGCGCATCATGCGCGCGGCTTCTTCGTCGCCGCGAAGCCACGCGAGCAGCCCGCGCTGGAAGAGCCGGCGCTGCTTGACGAGGAAGGATTGCAGTCGCTGGGGCGTGACCTTGGCGGTCGCGATCTTCGGCGCGCGCGGGGACAGATCGGGATAGAACAGGTCCGTGGGCGACACCGCCTTCATGCCCCGGGCCTGCTGCATCAGCTCGTACTCGGGAAACAGCTTGAGCGGCACAGGGTTGGCGCCGCCGACCAGCTCGTCGAGGAAGATCTTGAGCTTGCGGCAGGCGCGATCGACGCGCTCGCAGGCCGCGACCGCGTCGGCGGATGGCAGCTCCTCCATGCGCGCGAGCTGCCGTTCGATCTCGTCGGTGTAGGCGGCGACTGCATCGAGGCCGACCATCTGGATCGCCCCCGCCGCCTGATGCACGTGCGTGCGTGCGACCTTGAGATGCGTGGCCTCGTGCGGCGATGCCTTGAACAATTCGAGCGCGTCGAGGCCGCGGCCCAGCGCCTGATCGATCTCGCCCTGTACCCAGGAGAGCGGACCGAGGTCGAAATCCGAAGCGTCGTCTATGGCCATGCGGTGTCGCGCCAGGCGATGGTACCGGAGTTAAGCAAGAAGCACGCCGGGCACCGACGCTAGACCTTGAAGCCCGCGACCGAGCTGCGCAGCTCCGCGGCGAGCTTGGTGAGCTGTCCGATCGAGACGTTGGTCTGCTTGGTGCCCTCCGTGGTCTCCTCGGTGATCTTGAGGATGCCCTGCATGCCCCGGGTCACGTCCGACACCGACGCCGATTGCTTCTGGGTCTGCGCCGAGATGCCGCCGATCAGCTCCGCGAGTTCGCGCGACACGCGGCGGATTTCGTCCAGCGCCTGCCCCGCCGCGTCAGAGAGCTTCGTCCCCTCGACCACGCCCACCGTGCTCTTCTCCATCGCCGCGACGGCGTCCTGCGTGTCGGCCTGAATCGTCTTGACGATCGCGTCGATCTGCTTGGTCGCCTCGCCGGAGCGCTCGGCCAGCCGCTGCACTTCCTCCGCCACGACCGTGAACCCGCGCCCGGCTTCGCCGGCGGACGCGGCCTGGATGGCGGCGTTGAGCGCCAGCACGTTGGTCTGCTCGGTAATGTCGGAGATGAGCTCCACGATCTCGCCGATCTCCAGCGACGATTCCCCGAGGCGCTTGATGCGCTTCGCCGTGTCCTGGATCTGGGTGCGGATCTCGTTCATGCCGGCGATCTGGTTCTGCACCGCCTGGCCGCCTTTCTCCGCGGCGGCCAGCGACTGCTGCGCCACACGGGCCGACTGCGCCGCGCTCTGCGACACTTCGTTGATCGACTGCGCCATCTGCAGCACCGAGGCGGACGCCTGCTGGATCTCACGGTTCTGGCGCTGCGAGGCTTCGTAGAGCCGGTTCGATATGGCCTGCGCCTCGTTGGTCGCCTTCGCGACCTGGTCGGTCGCGCTGTTGATGCCCTTGACCAGCGTGCGCAGCTCCTCGATGGTGAAATTGATCGAATCGGCGATCGCCCCGGTCACGTCCTCGGTCACCGAAGCCTGCACGGTGAGGTCGCCGTCCGCGAGATTGCCCATCTCGTTGAGCAACCGGAGAATGGCTTCCTGGTTGCGCTTGTTCTCCTGCTCGCTGTCGTAGGCGCTCACCCGCTGTTCGTCGTAGAGTAGTTTCGCCAGCACCGCCCCGAAGCCGAGCGCGAACACGGCGAAGAAGATGGCGGCGCCCAGCGCACCTAGCCTCGCGGCGCTCTGGCCTTCGTAGCTCGCCGCGAGCGCGGTGGTCTGCGTGAGCACCGGCTCGGAGTCCTGGTTGATGCCCTGCGCCGCTTCCTTGGCCACGACCAGGCGCTGCATGTTCTTGAGGATGGCGTTGACGCCCGCCTCGTAGCCCGTGAAGCGCTTCTGCAGCTCGGCCAGGGTGGCGCGGGCCTCGTCGTTGCGAACCGGCGCGAGCTTGAGCGCGTCGCTGCCCTTCAGCAGCCCGTTCAGGACGTCGCGGAACGTGCCCGTGTCCTTGCCGAGCAGGAACGCCACCTCCGCGTCGATGTCGTCGGAGGACACCAGCGCGTTGGCGTTCTTGGCGATCTTCTGCGACAGCGTGGCGAGCTGATTGATGAAGTCGATCTCGCGCACGCCGGCGCCGGCGGCGGCAGCCTGGGCGGAGGCCTGCTGGGCGAGCTCGAGCAGCGCGGTGTTGGCCTGGTTGATACTGTCCAGGCCCTTGGACAGCGACACCAGGCTGTCCCGATTGTCGACGACCTCGGTCGCGTGCTTCTCCATGGTCTGCCAGCGCGCGCTGATCTGCGCGAGCTGCGTTTGCAGCGCCTCGGACCCCGGAGTTTCGACCGAGCCGCCCCGCATCGGTCCGCCTTTGGTGAGGGCGTCGAGGTCGGCGCGGAAGCGGTCGCGCGAATCCTTCACCGCCTCGAACGCGGCGGCGTTGCCCTGCACGGCCAGCGACGTGCCGCGGGCGAGCCGCTGCGAGAGCATCTGCATTTCGGTGGCCGTGCCGGCGCTGGCAGCGCTCTTGGCAGTGAGCGTGATGTAGAGGAACAACATCAGCAGCCCGAGCACGACGAACACGCCGATGAGCGTGCCGAGGATCTGGTACTGCTTCGCCGCCGGCAGATGGCCGATGAACGGCAGTCGTCCCGGCTGGCGCTTCTCGGCGGCCGCCGTGCGCAGCTGCTCCATGATCGAGACGGAAGCGAGCGGATCGTAGCCGGGCGCCGGCGGTGTCATTTTCACCTGCGTGGTGGTCGGCATCTCGAGCTCCGACTCGTCGACCGCGCGTCCCCGCGCCGGTCGCGCACCGAGCATGCCCTTCAGATTCAGACTAAGCGCCATGATCTCTCCCGTCCGAGCGACGCCGATGCGCGTTCGCTCTCCCGTGTCACTACAGCCCAACCTGCAGGAAACCGGGGTCCTGCGCGAGGCGCGCAAGGTCGATTTCCTGCCAGACCGCACCGCCGCCTTCCGTCCAGCGCGGCCCGTACCACGCCGGGGCGCCCGCTGGCAGCTCGCCCTGCGCAAGCTCCGCGAGATTGCGCAATCCGAGCACTCGCCGCACGACCAGTCCCGCCCGAAGCTCGCCCACGCGGGGCCCGAACAGCACCAGCCGCGTCTGGCTGGGCCCCGCGGTGACGGGCTCCAGCGGATGGCCGAGGAAGCCGGCGAAGTCGATGACGCCGTAGAGATTGCCGCGGATGTTGGCGATGCCGATGTACCAGGGCCTGGTGAGCGGCACGCTGGCGGTCTGCGGCACGGCGATCACTTCGCCCGCGTCGGCGAGCCTGATGAGCCACTGATCGCCGGCGCAGGCGAACCCGAGCCGCGACTGCTCGACCTGAGCCGCTGTCTTGGCGGCCAGCCGCGTGGCCAGCTCCTGCTGGAAGGCGCGCAAATCGAGCTTGGCGGCACGAGCCATGGTTTGCCAGGTCAGCCGAAGGCGGTGATCTTGGCGAGCAGCTCGTCGCGCTTGACGGGCTTCACGATGTAATCGCGGGCGCCCTGACGTAGGCCCCAGATCTTGTCCGTCTCCTGACTCTTGGAGGTGCAGAGAATGATGGGAACGGTACGGGTGCTCGGATCCCGGCTGATCGCGCGCGTCGCCTGAAACCCGTTCAGTCCGGGCATGACGACGTCCATGAGAATGAGATCCGGCTTGACCGTCTTGGCCTTGAGGATCGCGTCCTCGCCGTTGTCGCTGGCGACGACTTCGTATCCCGCCTTGGTCAGCATGTCGTTCAGTACGTGCCGCTCGGTGGGCGAATCGTCGACGATGAGAATGCGCTTGATTGCCATGGTATCCCGCCCCTTAGTCCCGCCTTTGTTCTTGCGCTTCGAGCCAACGGGCCCGGCGGGCTTTAACCCGCCTGGTGCGCGGCGGCCCTGACGTGGTTAGCCACCGCCTTGAGCAAACTCTCCTTGGTGAACGGCTTCGTAAGGTACTGATCGGAGCCGACCATCCGGCCGCGCGCCCGATCGAACAGCCCGTCCTTCGACGACAGCATCACCACCGGCGTCTGGTGGAACTTGGCGTTCTTCTTGATGAGTGCGCAGGTCTGATAACCGTCGAGGCGCGGCATCATGATGTCGACGAAGATCAAGTCCGGCTGGTGATCGGCGATCTTGGCGAGCGCGTCGAACCCGTCGTCGGCGAGGATCACGGTGCAGCCGGCCTGGAGCAGGAAAATCTCGGCGCTGCGACGAATCGTGTTGCTGTCGTCGATCACCATGACTTTCACGCCTTTCAATGCCGCCGCATCCGCCACTTCACGGCCCCCCGCGTCGTCGATCGATCGTATCCTCGCTGTCGTCGCTTGCATGCCGGCCTCACAGAGTGTGCCACGGAAGTAGGTAAATGCCTAGAGCATAATCCTTGCCAGAAAACGCAAAGCCGAGCGTGCTGAGCGATTTACAACACTCACTTCGTGCAAACTTGCGGACAAAGTGCCGTTTTTGGGCAGTTGCCGGCGCCGGCCCGCAATCGGCAGGCTCTGTCCTCAGCAGGCGCCCCCGCGGCCGGGGAAGTCAGTCTTGACGGCGGAACGAGCGGCCGAGAAACATGCGATAGGCCGGATTCGCCGTCTCTTCGACGTACGGATAGCCCAGCCGGCTCAGGAAACGCTGGAATTGAGCGTGGTCCGACGGCGGGACCTGCATGCCGACGAGCACCCTGCCGTAATCGGCGCCCTGGTTGCGGTAATGGAACAGGCTGATGTTCCAGCCGCGGCTCATGCTGCCGAGGAATTGCATCAGCGCACCCGGACGCTCCGGGAATTCGAAGCGGTAGAGCGTCTCGTGCTCGGCCTCGGGAGCATGCCCGCCGACCAGGTGGCGCACGTGAAGCTTGGCCATCTCATTGTCGGAGAGGTCGTAGGCCTCGATCCGCCGCCGGTGCATCGCCCGCAGGAGCTCGCGGGTCTCGTGCCGCCCGCGCACCTCGACGCCGACGAAGATGTGGGCGATGCGCGGATCGGCGTAGCGGTAGTTGAACTCGGTGATGCTGCGCTTGCCGAGCAGCGCGCAGAACTCGCGAAAGCTGCCCGGGCGCTCCGGTATGGTCACCGCCAGGATCGCTTCGCGCTGCTCGCCCAGCTCGGCCCGCTCGGCGACGAAGCGCAGCCGGTCGAAGTTCATGTTGGCGCCGCTGGCGATCGCGACGTACGTGCGGTCGCGCAACCGGTGCCGCTCGCAATAGGCCTTGACCCCCGCGACCGAGAGCGCTCCCGCGGGCTCGAGGATGGAGCGCGTGTCCTGGAAGGCGTCCTTGATCGCCGCGCAGATCGCGTCGGTGTCGACGAGCACCATCTCGTCGATGAGCGTGCGACAGAGCCGGAACGGCTCCGCGCCGACCTGCTTCACCGCCACGCCGTCGGCGAAGAGGCCGACGTCCTTGAGCTTCACGCGCCGGCCCGTGTCGAGCGAGCGCGCCATCGCCGCAGCGTCGACCGGCTCGACACCGATCACGCGCACCTCCGGGCGCACCCGCTTGACGTACGCGGCGATCCCCGAGATCAGCCCGCCGCCGCCGACCGGCACGAAGATGGCGTCGATCGCGCCCTGCTGCTGGCGCAGGATCTCCATGCCGATCGTGCCCTGGCCGGCAATCACGTCCGGGTCGTCGTACGGGTGCACGAACACCGCGCCGCTGGAGCGGGCCATTGCCGAGGCGCGCGCATAGGCGTCGCTGTACGAGTCGCCGTGGAGGAGGACCTTCGCCCCGCGCCCCGCCACCGCCTCGATCTTGATGTGCGGCGTGGTGATCGGCATGACGATGGTCGCCCGGCAAGCGAGCCGCTGCGCGGCGAGCGCCACGCCCTGCGCATGATTGCCGGCGGAAGCCGCGATCACTCCCCGCGCGCGCTCCGCTTCGGAGAGATGCGCCATCTTGTTGTAGGCGCCGCGAAGCTTGAACGAGAACACCGACTGCTGATCCTCACGCTTGAGCAGCACGCGGTTACCCAGACGCTCCGAGAGCGTCGATGCGGGCTCGAGCGGCGACTCGACCGCCACGTCGTAGACCTTGGCGGTGAGGATGCGCTTCAAGTAGTCGACGGACATCGCCTGGGAAGGCTCGCTCAGCGAGGGCCGTGAAGCGTAGCAGAAAGGCGGCGCGCCCCAAAGGCGCAGGCGCGGCGTTTTCTGCTAGCCTTCGCGCTTCGCCCGTCCATGCGCCGAGCCCCGACCCCGACCGCCGCAACCGCCCGCACGCTCGCCGTCGTCGACCTGGGCTCCAACAGCTTCCGGCTCGAGATCGGACGCGTCGAGGGCAATCAGATCTACCGCCTCGACACGTGGCGCGAGACGCTGCGCTTCGGCGCCGGCCTCGATCCCCAGGGCCGGATCAAGTCCTCGGCGATGAACGCCGCGCTCGAATGCCTGGCGCGCTTCCGTGAGCGCCTCGCCGGCCTGCATCCGTCCGCCGTGCGCGCGGTGGCAACGAACACCTTCCGCGTGGCCAAGAACGCGCGCGAATTCCTGCCGCGCGCCGAGCGCACGCTTGGACACCCGATCGACGTCATCGGCGGTCACGAGGAGGCGCGGCTCATCTATCTCGGCGCCGCGCACGAGCTGCCGCGCTCGCTCGAGCCGCGGCTCGTGATCGACATCGGCGGCGGCTCCACCGAGTTCATCATCGGCAGGGGTCTCGAGCCGGAGCGGCTGGAATCGCTGAAGATCGGCTGCGTCGGGCTGACGCAGCGGTTCTTCGCCGACGGCCGGCTGACAGAGGACGCGTTCGTGGCGTGCGAGACCGCCGCGCGCGTCGAGATCGAGCCGATCGCGGCGGAATTCGGGCCGCGGCACTGGCACGACGCGTATGCCTCGTCGGGGACCGCGGCGGCGCTCTCCGAGATCCTCGAGCAGAACGGTTTCTCGGGCGGGGGCATCACCCCGCCCGGGCTCGCGCGCCTGAAGCAGCGCATGCTCGCCGCGCGGCACATCGACCGGCTGTCGCTCCACGCGCTCAAGCCGGAGCGCGCGCCGGTACTGGCCGCGGGCCTCGCGATCATGTCCGCCGCGGTGGCGGAGCTCAAGGTGCAGCGCATCGACCCGGTTGGCGGCGCGCTCAGGCTGGGCGTGCTCTACGATCTGCTCGGCCGCACCATCGACGAGGACGTGCGCGGCGTGACCGTGGAGCGCTGCGTCAAGCGCTACAGCATCGATCGTGAGCACGCCGAGCGCGTGGCCACGCTCGCGACGAACCTCTACCGGCCCGCCGCCGGACGCCCCGACGCGGCGAGACTGCAGCTCGTACGCTGGGCGGCAACCCTGCACGAGATCGGAATGTCGGTCTCGCACATCGGCTTTCACAAGCACGGCGCCTACATCCTGCAGAACGCCGACATGCCCGGCTTCTCCTCAGGCGAACAGGCTCGCCTCTCGCTGCTCGTCTTCGGCTGCCGCGGCGGGCTCGCCAAGGTCCGTGCGGCGCTCACCGACGACGACGTGCGGCTGCAGCTGCTCGCGTTGCGCCTGGCCGTGCTCTTCCACCACGCCCGGGCGCCGATCGCGCTCCCGCGCATCCGCCTCACCGTGGGCCGGCGCATGGCGCTCGACGTGCCCGAGCGATGGCTGCGCGCTCATCCGCTGACGGCGCACCTGCTCGCCAAGGAGCGATCGCAGTGGAAGTCGCTGGGGTTTCCCTGGAAGGGCCGGCGCGAATGACCGGTGTAGGCGCGAATTCGTTCGCGCGCGCCGCTAAACAAAATCGGGGCCGATCACGACCTTGAGCACGACGCTCGCCGTCCCGTCGCGCACGCGATTGCTAAGCCACCACACTGCGGCCTTGCGCAGGCTCCACGGGCGTTCTTCGCCGGCGAGCAGCAACGCGGCCGCTTCGCCGAGCGTCGGCTGGTGACCGATCACGAGCACCGGCTCGCGGGCGTCCGGCCAGCCCGCCGCTTCGAGCACGGCCGCGGCCGACGCGCCGGGCCCGAGCCGCTCGACGACGCGAAACTTGCGCTTGAGCGCGAGCGCGGTCTGCTGCGCGCGATCGGCGGGGCTCGAGAGGATGCGGGTGGTGTCCGGAAGGTGCGCGTCGAGCCAGGCCGCGACCCGCTCGGCCTGCCTGATGCCCTTGGCGGTCAGCCGGCGTCCGAGATCCGGCTCGCCGGGCTCGGCTTCCGCGTGTCGCCAGAGAATCAGGTCCATCGCCGGCTCAGAATCCGGCAGCGGTCTTGTCCGCCATGCGCTCGAGCAGTTCGAGCTGCGCGGCATTGGGCCGGCCCTTCGTCTTCGCCTTGGCGTACGTGCCGTCGGCTGCGAGCTCCCACGCGTCGTGGCTGTCGGCAAGATAAGGCTTCAAGCCCTCGTCGATCACCCGCGCCTTGAGCGCGGGATCGAGCACTGGAAACGCGACCTCGATCCGGCGGAACAGATTGCGCCCCATCCAGTCGGCGCTGGCGAGATAGACGTCGTCCGCCCCGTCGTTGTGGAACAGCCACACGCGATGGTGCTCGAGGAAGCGCCCGACGATCGAGCGCACCCGGATGTTGTCCGAGACGCCCTTCACGCCAGGCCTGAGCGCGCAGGCGCCGCGGACGATCAGCTCGATGCTCACGCCCGCCTGGGAAGCCGCGTACAGGGCCCGGATGACGGCCTCTTCGAGGAGCGCGTTCATCTTCGCGACGATGCGCGCCGGCTTGCCGTCGCGGGCGTGCCGGGCCTCGCGCCGGATCGCGTCCACGAGATGCCGGTGCATGGTGAACGGCGCGAGCCAGAGCCGCTTGAGCCGGTTGGCCTTGGCAAGACTCGTGATGTGAAGAAACACTTCCTCGACGTCGCCGCACAGATCGGGATTGGCCGTGAGCAGCCCGAAGTCGGTGTACAGCCGCGCCGTTCGCGGGTGGTAGTTGCCCGTGCCGAGATGCGCGTAGCGCTGCAGCTGCGTTCGGCCGACCGCGTCTTTCTCCCGGCGCAGCAGCAGCGCGAGCTTGGCGTGGGTCTTCAGCCCGAAGACGCCGTACACCACCTGGGCGCCCGATTCCTCGAGCCGCTCCGCCCAGTTGATGTTCGCCTCCTCGTCGAAGCGCGCGAGTAGCTCGACCACGACGGTGACTTCCTTGCCGCGGCGGGCGGCCTCGATCAACGACTCCATCAGCGCCGAGTTGACGCCGGTGCGATAGACGGTCTGCTTGATCGCGATCACGTCCGGGTCGTCGGCCGCCTTGCGGATGAACTCGACCACCGGCTCGAACGATTGATACGGATGATGCAGCAGGATGTCGTGCTGCCGGATCGCGGCGAACAGGTCCTGCTGCTCGCGCAGGCGATCGGGAAGCCCGGGCACGAACGCCGGGTACTTGAGCTCGTCCAGGTCGGCCTGGTCGATGAGCGCCGACATCCGCGCCAGGTTGACGGGGCCCTCGCAGCGATACAGGTCGGCGTCCTGGAGCTCGAACTGCTGCAGCAGGAACGAGGCGAGATGCTGCGGACAATGCGCGGCGACCTCGAGCCGCACGGCCAGGCCGAACTGGCGCTGCGGAAGCTCGCCTTCGAGCGCCTGGCGCAGGTTCTTCACTTCCTCCTCGTCGATCCACAGGTCGGCGTCGCGGGTGACGCGGAACTGCGAGTAGTTCACGACCTCGCGCCCGGCGAAGAGCTCGGAGAGGTGCGCGTGCATGATCGAGGACAGCAGCACGAAGGTGTTGTCCGAGCCCGCGACCTCGGGCGGCATCTTGATGACCCGAGGCACCAGCCGGGGCGCCTTCACGATCGCCACGCTGGTCTCGCGGCCGAAGGCGTCGCGCCCGGAGAGCTCGATGATGAAATTGAGGCTCTTGTTGACGACCTGCGGAAAGGGGTGCGCCGGATCGAGGCCGATCGGCGTGAGGAGCGGCCGGATCTCGCTGTGGAAATACTCGGCCGCCCAGGTGCGCTGCGCCGGGGTGCGCTCCGCGCCGCGGACGATGCGCACGCCGGCTGCCGCCAGCGCGGGGAGGATCCGTTCGTTGAGCACGCCGTACATCTCGGCCACGAGCCGCTGCGTGCCCTGGCTGATCTCGATCAGACTGGCCCGCAGGTCCTGCAGCGACACGCCGGCCGGCGGCGCCTTGAGGCGAACCTGCTCGCGCAGCCCCGCGATTCGGATCTCGAAGAACTCGTCCAGATTGCTGCTCACGATGCACAGGAACCGCAGGCGCTCGAGCAGCGGCGTAGCGGGATCCTCGGCCAGTGCGAGCACGCGCCGGTTGAACGCCAGGACCGAGAGCTCGCGGTTGATCGCCGGCGGATCCGACTCGCGGCCCGACGCCGGAGCCGGGGTGGAGGCAGGCGAACTCACCGTCGAGGCTGAAGGCGGCGAAGCGGGCAGAGTATCGTTGGAACGCATGACGGTTTGGCTACGACGGACGGCGTCAGGCCGAGGCGGCGAGCGCGGCGGCCTCCTCGAGCGCGAACCACAGGCAACCGGCGCGAGCCTCGCTGGCGATCGTCGTCAGGTACTCGCGATGCGCCGCCCACTCCTCGGCCGAGGGTTGCAGCACCCGCACTGGCGGCAGCGCGCCGCTGGCGGCCAGCGTCGCGGCCGCCGCGGCCGGGGCCAGATCGATGACCAGGCTCTCCTGGCCCCGGGTCATCGCCAGGTAGACCTCGGCCAGCAGCCGCGCATCGAGCAGCGCGCCGTGCAGCGTCCGGTGCGCGTTGTCCACCCCGAACCGCTCGCACAGCGCATCCAGGCTGTTCTTCTTGCCCGGAAACTGCTCCCGGGCCAACGCCAGGGTGTCGATCACGGTTTCGCAGAGGCTCGCGGTCGACGACAGGCCGAGGCGCTCCAGCTCGGCATCCAGGAAGGCCAGGTCGAACGGGGCATTGTGGATAACCCAGGCGGCGCCGCGCGCGAACTCGATGAGCTCCGCGGCGACGTCGGCGAATCGGGGCTTGTCACGCAGCGTCTCCCAGGTGAGGCCGTGCACGTCGGTCGCGCCGAGGTCGATGTCGCGCTCCGGATTGAAATAGAAGTGGACGCTGCGTCCGGTGAGCCGCCGGTCGACGACCTCGACGGCGCCGATCTCGATGATGCGATGCCCGAGCTTCGGATCCAGGCCGGTGGTCTCGGTGTCGAGAATGAGGTGGCGCATGCGGGCGGTAGGAACCGATGGCTGGAGCCGCTACGCGTAACGCCGCTTCATGGGCTGCTATTCTCGCTCATCCGCGGCTCGAATCCCAATCGCCCGCGATTGCACGGCGCCGTGAACCGATTCAGCGCCGATAGCGCTTGATCGTCGCCTGGATCTCCTCGATGGCCCGCTCGATTTCGTCGTCGGTGAGGTCGCGCTGCACGCCCTTGCGGTCGGTGAGGGTGAGGGTGCGGTCGATCTCCGTCTGGAACTCCCCGAGGTTGAGCGTCTCGGTGATCGTGGTCGCCGGCTCGTCGGTGAGCGTCTCGGGCCCCCAGCGGACGGCCACCAGGGAAAGGTTGTCTCCCTCCGGGCCGCCCCGCAGCTCCGCCTCGCGCATGATGTTGGGCGCCGCCTTGAGGATGGGCGTGCCGGTCAGCGCCCGGGCGAGCTCTTCCGCGGGGTAGACGCTCCAAAGCCCATCCGTGCACAGCACGATCAAGTCGCCGTTGCGCAGCGGCGTTCGCCGCGAGAGGTCGATCACGGGATCGACCAACCCGCCCAGGCAGCTGAAGATCTTGTTGCGGTCCGGGTGGTCGGCGACTTCGTGCGCGCCGATGATTCCCTGATCGAGCAGATACTGGACCTTGGAATGGTCCTTGGTCTGGCCGATGAGCCCGCCCTGGCGGAACAGATACAGCCGGGAGTCGCCGACGTGCGCCCAGTAGGCGTAGTTGGATTGCACCACGCAGGCCACGCAGGTCGTGCGCGGAGTCTCCAGCATCGAGAACTGGTTGGCGTAGGAGCCGAGCGCCTGATGCGCTCGCAGCATCGAATCCTGGACAAACTTGAGCGGGTTCTTGAGCGTCGGCTTCGCTTCCTGCTGGAAGCGCTCGATGAACAGCCTCACCGCGATCTGCGCGGCGATCTCGCCGCCGGCGTGCCCGCCCATGCCGTCGGCGAGCACCAGCAGCAGCGTGTCGCGGCTGTAGGTGTAGGCGAGCCGGTCCTGGTTGACCTTGCGCGGGCCCTTGCGGCTTTCCTGGAAGATGGTGAATTGCACGCTGCCGCCGTTTCTAGACCACTTCGCTGAAGAGCTTGCGCTTCAGCGTGTTGAGGAAGGTGAGCTTGCGCTTGCGCGGCGGAATGTCGCGGATCGCCTTCTGCAGGGCGAAGACGCTTTGCGGTCGCTCGAGCGGATCGAGCCGCAGGCACCAGTCGATCACTTCCAGCAGATTGTCGGAGTACGCCCCGGCCCAGATCTTCTTGGCGGAGACGAGGTGGTCCTCGGTGAGCCGCGCGTCGGCGGCCTGCGGGGCGAAGGCGGCAAGGCAGGCGAACATGCTGGCGCCGATCCCGTAGACGTCGGTCCACGGGCCCAGCCGGTCGGGCTCGCGGTACTGCTCCGGCGCGGCGAATCCGGGCGTATACATCGGGGCGAGCTTCGGCCGCGTGTTGGTCAGCGTCTGGCGCGCCGCGCCGAAGTCGAGCAGGACCGGCGAGCCGTCGGTGCGCAGATAGATGTTGGCCGGCTTGATGTCGAGGTGCAGGAGCTTGTGCGTATGCACTTCGCGCAGTCCGTTCAGGAGGTGCATGAACACGTGCCGCACCAGGCGCTCCGAGACCTGGTCCTGGCGCATCTGGATCTGCTGCTGCAGGGTGCGGCCGCGCTCGTAGCGCATCACCATGTAGACCGTTTCGTTGGCGCGGAAGAAATTGAGCACGCGCACCACGTTGGGATGGTTGATCTTGGCGAGCGCTCTGCCCTCCTCGAAGAAGCACTTCATCCCGTAGCGGAACGAGGTGAGGTTCTCGGCAGTGCTCGCGCGCACGATATCGCCTTCGGTGCGCAGGACCAGCGACGACGGCAGGTATTCCTTGATCGCGACCGGCCCGCCGCCGTCGTCGAAGGCCCGATAGACGATCGAGAACCCCCCGCGGCTGATCTGGCGATCGATGCGGTAGTTCAGGAGCTGGTAGCCGGACGGCAGGGCCTGGTTGGTGGCACCCATAGACGCGTTGACGGAGCAAGTTTCATTCCGTCTGCACTTGCGCGTGGGTTTGATAACCTCTACATTCTCAGGCAACCCCGCACATAAAGTAAAGATTTCATTGATTTTCTGTCTCTTTCCGGCGCCTGACGCCGGGCTTGGCCGCAGGCCATGATCGCCAGCATGACCGGCTTCGCCGCGGCCGGCACCGAGCTGCCGGGTTGCTCGCTTGCCGTCGAGCTGAGATCGGTGAATCACCGCTACCTCGACGTCCAGGTAAAGCTTCCGGACGAGCTGCGTGCCCTCGACGGCGCGTTGCGCGAGCTCATCAGCGCCGAGA
>Ga0187776_10000683_pt1 | contig 16369 bp, 13 predicted proteins | sample 0216_BV02_MP12_2_FD_132426 | JGI IMG/M metagenome (GOLD analysis project Ga0187776, IMG submission 132426) | Tropical peat soil microbial communities from peatlands in Department of Meta, Colombia - 0216_BV02_MP12_20_MG | ecosystem: Environmental > Terrestrial > Soil > Wetlands > Peat | place...
CGCAGTGGTCGAGAACCGGCTCCCTCTGGGCGTCGACGAGGGCGCGACGCTGGGATTGATCGACGCTCACTGCGGGGCGACGCGGAAGGCGTTCCGCGACGAAGTCGACCGTCGCGCGGCGGAGCTCGCGAACAACGTGTCCTTTGCCGCGCTGATCGAAGCGAAGAGCCGGCGCCGTGCTGCCGACGAAACCGCAAAGCCGCTCGAGCGCTATCGCGAGGAGGAGCTCGAGCGCATGCGGCTGAATTTCTTCGGCTTCGACTCGAGCTATCACGTGGCGCGCTACAACTTCGTGCACAAGGTGCCGCGCTCGCGCACGCCGCTGTATCTGGCGCAGCATCGCGATCGAGCGTGTTCCGCGCCCCGCGTGCCGCCTCCGTGAGGCCCTGTTAACATAACGGGACTGGAGGAATCGTCATGGACCTCACCACCCTCGAACGCCTCCCGCTGTGGATCGGCGGGCGCGCCGTCGCCGCCACGACGACCCGCTACGGCGAAGTCACCAACCCGGCCACCGGAGAAGTCGTTCGCCACGTTCCCTTCGCCAACGCCGCCGATGTCGACGCCGCGGTCAAGGCGGCGAGTGCCGCCCTTCCGACATGGCGCGCCGCGCCGCCGCTGCGCCGCGCGCGCGTGCTGATGCGCTTCCGCGAGCTGCTCGAGGCACACAAGAAGGATCTCGCCAAGATCGTCACGCAGGAGCACGGCAAGACGCTGACCGATGCGGAAGGCTCGGTCACGCGCGGGATCGAGGTCGTCGAGGTGGCGACCGGCATCCCGCATCTGCTCAAAGGCGAGTTCAGCGAGAACGTGGGCTCCGACGTCGACGCCTATTCGATCCGCCAGCCGGTCGGCGTCTGCGCGGGCATCACGCCGTTCAACTTCCCCGCGATGGTGCCGATGTGGATGTTCCCGATCGCCGTCGCCTGCGGCAACACGTTCATCCTGAAGCCCTCCGAGCGCGATCCGACGACCTCGCTTCGGCTCGCGGAGCTCCTCGCCGAAGCGGGGCTCCCCGACGGCGTGTTCAACGTCGTGCACGGCGACAAGGAAGCGGTCGACGCGATCCTCGCGCATCCCGGCATCAAGGCGGTGTCCTTCGTCGGCTCGACGCCGATCGCGAAATACATCTACGAGACCGGAGCGAGGAACGGCAAGCGCGTCCAGGCGCTCGGCGGCGCGAAGAACCACGCGATCGTGATGCCGGACGCCGATCTCGACTTCGCCACCGAGGCGATCATCGGCGCGGCCTACGGCTCCGCCGGCGAGCGCTGCATGGCGGTCTCGGCGGTGGTGGCGGTGGGCGACGCGGCCGACCCGATCCGCGACAAGCTCGCCGCGCGCGCCAAGCGCATCCGCACCGGTCCGGGACATGTGGCCGACGTCGAGATGGGTCCGGTGATCACCTGCGCCGCGCGCGACCGCATCATGGGACTGATCGACAAGGGCGTGGCCGAAGGCGCGGCGCTCGTCCTCGACGGAAGGAAGCCCGCCGTTCCGGGGCACGAATCGGGCTTCTTCGTGGGGCCCACGCTGTTCGACCGCGTGCTGCCCGAGATGACGATCTATCGCGAGGAGATCTTCGGCCCGGTGCTGGTCATCGTGCGCACCGATTCGCTCGCCTCCGCGATCGAGCTCGTCAACCGGAACCCGTACGCGAACGGCGCGGCGCTCTTCACGCGCTCCGGGCACGCGGCGCGCCGCTTCCAGGAGGACGTCGAGATCGGCATGGTGGGGATCAACGTGCCGATCCCCGTGCCGATGGCGTTCTATTCATTCGGCGGCTGGCGCAACTCGCTGTTCGGCGACCTGCACGTGCACGGCATGGACGGCGTTCGTTTCTACACCCGCGGCAAGGCCGTGACCGCGCGCTGGCCCGACGACGGCAGCGCCGCGCCGGGGTTTCACTTGCCGACGCTGGGCTGAGGCGGAATCGGAAAGCGCCTCGCGCCGACGTGCAGCGAGCTTGGCGCGGGCGGCGGGCGGCTCAGCAGGAACACGAACTCGACGATTGCCCAGTAGGGCACGCCCTTGCCGGCGACCTCGGCCGGCGCGAAGCGCGTCTGGGTGAGCGCGTCGAGCACGGCGGGGCCGAACATCGGGTCTTCGCGGGTGAGCTCCGATCGCTCGATCGATCCGTCGGCGCGCAGGGTGAGCACTGCAACCACGCGCCGCTCCGCGCCTACCTCCAGCGCGGCCGCGGGATAGGCGATCGGCGGCGTTCCTGCGAGCTTCGGCGCCTTTTCCGCCGGCTTCGGGAAGCGCGCGGCGAGCAGCGCCGTGAACTCGGGCCCGAGCCTGGCGGGATCATCGATGGTCCCGACCGTGATGCTGACCTGACGCGGCGTGCCGCTGCCGGACGGCTCGCTCGCGACCGGTGACAGCGAGGCAAGCGGCTCGGGGCTGCGCACCGGCAGCGGAGGAGCCGGCGGCTCCAGCGGCCGCACCGCGGGCTCGACCACCAGCTCCGGTATCGCGATCTCGTCGATCAGCGGTCGCTCGCTCGTCGGCGGTGCGGCGGGCGCCGCGATCACGGCCTGGAGGGTCGCGAAGCTCGCCCGCGCGGGAAGCGCATCGATCGCCGGGACCCAGCCCCGCAGCGCCGCCAGCGCGAGCGCGTGAATGACAAGCGACGCCGCCACCGCGGCCGACAGCCTGCGCTCGTCGGCACGGCGCGACGCGGCGCTGTCCGCGGCGGGAATGGCGAGGCTCATGCGCGCCAGCCTGCACGCGGCGGGCCGCTCGAGTCAACGGCCCGTCGCCTCCGCGAGCGCGTCGTGACCGGGTATCGTCGCGCCGCGCCTACTGTCCCAGCAACCGCCACGACATGCGGTGCGCCGAGAGGAACGCCGGCGGCTTGATGTGCTGGAAGATCACGTCGCCGGTCGTGCCCGCCGTCACGCCCACCCGGATGTCGATGCCCGAGGCCGAGCCGGCTCCGCTCGAGTCGGTGAAGATCGCGACGTCGAGCCCGACGGCGCCCGAGGGCATGTCGGCTTCGGCCACCGGGTTGCCGCCCGGAGTGTCCTCCAGCAGCGATTCCCCGGTGGAGAAGTCGCGCACGTACAGTGTCCCCTGCTGGCCCGTCAGGCACGGGTCGGTCTGCGGCGACGTGCCCGCGTACGCGACCACCGACACGATCGCCTGGACGGGCGTGATGATGCGCTGCCCGACCGGCAGGTCCTCCAGCCAGCCGTGCACCGGCTTGGTCGCGAGCCCGCTGAGCTTCTCGGCGGCGGTGACGAGCGGGACGAGATCCGCGCGCGTCAACGGCGCAGCGATCGTGCTCGGCGTCGTGGTCGTCCCGTCGCGGATCGCGTAGAACGTCTGCTGCTGGTCGGCGATCGTCGCATTGGAGAGATCGGTGTCGTCCAGCAGCCGGCCCGTGCCGATGAACACCCACCGGTCGGTGCTGTTCTTGAGGTCCACCTCGATCTGCGGCGGCGTCGTGACCGGCTGCGGCGTGCCGTCCGGAGCGGTGAGCTGCGCCATGAGCTCGACCTTCCAGTTGGCGCAGTCGGTATCGCGAACGTCGAAGCGCCAGAGGTTGCCGTACAGGTCGCCGCCGTAGATCTGGTCGATGAGCTGGTTGCGGAAGTCCTGCGTGTAGCCGGCGATGTGGACCAATCCGGAAGGATTCGTCGCGGTGCCCATCCCATTGACGACAGGAGTGGTCAGCGTGCACGCGTTCTCCTTCGTCCCCGTGGCGGCATCGACGAAGAAGATCGTGCCCACGCCGCTGGGGTTGTTGTAGCCCGCGCTCACCACCATCAGCCACTTGCCGCCGAACGCGCGCGTCTTGGCGAGGATCGGCCGGCCGTAGGTGTAGCCCATGTCCGTGTCAGTAAACGTCCACTTGTAGAGCGCCTTCGCGGTCGCGGCATCTTCGGATGCGATGCTGAGCGGGTCCGTGACGTCCAGCGCGTAGTACGACTTGCCGCCCTTGCCGAGGCCGCCGACGAGGAGCGTGTGCCAATCGCCGGAGCCGCCGCCCAGATTCACGTCGATGACGCGCGGCGTCGAGTCGACGTAGAAGTGATGGCGGAACGGCGGCAGCGCGCCGTCCTGGTACGCAAGCGCGCCCAGCCCGGTGTTGTCGGGGCGGTAGAGGTCGTGCGGGATGAACGCCCAGGCTTCGTCGCCGCCCTTGGCGCCGCCGGAGTCGTCGGCATCCCAGAAGGCGTGCAGCATGCCGTCGTTGGCACCGACGTACACCCGCGCCGGACGGCTCGAGTGGGTCGCGGCCCATCCCGAATAGCCCGGATCGTTGGCGTCGATGTAGGGCGCGTTCGGCGGCCCGACGTACACGGCTTGGGAGTCGACGATGTCGCCGAGGAAGTTCTCGCCGGACGTCCCGTCGGGGAACGTGGCCGTCGCGCGCACCCGGAACTGGCCGAGGGAGACGCCCTCGTTGGTGGGATTGCCGCGCAGGAACTCGAGCACGGCCTGCCCGACCGCGGGCAGTCCCGGCGCGAGCGAGTCCTGCTGCCCGCCGGCGCCCGACGAAAGGTTCGCCCACAGGAACGGCACGGCGGTTCCCGTGTCGTCGACGGTGAAGATCTTGCGGTTCTGGAACCACGGGCACGACCCTGCCGTGGCGCACGTCGGATCGGGCGTCGTGATCTTGAGCTGGTGGTTGAGCTGCTCGGCGGCTTCCCAGACCGGCGGCGTCACCTCGTCGCCGGTCATGAGGTCGATGTCGATCTTGCTCACCGTTCCGGCCCAGCCGGGCTGGAAGGTGACGCGATACACGGAGTGGTTGGCCGCCGAGATCGAGCTGCTCGACTGCCCGACGCCGGAGCGCGATCCCGCCTGGTTGGCGATGTCCTGCAGGATCTGGCCCATGCCCAGCTTGAGCTCGGCCGCCGACCCGGCGTTGACGAAGCGCCCGTGGCCGTTGACGGCCGCGTGCCAGAGGTCGTCCACGCCCGAGTTGTCGGGCTGGTTCGCGACCGTGCATACGCCGCAGTTGGGCGTGATGATCGGCCACTGCAGCGTGCCCGCGGACAGCTGGCCCTCCGTGAGCGACTGGTTGGCCACCGGCAGCTTGCCCTGCGTGCCCAGCGAGAGCGCCGCGAAGTTGAGGTGCTGCCACGTCGCCGGGTCTTTCGACGTGCCGGGAACGTTGTCCGGGGCGAACGCGCCCGCGGTGCGCAAGTCGGTCACCCAGTACTTCATCGCGTAGTCGGACGCCGCGTCACCGAGGAGCTGCCCCGAGTTCTCGCGGAACGGCGCGGGCCACGGCGTGCCCGAGGCGAGGCCCGTCACCGGCTCCGGCAGCGCCGGCACCTGGTCGTCCTGATCGCCGACGGAGCTCGCCGCCTTGCCCTGGTTCGTGAACCCGTCGGTGAACAGCATGTGCCAGTTCTTCTGGCAGGACAGCTCGATCGGGTCGGTCGAGCCCGGGAGCTTGGGACTGGTCCCGTTGAGGAAATAGTCGCCGATGCGCGACATCGCATCGAGCGTCGGCGTCTCGAGTCCGAGCGGGATCTGGATGCCGAAGAGCTGCGTGAACCACGCCGTCTTCTGCGTCGCGTCGAAGGCCTGGATGTCCACGAACGTCGCCGGATCGAACTGCGCCTGCTTGGTCGTGAGGCCGTTCGACAGCGTGTGGAAGCCGACGCGATACTGGTCGTCGAGCGCCGTGAACGAGAGCGCGGTGACGGTCTTCACGGCCTGGATCCGCGTGCGGTAGTAGGCGAACCAGTTCGCGTAGTTGGTCATCTCCTCGTCGAACGTGCGGGTGACCGTGTGTGGCTGGTTGTTCGCGTCGATCCAGGTGTGGGTGTACGTCGCCGTCGCGCGGTTCGTGATGTCGAGGTCCACGCGCTGGAACGCGGGCGTCGCGTAGTTGTCGACGAAGCTCGCCGAGCCGAACTGGAAGAAGCGCGGGTAGACGTGCGTCGAGTCCTTGCCCGCCTGACACGAGCCGCCGCCGACGTCGGTGCCGAACCCGACCCATTCGTCGGTCGGTGCGTTGGCCACGGGGTTGATCTTCTGGTCGCACCACTGGACCTCGGTCTTCCAGTAGTGACGGGGAATGTTCGCGTAGCGGTTGGTGGCCGAGCAGCCGAGCCCGCTTCCGGGGGTGATCTCGCCGGTCACCGGCGTGGTGAACTTCCCGCTCGGGTAGTTGAACTGCGCCGCCGAGACGCCCGGATACGCGTGGTTGTTGCGGCGGCAGGTCTTGCCGGGACCGTTGGCATCGGCGAGCAGCGTCGTCAGCGCGTCGCCGCTCACGCCGGTCGTGTCGCAGCGCGCGTTGCGCGGATCGAGCGGACCAGGCTGGCTCGTGCAGACCTGGGCGGCGTTCGCCGCGGTGCAGACCACGCCGGTGATCGAGCAGGTGCCGGTCTTCGGGCAGTCGTTGGCCACGTTGCAGGAGCCGCCGGTGACGCTGCAGGAGCCTGCGAGCGGCGTGCACTGCGCGACGGACGAGCACGATGCGCCGTTGTTCTGGCTCTGGCCGCAGACCGAACCCTTGTCGCACGCGGCGTTGTTGCCGAACGGGCAGGACTGGCCGACGAGCCCCTGCGTGCACGTGCCCGCGGTACCGGCGCACGCCGTGCTCTCGGTGGCGGCCGTGCAGGACGCGCCGTTGTTGGAGCAATTGCCCGGCTTGGCGCACTGCGCCGTGCTGCCGTTCGCGGTGCACGCGGCGCCGACGTTGCCGGTCGAGCACGTGCCGTTGACCGTACAGGTCGCGTTGTTGCCGTCCGCCGTGCAGACGGTGGTGTTCGGCTGGCCCTGGGTGCAATGGCCGACCACGTTGCACTGCGCCGCGGTGGTGCATGCCGTAGCCGGCGGCGCGAGGCTGTTGGTACACGTGCCGACGACGTCGCAATCGGTGTTGACGTTGCACGCTTGTCCGAGCTTCAGGCTGTTCGTGCAGGTGTTGCCGCCCACGGCCGGGCATTGCGCGTTCGAGTTGCAACCGGTCGCCGGGTTGTTCGAGCACGTTCCCGACGTCGGGCAGTCGGTGGCGGGGTTGGCGCAGCTCGTCGCCACGGCGTTGCTGCAGTGCGGACCGATGGCCGGGCAGGTTGCCGCGGTCGTGCACGCTGCGTTCGGCGGGTTGTTGCAAGTGCCGCTGTTGGAGATGACCGGACAGTTCGCGCTGGTCGTGCAGCTCGTTCCGGTCGTCGTCTGGCAATGCGCCGAGATGGAGGGGCACGATCCCGGGTTGGAGTAGCAGACCGAGTTCGGCGGGTTGTTGCAGGTGCCGGCCGCCTGGCAGCTGCTGACGCCGCCAGTGACCGTGCACGCCGTTCCGTCGCGCGCGCACGTGCCCCCGGTGGCCGGGCAGTCGCTGTCCGAGCTGCACGAGCCGCTGGGCGACCCGGCGCAGCGCTTCAGGCTGCAATTGGCGTTGGTCTGGCAGCTGTTGCCCGCGATGCTGCACGTGCCGGAGATGGCGGGACACTGGCTGTCCTGCGTGCACTGCGTGCCGGTCTGCACGCTGCAGTTGCCGTACACCTGCGGCGGCGGGCAGGTCGTCTTGTAGACGCAGCTGCCTTCGGGGTCCGGGTTCTGGTTGCAGTCCGGGGGATCCCAGGCCGACGTGCACGTGGACGGATCCGGCGGGTGCGAGACGATGTTGACGCAGGTCTGGGTCTGCGCGCCGTTGCAGGTCTGTGCCACCGGATTGCAGCTCGTCTGCGTGGCGCCGTTGCACGCCTGGGGCTGGATGTTGTTGCAGGCGGCCGGCGAGCCGCCCACGCAAGCCTCCCTGCTCGACCCGTTGCAGGCCGCCGGCGTCCCTCCGGTACACGACGCGATGACGCTGCACGTGCCGCCGGCTGGCGCCGTGCAGACGCCGGGCTGCCCGTTGCAGACGCCAACCTGGTTGCCGCCGCACACGCCTTGCACGAACCCGTTGCAGTTTCCTTGGGCGAAGTAGTTGTTGCAGGCGCCTGCCCCGCTGCCGCCGCCGCACACGCCCGATACGGCGCCGGTGCAGGTCGGCTGCGTCGCGTTCGGGTTGCACACCTGGCCGTTGTTGACGTTGTCGCACGTCTGCGGGAGCGTCGGGCCGGTCTGCGGCCAATCCGAGCTGGTGATGTCGCACCAGAGCACGTTCTCGTTCTGGTAGAAGTACTTCGGATCCTGCGCCAGCGCCCAGGCGGGCTTGATCGTCGCGTTGGTGGGCGGCGCGGTCTTCACCGCCGACCAGTCGACCTTGGTGTTGCCGAAATCGTTGGGCGTAATGCCCGGCGGAACCCATGGATACATGTAGTCGCCGGTCGCGGCCGGCGATCCTGCCGACGCGGGCGCGATCAAACCGTTGGTCCGGCAGTGTCCGGGGTTGGTTACGAACGGCGTTCCGCTGTCGTCGTTCCCCTGCGTCCAGTCGGAATTGCACCACTGCCCGACCGTGACCGTCGCCGTGAGGTCGACATTCGTGATCGTCGGCGCCCACGGGTCCGCCGGCACCGCGGTCCAGTTCGACGTGGCGCCCGCGTCGAGATCGGGATAGCTCGCGCCCGTCGCATCGACGGGCGGATCGTAGGTCAGGCGAGGATCGTAGTAGATCGCATTCAAAGCCGAGTTGTGCGCGGCCGCGGGCCAGAGCAGCCAATACTCGTAGGGCTTGCCCGCGGAGGGCGAGCCCGAATTCACCGGGTAGTTCGCGATGCCGGGCAGCGGCCCGGGAGAGATCCCGCCCGAGCACGTCGGCGGCACGCTGAGCAGGTTGCAGCCCACGCCCGGTCCGCTGGTGCTGTAGCCGATGCCGCCGTAGGCCGGGTAGGGGAGGCCGTACTGCTCCCAGATGTACTGCGGCGAGATGTACTTGCCGCCGCTGCCCGCGTCGACCGGCGCGCCGCCGAAGCCGCACGCTGCGTTCATGACGCCGAACTGGTCGCGGCAGAACGTGCCGGTGTCGACGACGTAGTCCGGCAGGAAGTCGGACAGCATCGACGTCGAGTCGTCCACCGTCAGGATGATGTTCGGCTTGGCGTTGTTCTTGACGTTCAGCGGCTCGTCGGCGAGAGGAATCAGCCCGGCCGTGTAGGCGGGCGTGGCGAGCGGGCCCAACCCGATCAGGACCGCCAGGACGCCGGCTAGCCAGCGGCGGAGCAGCGAAGGCATCGGGTTGTAGGCCATTGTTGTTCGTCCCTGAGGGTGCTCAGCGCAGCATCGCCTGCGCGACCGAGACCGTGTTGGTCCACGGGGGGCCGTCGACGCGCACGGTGACGCGATAGAAGACTTGCCGGAAGTCGAGGCCGGCGGAAGGTTCGTTGACGGTGGCGCCCGGCGGCTGCTTGGGCGGCGCCATGTCGCACCAGCTGCGCGTCGATTCATTGTCGGGCGCTTCGGGGTGCGGCGCGGCGGCATTGCACATCCGCTCGATGACGTACGTCACCGTATTGCCCGCGCCATCCTGCTGCGCGCGAGGGTAGGTCGACGCGGGCTTGGACTGCAGCGGGGTCGGCACGCCGTACGGATCGTCCCAGCCCTGGTTGTGGGTCGCGTAGTAGTTGTTGTTCGCGACGTCGTCCACCCGTACGTCGGCGATGCGTGCGGCGCCGGAAGTGTTGGCATCGGCGAAGAGCGCCGCGGCGGCATCCTCGACGGCGAAGTTGGCCGGAAGGATCGACGCCTGCCGGAAGGCGAGGTTGCCGATCACGGCGGTCGTGGTATCGACGGAGCGCATGAGCGCGATCGCGGCGAGGCTCATGACCACCATGACGATCAGCGCGATGAACAGCACGACGCCGCGCTGATTCGCTTCCGGCGCGAGGCCCATGCGGTCGATGCTCATGACTGCTTGTTCCATATCTCGTTGCGAAGCGGAATCACGGTTTCGTACTTGCGGAAGCGCCAGTTGCCGGGCGGCGAGACGGAGGCGGGGACGCTGCCGGTGAGCCGGCCGGGGCAGAGCGCCTTGTTGGCGTTGGCGCAATCGAACAGCACCCAGTTGTAGGCGCCGTTGACATAGTCCCCGCCGGTGTAGCCGGCGAGGTCCTTGTCGAACTGCTCGCTCTGCACGATGATGCCTATGCGGATCGCCTTGATCTGGTTGATCTGCGCAATCGGAGCCGGCAGCAGCGTCGCCGGATCCCAGCCGGCCGCGCTCGCCTGAACCCAGGTATCGAGCAATCCCTGCGGGTCGAGGTCGCTGTCGATGCCGTACTCGACCTTCATGTTGACGATGTTGGATGCGAGCGGATTGGGGACGAGCGGATCGGCCGGCTTCCCGCAGTTTGCGCCGCTGGTGTCGAGCAGCGGCGTGGCGCGCAACGTGCCGTTGCTCACGTCGTAGCGCACCTTCTGCACCTTGTTGCATGGCCCCATGTTGAAGAGCGTCGACAGGCCAGGCCGCCCGTCGCCCCTGAGCTGTGTCGCGGGCGAGACGGTACCTGAATGGGTAATGGTCACGTCGGCGACGTTGGTGGGCGTCTCGTTGATCAGTGGCGGTGGAACGCGAATCGTCGGAACGCTAACCCCCCCTGCCGCAATGACCGAACTCACGCAGTCGCTTCCCACCGACCCCGGTGCCGCGATCGCGACAATCATGTCTCCGGGGAGGAATCCCTGAGGCGACTGAACGTGATACGGGTCGTTGGCGGCCGCGTCGAAGTTGAATATCGACGGCGTGACCAGCGTCGTTGCCACGCTGTAGGTGACCACGAACGAATCCGGGGTGCCGGCGGCTCCGCCGTCGGTGATTAGGACGGGAATCGGTCGGAAGGTCGTCGCGATGTCTCCCGTGTCGGCGCACGAAGCGAGGTCGGGCGCCGAGATGGCGATCCCGGCGCCGCCGTTCGCGATCTCCATGCCGAGCACGAAGCTCGAGAACAACCCCGCTATCTGGGCTTCGCCCGCCGCGGTCGTATTGCGCTTGAATCCCTCCGCGACGTTGTAGACCTGGTAGATGACGAGCACGCCGATCAGGCCGATCACCAGGCCGACCATGATCTCGACGAGGCCGAAGCCGGCATGGCCGCGGCGGAACGAGCTCCGGGAGCGAACGGCACTCATCAGTTCTGGCCCACGACGCCGCAGGTCGAGTAGCTGTGACATTTCGCGCCGGCGACGGCAGGGCAGTCGACCGTCGCTGTCTCGGATCGCCAGAAGATCTCGATGAACACGACCGAGCTGGTGTTGGACGGCGCATTGGGGATGTTGCACTTCGCGCCGTCGAAGCTGACCGTGGGGTCCTGCGCCCACGCGTCCGCCTGTACGGATTTCAGCTGCGACGCGAAATCGGTGTACGCCGCGCCGGCCGTCGAGCTGTCGTAGTTGGCGGAGAGACTCGCCGGGTTGTCGGTCCACATCTGTCCGAGCAGCTGGTTGGCGGCGAACACCGCTTCGGCCCGAAGCTGCGTATCGGCAGTCGTGTGCAGGGACGCGGCCTGCAGGCCGACGATGCCCAGCACGCCGAGGGCGAAGATCAGGATGCCGATCAGCGCCTCGAGGAGATAGGCGCCGCGCTGTTGCCGCGGCAAGACGGGAGAGCGGGCCATGGCTAGTTCTGGCATCCGGCAGGGCAGCTCAGCGGGTCGCCGGCGGCAACGGCGGGGTCGCACAGCTTGGTGCCGACGCCGAGCCCCGCGCTGCTGATCGCGACGTTGAGCTGGCGCGTCCCGGTCAACGGATGCGTGACCTTGACGCAGGTCAGCGTCGCGCTCGCATCGACGTTGGGAACGATGCGTCCGAAGCCGTCGAAGGTGACCTGCCGGGCGTCGCCGGGAAGCGTGGCCACCGTGGCGTTGGGCGCGCCATCGTTCACGTTGAAGACTTGGACCGGAGTCGCCGACTCGGCGCCGTCGATGGTCTGATACACCTTGTACCCGCCGGTGCCGGTGGTGGGGTCGATGACCAGTCGCGCCAGTGTGTTGCCGCGCACCGCTGCCGCCTGGGCCTGCTGCACGCCGTTGAGGAACGCGTCGGTGGCGTTGCGGATCTGGTGATTGGCCATGAACTGGCCGTACATCGGGCCGGCCAGCATGAGCAGCAGGCCGAAGATCGTGAGCGCGATCATGAGTTCGATCAGAGTGAAGCCGCGCAGAGGCATCTTCATCCCATTCCGCCTACGTGCATTCGCCGCTCTTGCGCACGGCCCAGCAGTCGGGATTGGTGGCCCAGCCCGACGGCGCCTTGGTCGTGCTCTTCGCTCCCGACTGGTCGATCTGATACCAGAAATCGGTCATCGATCCCTGGCCCTTCGCGACGATCGTATATTTCGACGGGTCGGCTCCATCGGGCGTGCAGGTGAGCACGAACGTGTTCGTCGCGCCTTCCTTGGGCAACTGCGCCTGCGCGGCGTCGGCGGCCGTCTGGCAGGTCGCATAGCTTCGCGTGTCGAGAAAGATCTGCTCGGTCCGCTGCCTCGCATCGGACAGCGCGGTGGTCGCCTCCGTGATCTTTCCGCGCTTGATGTAGTCCGAGTAGTTCGGCAGCGCGATGGCCGCGAGGATGGCGATGATGGCCACCACGATCATCACCTCGATCAGCGTGAAACCCCCATGCGCGAGCGGGTGGCGCAGGCCTGGTTCGCAGGCGCGACGGAAGTACGAATGCACGGTGAAACCCCCTTTTCGGCGCATGGATGGTATGCCGCCGACATCGCCGCGGCGCGGCCGACCGATATGAGGTATGGCCTGCGGAACAAACGGTTACGGCATGTACAAGGTCTCCGCCGCAGTGCCGACGAGCGGCCTTCGGGGGAGCATCGGCGGCATCTCTGGCCGACGCTCTGTTCGGCTACGGACGGGTCTCGCATCGACCTCTCGGCGCGCCGCGGCGATCTCCGTCGCCCGCGCCGGCTACGGGCACTGCTGCGCGGTCCGATCGATCCGCACGCGTCCGCTGTTGGCCAGCACGACGTGGATCGCCTTCTGCCCGCGCTTGCAGACGACGAACGTGCCCATCTGCAGCGCGCCGTTGAGCATCCGCGCGTAGCCGAAGTTGGTGTAGGAGACGTAGGCATCGAGCGGCCGGTTGGCGCTCACCGTGATGCCGTTGCCGGGCGCGGGCTCGTGGCGGATCACGCTCTCGGGCGCTTCGACGCTGCCGTCGCGGTTGTCGTCCGCGAACATGATCCAGCCGGCGCTCCACGTTCCGGTGTTCGAGCATTGCCTGCCGTCGCCGCTCTTGCAGACGTTCACGCGCACCTGCCTCTTCACCGCCTCGGTACGCGCCTGCATGAGCGTCGCCGCGAGATGCTCGGCGTGATTGGCGAGCTCGCGCGCCGCAATCCACTGCCCGTAGCTCGGAACGCCGAAGCCGATCAGGAGCGAAAAGATCGCGAGCGCGACGAGCAGCTCGACGATCGAGACGCCGGAAGCCGATCGCATGACGGCAACTCCTCGCAGGGTGCGGCGCTTCGGCCGCGAGCGATGAATGCTAGGAATGCGACGCAGGCGCGCGCTCGTGCTCGCGGCCTAGGCCCTTCGACCGATGCGGTGGACGCTGGCGGTAACCGGGCGCGATAATCGGGCGATCCCGGAGGAACCCATGAACGCTCCCGAACGCATCAAGACGGCCAGGCCGGCCTTCCACTGGGCCGATCCGCTGCTGCTCGACGAACAGTTGCGCGAGGACGAGCGCATGGTGCGCGACGCCGCGCGCGCCTACGCGACCGACAGGCTGATGCCGCGCGTGACCGAGGCGTTCCGTCACGAGAAGAGCGACCCGGCGATCTTCCGCGAGATGGGCGAGCTAGGGCTGCTCGGCTCGACCCTTCCCGAGCAGTACGGCGGCGCGGGGCTCTCGTACGTGAGCTACGGACTCATCGCCCGCGAAATCGAACGCGTCGATTCCGGCTACCGCTCCATGATGAGCGTGCAGAGCTCGCTGGTGATGTTTCCGATCCATGCCTACGGCTCGGAGGACCAGCGCCGGAAATACCTGCCGAAGCTAGCCACGGGCGAATGGATCGGCTGCTTCGGCCTGACCGAGCCCAATCACGGCTCCGACCCCGGGAGCATGGTGACGCGCGCGCGGCGCGCCGACGGTGGCTATCGGCTGAACGGGACGAAGATGTGGATCTCCAACTCGCCGATCGCCGACGTGTTCGTGGTCTGGGCGAAGACCGACGACGGCGTGATCCGCGGGTTCGTTCTCGAGAGGGGCATGAAGGGGCTGTCCGCGCCGAAGATCGAAGGCAAGTTCTCGCTTCGCACCTCGATCACCGGCGAGATCGTCATGGACGACGTGTTCGTCGCCGAGGAGCAGCGCCTGCCCGGCGTCGAAGGGCTCAAGGGGCCGTTCGGCTGCCTCAACAACGCCCGCTACGGCATCGCCTGGGGCGCGCTCGGCGCGGCGGAGTTCTGCTGGCACGCCGCCCGCCAGTACACCCTCGACCGCACCCAGTTCGGCCGCCCCCTCGCCGCCAACCAGCTCGTCCAGAAGAAGCTCGCCGACATGCAGACCGAGATCACGCTGGGCCTGCAGGGCTGCCTGCGCCTGGGCCGTCTCAAGGACGAGGGCAAGGCAGCACCTGAGATCACGTCGATCATGAAGCGCAATTCCTGCGGCAAGGCGCTCGAGATCGCCCGGACGGCGCGCGACATGCACGGCGGCAACGGGATCGTCGACGAGTTCCACGTGATCCGGCACGTGCTCAATCTCGAGACCGTCAACACGTACGAGGGAACGCACGACGTACACGCGCTGATCCTCGGCCGGGCGCAGACGGGGATCTCGGCGTTCAGTTGAAGCTCTACGGCTACTTCCGCTCCTCCGCCGCCTATCGCGTGCGCATCGCGCTGGGATTGAAGGGACTGCCGTACGAGTACGCGGCCGTGCACCTGCGCAAGGACGAGCAGACCACGAAGGCGTATCGCGCGCTCAATCCCGCGCAGCTCGTGCCCGCGCTGGTCGACGAGCGCGGCGCGTTCACCCAGTCGCTCGCGATCATGGAGTATCTCGAGGAGCGCTACCCGGAGCCACCGCTGCTTCCCGCGACGCCCGAGGCGCGCGCCCGCGTGCGAGCCATCGCGCTCGGCATCGCCTGCGACATCCACCCGCTCGACAACCTGCGCGTGCTGCGCTACCTGATGCGCACGGTGGGCGCGAGCGAAGCGGTGAAGGACGCGTGGTACCGGCACTGGATCGACACGGGGCTCGCCGCGCTGGAGACGCAGCTCGCGCGCGAGGGGGAGACGGGCGAGTTCTGCCACGCCAACGCGCCGACGCTCGCCGATTGCTGTCTCGTGCCGCAGCTCGCCAATGCGCGCCGCGCCGGCATTCCGCTCGAGGCGTATCCGACGCTTCAGCGCATCGAGGCGCGGTGCAACGCGCTGCCGGCTTTCGTGGAGGCGGCACCGGAGAGGCAGCCCGACGCCGAGTAGCCGCTCCGGCTTTGCGCCGGGCCACAAGTTGTCGCTTACACGAGACGGTTGCATGTCGGATGCGCACCCCGCGCCGATGACGCATACTTGCGCCGTCGCGATTCGAAGCAGGATGCCATGAGTTACGTCATCCCCGTCTGGAACGTCCCCTCCATTCCCGTCGCCGGCCGCAACGATCGCTTTCCCGTGCGCCACATCTACTGCGTCGGCCGCAACTATGCCGAGCACGCCAAGGAGATGGGCGGCGACGCGACGAAGGAGCCGCCGTTCTTCTTCACCAAGGCGGCGGACGCGATCGTTCCGGTCGTGGCGCCGGAGATCGGCGAAGTGCGCTACCCGCCGGCGACCAAGAACTACCAGCACGAGCTGGAGCTGGTCGTCGCGATCGGCAGTGCGGGAACGCGGCTTGCGCCCGAAAATGCGCGCGGCGTCATCTACGGCTACGCCGTCGGCCTCGACATGACGCGCCGCGACCTGCAGAACGCGATGCGCGAGATCAAGCGTCCCTGGGACATCGGCAAGTCGTTCGCGGAAGCCGCCCCGATCGGCCCGATCTATCCCGTGACGCAGGTGGGACATCCGGCGCGCGGCCGCATCGCGCTCGACGTGAACGGCCAGCCGCGCCAGCGCGGCGATCTCGCCGACATGATCTGGGATGTGCCGCACGTGCTCTCCTTCCTGGCGCAGTACTACGAGCTTCTCCCGGGCGATCTGGTGTTCACCGGAACGCCTGCGGGCGTGGCGGCGGTGGTGCCCGGCGACGAGCTGGTCGGTCGCATCGAGGGGCTCGGGACGCTGAGCATCCGCATCGCGGCCGCGAAATGAGCGCCGCAGGCTGGGCCGTGGTCGTCGTCACTCCGGCGCAGGCCGGAATCCAGGTTCGGTTCGCGATGCGCGTCGGTAGCAACTTGGGCCCCGGTCTGAGCCGTGGCGACACCTATCTCGACGCTTCATGACCGCACTGCCGGGCGAATTCGTCGAACGCGAGTACAACCTTCGCGCCGCGTTTCCCGATCATCCGCAGTGGTTCGCCCGCTGGGCGGTGGACAGCGACGCGGCGCGGGCGCGGC
>Ga0187776_10000684_pt1 | contig 16369 bp, 11 predicted proteins | sample 0216_BV02_MP12_2_FD_132426 | JGI IMG/M metagenome (GOLD analysis project Ga0187776, IMG submission 132426) | Tropical peat soil microbial communities from peatlands in Department of Meta, Colombia - 0216_BV02_MP12_20_MG | ecosystem: Environmental > Terrestrial > Soil > Wetlands > Peat | place...
CGTTGAATCTCACGGGCGGCAGCACTCCGGAAGAGGTCTTGGGCCGCGGCGTAAGCTGGAATCTGTTCCGCGTTCTCGGAGTGAGCCCGCTCCTCGGCCGCGATTTCGTCGCAGAGGATGACCAGACTGGTGCCGGCCACGCCGCGATCCTGAGCCATGCCTTGTGGCAGCAGAGTTTTGGCGGCGATGGCAATATCGTAGGCCGACGAATCCAGCTCGACAGGGAAAATTACGACGTCATCGGCGTGATGCCACGCGGGTTCACTTTTCCGGACCGCGAGAGCGCCATCTGGGTTCCGAATGCATTCACCGAGAATGAACGCACGAATCACGGCAATCATTTTCTGGAGGTGGTGGGGCGGCTGAAGCCGGGCGTAGCGCTTGCGCAGGCGAATGCCGAACTGGCCGGGATCGCGCGGAACCTGGCGGAAAAATATCCCCAGACGAACACCAACTACGGCGCATTTGCGGTGCCGCTGCGGCAAGACCGCGTCGGAAGTCTTCGCCTTGCGGTGTTTGTGCTCCTCGGTGCTGTCGGATTTGTGCTGCTGATTGCCTGCGCAAATGTGGCGAATCTTCTGCTGGCGCGGGCGACCAGCCGGCAACGCGAATTTGCCGTGCGAACCGCACTGGGAGCGGGCCGCGGCCGCCTGGTCCGCCAACTGCTCACTGAATGCGTGCTGCTCGCCTTGTTTGCCGGGGCGCTCGGCTTGCTGCTTTCGAATTTTGGGGCTGCGTTCCTGGCGCGGCTGGTCCCGAACGGAATCCCGCCCGCTATTGGCGCCGGGATTGACGTGCGCGTGTTTGCCTTCACCCTGGCGGTTTCCATGGCCACGGCGATTCTGTTCGGAATCGTTCCGGCGCTGCGCGCCAGCAGCGTGAACCTGAGCGATTCGCTCAAGGAGGCAGGCGGCCGATACGGCGCAGGCGCTCACGGAAAACATACGCGCGACATGCTGGTGGTGGTCGAGGTAGCGCTGGCGGTGGTTCTACTCACTGGCGCGGGCCTGATGATCGAGAGTTTCGAAAAGCTGCGGCGCGGCGATCCCGGATTCAGGACCGAGCACGTCCTGGTGATGCACGTGCCGCTGTCCGAGACGAAATATCCCGATCTCGCGAAGCGAACCGCGTTTTTCGACCAGGCGCTCGACCGCCTCGCGCACCTTCCCGGAGTCGATTCGGCGGGCTTTACCACGTGGGTGCCGCTCACCAACCGCGGCGGGTCCAGCGGACTCACCATCGAAGGCCGCCCCGATCCCGGGCCGGGCAACGTGCTGGATGCCAATACCCGCGTCGTCAGCAAGGACTACTTTCGCGCGATGGGCGTGACGCTCAAAACGGGCCGGCTGTTCGATGGAACGGAACGGGCGGACACTCTGCCTGTCGTGATCATCAACGAAACCATGGCGCGCCAACTCTGGCCCGGTGAAAACCCCATCGGCCGGCGATTCAAGAACGGAACTTTCAGCAGCACCGCTCCGTGGACTACGGTTATCGGCATCGTTGGCGACATGCACCAGATGGGCCTGGACGTGCCGGCGAAAGCCGAGAGGTACTACCCCTACGCGCAGTTCGAACATTTCCAGCCTCGCTATCTGGTAGTGCGGACAACCGCCGCCCCCACGCAAATGGCCGCTGCGATCCGTGACCAGATTTGGGCGGTGGACAAAGATCAGCCAGTGGCCGACGTCATGCCGATGCAAGCGATCGTGGACGAAGAGCTCTCACCGCGCGAGATCCAAGCGACGCTGCTCGGAAGCTTTGCGGCAATCGCGCTGATTCTCGCTTCGCTCGGCATTTATGCGGTGCTCTCCTATGCCGTGGCGCAGCGCACTCGCGAGATCGGCGTGCGGATGGCGCTCGGAGCGCAGCCACGCGACGTGCTGCGGCTGGTGATTGGCCGGGGACTCGGGCTGACACTGCTCGGCATCGGGGCGGGCCTTGCCGGAGCGTTTGCGCTGACGCGCGTGCTTCAGAACCTTCTATACGGCGTCAGCGCCACCGACCCGATGACCTTCACGGCCGTCGCGGCGCTGCTCGCCGGCGTCGCGCTGCTTGCCTGCTACATTCCCGCGCGGCGCGCGATGCGCGTGGATCCGATGGTGGCGCTGCGGTACGAATGAAAGGAAACTGCGAGTGCAAACTTTGCTGCAGGACCTGCGCTACGGGCTGCGCCTGCTGAGGAAATCGCCGGGATTTACTGCCATCGCCGTGCTGACGCTTGCGCTGGGAATCGGCGCGAGCATTGCCGTGTTCAGCATCGTCAACGCCGTGCTTCTGAAGCCGCTGCCGTACCCGCAGGCGGAGCAAATCGTCATCCCCTGGCGGCAGGCTCCCGCGGGACTCAATCTCGGCTACGACGAAATTCCCTGGGGCCTTCCGGAATTTCGCCGCATGCTGGCGGATTCAAAGACATTCCAGGATGTGGGCGCATTCAAGAGCGATTTTTTCATTCTCACCGGTGCCGGCGATCCGGCGCGCCTCGATGGCCTGCGGGCGTCGGCGGGGTTCTTCCCGGCGCTTGGCGTGCAGCCTGTGCTCGGGCACGCGTTCACGATCGAGGAAGATCAGCCCGGGCACGAACATGAGGTGCTGCTGAGTTACAGCCTGTGGCGAGATCGCTTCGGCGGCGATCCCGGAATTCTTGGGCGCGCTGTGGAACTGAATGGCGATGCCTACACCGTGACCGGCGTGATGCCCGCAGGCTTCGCGTTCCCGCGCAAGGAAGAAATGCCGGGCAGCTTCGAGTTTCCGCGAGAGGCAGCCCTCTGGGTTCCTCTCGCCCTTCCCGCCGCGAAGATTCATCCGGAGGACCCGGACGAGCTGGCGGTAATAGCCCGGTTGCGCTCTGGCGCAACGCTGGAACAAGCGCAGGCGGAGATGAACGTCTTTGCAAAGCGCTTCGAAAGCGAACACCCGCGCGGCAAGGGATGGTTCGAATCGCGCGTCACGCCGCTCACCAGACAAGTTGCGGGCGACACGCGGCGTCCCTTGCTGCTCGTGTTCGCCGCGATTGGAGTTGTGCTGCTGATTGCCTGCGTCAACGTAGCCAATCTTCTGTTGATGCGCTCGGTGGGCCGGCAGCGGGAGTTTACTTTGCGCGCGGCGCTCGGCGCGGCGCGTTCGCGGCTGGTGCGCCAAGTGCTGACCGAAGGCATCGTACTCGCGCTTGCCGGGGGCTTGCTCGGCATCGCGCTCGGCCTCGCCGGAGTGAACTTCGTCAAGGTTTTCGGCCCGCCCAATCTGCCGCGGCTAAGTGAAGTCACGCTCGATGCCCGCGTGTTTTTCTTCACTTTGGCGGTCACGCTCGTGACGGGGATTCTATTCGGCCTGGCGCCTGCGTTCAGCGCCGGAGGCGAGAACTTGATCGAGACGCTGAAGGAAGGCGGCCAGCGATCAGGCGGCAGTCACATGGGCCCGAAAATCCGCAATGCGCTGTTGGTTTGCGAAGTCGGGCTGGCGGTGGTTCTGGTGATCTCGGCCAGCCTGCTGGTCCGCACGTTTATCCACATGCTGCAAGTGGATCCCGGCTTCAACCCGGTGCGCGTGCTCACCTTCGAGCTGTCGTTGCCGGCCACGAAGTATTCGGACACGGACCACATCGTCGCGGCCTATCGCAATGCGCTCGACCGGCTGCAAAATGTTCCGGGTGTCGAGTCTGCCGGGCTGGTCCGTACCGTCCCCATGGCCGGCGCAGCGGACAGCACCGCCATCCGCATCCCCGGCCGTGAGCGTGCCGAGTTCAAAGAGAACCCTTTCGCGGAGTACACGATTGTCTCGCCCGGCTATTTTTCGGCGGTGGGAACGCCGATTCTGCGCGGACGTGATTTCACGGAATCGGACACCGCCGATTCGATGCCCGTCACCATCATCAGCAGCGCCATGGCAAAAAAATACTGGCCCGGCGAAGATCCTATCGGCAAGCAAGTCGGACCCGGCAGCTTGCGCTATGCGGCTTCGACCATCGTCGGCATCGCGGCAGATGTGAAGCACCTTTCGGTGCGCGAACAACCCGGCCCGGAAATGTATGTGCTTTACAACCAGAAGCCCTGGCCTTCGCTGCTCACCATGCAATTTGCCATTCGAACCAAGGCCGATCCCGCTTCAGTGGCTGCGGGCGCGCGTGAGGCCATTCGCTCGGTTGACGCGGACTTGCCGATTGCCAAGCTGACTTCGCTTGAGACGCTGCTGGACGCCTCGATGACGCAGCCGCGTTTTACCATGCTGCTGCTGGCGGCGTTCGGCGGGTTGGCGCTGGTCCTCGCTTCGGTCGGAATCTACGGCGTGATTTCCTACGCCGTCGCGCAGCGCACGCGTGAATTCGGCATTCGCCTGGCGCTGGGAGCGCAGCCCGGCCGAGTGTTCAGCATAGTAGTCGGCCAGGGCGTGCGCATCGCCGGGATTGGGATCCTCCTCGGACTCATCGCTGCCGCAGTCGTCACGCGCGTGATGGCTTCGCTGCTGTTTGGCGTGCGCCCCATGGATCCGCTGACGTTCGCGGCGGTGCCGCTGCTCTTGATTGGCGTGGCGTCGCTCGCGTGCTATGTGCCGGCCCGGCGCGCCACGCGCGTCGATCCCATGGTCGCGCTGCGTTACGAGTAGTGATCCGGTCAAAATCGAACGGCGGGAGAGGCGATGGGCATCCTCGATCAAGATTTGAAATACGGCATTCGCATGTTGCGGAAGTCGCCGGGATTCACCGCGATTGCAGTGCTGACGCTCGCGCTCGGCATCGGCGCGAACACCGCCATTTTTTCGCTCATCAACACGGTTCTGCTGCGGCCGCTGCCGTATGCCGAGCCGGAGCGGCTGGTCAACATCTCCGCCGCCGACCCTGAGAAGGGCTTGACGGGAATCGCCGTTTCCTACACCAAGTTCCAGCATTTGCAGCAGCAGACGCGCACGCTAGGGGGTGTCGGCGCATACTACTCGCTCAGCCTGAATCTGGTCGGCCACGGCGAGCCGGAACAAATCAACGGCGCCCACGTCAACGCCGAGTTCTTTCACGTTCTCGGCGTCTCGCCGGCGCGCGGCCGCGGATTTCGGCCGGCGGAAGACCAACTCGGTGGCCCCGACGTCGCGATTCTTTCGGACACGTTCTGGCACAGCCATTTCAATGCCGACCCTGCCATTCTCGGTCGCAGCATTTCGCTCGACGGCAGGAGCACCACGGTCGTCGGCATCCTCCCGCCCACTTTTCGCTTTCCGTTTCAGCAGCCGGAGCCCGACGTATGGCTTCCGCGCGTGTTCGAAATTGCCGGGCTGCGCCCGGTGCAGCTTCGTTCCGGCGCCGGATTCCTCTACGTCATCGCGCGGCTGAATTCCGGCCAGACGATGGCGCGCGCGCTGGCCGAGCTCGACACCATCAATCAGAGCTACGCCCAGGCGTTTCCCGGGAACGCCGACTCCGGCAAGCTGGCGCTCACGATGACGTCGCTCGAAAACAACCTCGTCTCCACCATCCGGCCGTCGCTGATCGTCTTGCTCGTGGCCGTGGGTTTTGTGCTCCTGATTGCGTGCGCCAATGTCGCCAGTCTGCTCCTTGCGCGGGCGACGGCCCGGGAAAAGGAAGTTGCCATCCGGCAGGCCCTGGGCGCTTCGCGCGGAAGGCTGTTGCGCCAGCTCTTCACGGAGAGCCTGCTGCTTTCACTGGTCGGAGGCGTGCTGGGGGTTATCGCGGCTGCCTGGTCTCTGCCGTTGCTCCGGCTCGTTGCTCCCGGCACCGTGCCGCGGATTGATGAAGTCCGCGTGGATGCCGCCGTGCTGCTCTTCTCCCTGGGACTCTGCGTGTTCACCGGCATGGCCTTCGGCCTTGTTCCCGCGTGGCAGGCGTCGCGGCGCGATTTGCACGACACGCTGAAAGAAGGCGGACGCGGGTCGAGCGAGACCGGCCAGGGCGGACGGGCCCGGCGCCTGATGGTCATCGCGGAAGTCGCCGTAGCGCTGATGCTGGTGACCGGCGCGGGACTGCTGATCCGGAGCTTCGTCCGGCTCCTGACGGTCAATCCGGGTTTCGATTCCCGCGGCGTGATGACGTTTCCCGTCAATCTCCCCACGACGCGCTACGATACCCCGGCAAAGCAAGCCCAGTTTTTCCGCCGCGCCGTTGAGGATATCCGCACGCTTCCCGGCGTCGAATCCGCCGGCGCAGTCAGCTTTCTTCCGCTAGCGGGCCCGATCCGCTACGTATTTTTCTGCGCGGAAGGGCAGGTATGCCAGGGCATCGGAAAAGATCCCATCATCGCGTTGCGCCAGGCCACTCCGGGCTTCTTCGAAGCCATGCGCATTCCGTTGCTGCGCGGCCGTACCTTTACGGAAAAAGATAACGCCGATTCGCAGCCCGTAGTCATCATCAACCAGACGGTTGCCGAACGTTACTTCCCGCACCAGGACCCCATCGGCCATATCATGCGCAATTCTCGCGAGATGAAGGCGCTGCAAATCGTGGGCGTGGTGGCCGACGTGAAATTCAGTTCGCTCAGCACGCCGAAATTCGACGAAATGTATCTGCCTTCCGAGCAGACTCCGTGGATGGCCATGACGATCGTGGTGCGCTCGAATTCTACGGCGCCGCCGCTGGTTTCCGCCGTGCGGCAGAAAATCAGCGAACTCGATCCTGACCTGCCCTTGGCGGGAATCCAGCCGATGGAGAAAATCGTGTCCACTTCGGTGGCGCAGCCGCGGCTGATCACGCAACTGGTGGGCGCGTTTGCAGGATTTGCGCTGCTGCTTGCCGCCGTCGGAATCTACGGAGTGATGGCTTACACTGTCTCGCAGCGCTCGCACGAGCTGGGCATCCGCATGGCGCTGGGCGCAGCGCGAGGCGATATTTTCCGGCTCGTGGTCGGCCAGGGGATGCGCCTCGTGCTCGCGGGAATCGCAATCGGGCTCGTAGGGTCGCTGGCGCTCACGCGGCTGCTGTCGAGCCTCTTATTCGGCACGCGCGCCACCGATCCGGTTACGTTTGCCGCTGTGGCAATGCTCCTGGTCGCGGTCGCCTTCGCGGCGTGCTACATTCCGGCACGCCGGGCCACTCGCGTCGATCCGCTCATCGCGCTGCGCTACGAATAAGGATCCGCTCGGACAGCGCGATTCTCTAGCTTGCCCGCGCTACGTGCCCAGATACTGCGCGTGCACATAGACGCCCGTGTGCACGTTGTACACCAGGTACCAGCCAGGATGATCCGCGTCCTCGTACACCACAAAGTCATCGCCACAGGTCCAGCACCAGTCGGCGCACTCTTGCCAGTCCCACGCCGCGACTTCGAAGAAGAATCCCCCGGGAAACCAGAAGCGATGCAAGCGTGGATCAAACCGCACCACGCGGTACCGGTAGGATGGCCCGAAATGCTCGAAGTGTCCGTGCTCGAAGGGATGATCCACATGAAATCGCTTGTCGCCCGGCGGCTCGTGTCCGTACCATTTGTCGTTTCTCACGTGCGGCCTCTCGTTTACGTGGCCGCCTTCATCGTGCTCCACTTCCCGCCGGACTTCCGGTTCTTTCCGCGGCTCGGGCGCGGGAGGAATGTGGCCTCCGTTCGCGCGCGGAGCAGTCCCGTGTTCTGGACCGTGTGATTGTGGTTTGCCGCCGTGCTGGCCGAATGCGGCCAGGGCCGTCACCGATGCAAGTGCAAGAACGAGCCCCCATCGTCTCTGCATGATCGTGCGCCTCCCTGCTGAATTTGTGGCCGGCTTCAGATGGAGTGACGCATCATCGCGTCATCCCGTTTCATCCAGGGGCGGTTTTTGGGGCCCTGCGCCGGGGAGGCTACGTCATTTTTCCGGCGTCGCAGGCTTCTTCTGCCCTTGAATTGCTTCGCATACATCCTTCACCGCGTTTCCCAGCGACATGGTGGAGTGACTGAAAATGACGTCGCCATCATGATTCGCGAGGGCTACTTTGTTCTTGTGGCTGAACCAGCTTTTTCCCCCTTCATGGTCGAGCATGACGACGTAATCGGCGCGAGTCCGGTCGATGGTGACAATCACCTGCGGGCACCGCTCGTTGAACGTTTTGATGATTTCAGAAGTTTGCGGCCGAGCCCCGCCGCTTCCTGCCGTCGCGCCAGTTCCTTCACTCGCTGCGCCTGCTCCTCCGACTTCCCACGATTGGCTTTCCGTTACAAACACGCGAGGCTTATCCGGCGCCTGCGCCGCCGCCGCTGCTGCAAACAGAATGATTGCAAAACAGATCCGCACGCATGTCTTCATGGCCATCTCCTTCGGCAAAGAATCGCCTCATCCCTCGGCGGCGCCATCTGCTCGGCGCCTGCGGGATTACTCGCGGAGATGACACTCTTCCGGCGAAGGTTGCCCAAACGCTCTGGTAAAATGTCGAAATGGCAACGGAACGCGAACAGCTTGAAGCTGATGTCCTGATCATCGGCGCGGGGCCGGGAGGGCTCGCCTGCGCCCTTCATCTCGCCAACCTCATCGAGCAGCACAATGGAGCAAAAAAGTCGCCGGCGCTTTCGACCGAGAACATCTACGTGCTCGAGAAGGCGCGGGAGATCGGCGCGCACCAGCTTTCCGGCGCGATTATGGACCCGCGCGGGCTGCGCGAGCTGGTCCCCGATTTTGAGAAGACGGCGCCGCTCGACGCCGCCATCACCGGCGACGCGGCGCTTTTCCTCACCGAAAAAAGCTCCTGGAAACTCCCCGTTACGCCGCCGCCGCTCGCGCAGCACGGCAATTACATCGTCTCGCTCAACAAGCTCGTGAAATGGCTCGGCGGCCTGGTAGAAAAAAAAGGCGTCAACCTGTTCACGCAATTCGCGGGCAAAGAGCTGCTCTACGACAAAAACGGAATTGCCGGCGTCCTCACCGAAGACAAAGGTGTGGACAAGAACGGCAAGCCCAAAGACAACTTTACGCCGGGATACGAACTGCGCGCCAAAGTGACGGTGCTGGCCGAAGGCCCGCGCGGCTCGCTGACCAAAGACCTAGTCGGCAAGCTGAAACTCGACGGCCTGAATCCCCAGGTGTACGGCATCGGCATCAAGGAACTGTGGGAGGTGCAGCCCGGGCGCATCGAGGCCGGCTACGCCGCGCACACTCTCGGTTGGCCGCTCGATTCGAGCATGTATGGAGGCGGCTGGGTTTACGGGATGCGCGACAACCGCGTCTCCCTCGGCATGGTGGTCGCTCTCGAATACCACAATCCGCTGTTCGATCCGCACGAAGCCTTTCAGAAATACAAGACGCATCCCTACGTGAGCAGAATTCTCGAGGGAGGCAAGCTGGTCCGCTACGGCGCGAAGACCGTGCCCTACGGCGGCTGGTATTCGATGCCGCGCAGCTACGTGGACGGCGGCCTGATCATCGGCGATTCCGCCAGCCTGCTCAATTCACAGCGGCTCAAGGGAATTCACACGGCGATCAAGAGCGGCATGCTTGCGGCGGAGACGATCTACGAAGCCCTCTGCGCCGACGACACGTCGGCGAAGATGCTGGAAAAGTATCCGAAGAAAATCGAGGAGAGTTGGATCAAAAAAGAATTGTGGCCGGTGCGAAACTTCCATCAGGCGTTTCACAACGGCCTGTGGCCCGGCTTATTTCAATCAGCGCTGCAGTTCGTCACCGGCGGACGCGGCCTGGTGGACCCCATGCGCTCGAAGCCGGGGTATCAGGAGTACGCGAAGCTGAACCGCGGCGCCACGCTGGTCGATCAATCCACACGCTTCAATGGCGACGGCAAGCTCACCTTCGATCGCCTCACCGACGTCTATCACTCCGGCACGCGCCACGAAGAAGATCAGCCATGCCATCTCGTGGTGCTCGATCCGAACATTTGCGGCGACCGCTGCGTGCGCGAATACGGCAATCCCTGCCAGTATTTCTGTCCTGCCGCTGTCTATGAAATGGTCACGGAGAAGGGCGCGGCGAAACTGAAAATCAACGTTTCGAACTGCGTTCACTGCAAGACGTGCGACATCGCCGATCCCTATCAGATCATCAACTGGGTTCCGCCGGAGGGCGGCGGCGGTCCGAATTACGAGGGGATGTAGACGATTTGCAGTCGCGGCGGCGATTCAGAATTTCCCTATAGCAATTCTCGCGACGCGATTTCGCCCCGTCATCCGCCGACAAACGCGTGCTTCAATCGCGCCCAGAAGCCGCCTTTTTTCTTCTCCGATTTTGTCGCGGAAGTTGGAGGAGGATCGGCCGGCACCGGCGTGCGCTGCGCCACTTCTTGCAGGCGCGGCGCTTCCACGTGGCCGCTGAATTGCCATTGCGGCTCGGCGCGCGCCACCCGCACCAGCATAATCGTGTCCGGCGTGGGATCGGGCGGCGGCTCCGGTGAATTCGCCGAGAAGGTCAGCGGCGGCATCATGATTTTGTACTCCGGGGCGGAAACTACCGGAGCCGCAGGCGCTTCGTTTTTCGGCGGCGGCGCGACCGGATGCGTTTCATTCGCATTCGCCAGCGCGCCAACCGTAACCAGCGGCTCGGGCGGGGGATCCGCTGCGGGCTGCGCCGGCGCGGCCTGCGCAGGAGGCGGAGCGGCCGCTTCCACTTTTGGCGGAACCACCACATCCGGAATCACCGGCGGCGGAGCCGCGCGCGCCTGTAGAAACTCACACGCGCAGCTTCCCGGAGTGCCCGCGACGGGATTCAGTTTTCCCGCCGCCAGAAAAAATTCGCCCAATTGCGGCACGTCAAGAACTTCGCCGGTGAATTGCTGTTCCAGCCGCAGCGCGCCCATGTCGGAGCGCACGCACACCGAATCCGACAAATCGAGCCCGAGCGTCACGTCGCGCCGCGCGCCGCCAATTTCGATGGGCGTGGCCACAATCGTCGGCGTGAAGATGCGCAGCGCCGTCGTCACCGGAAGCTGCACGTGCACGCGGCCGAAATTCAGCGCCAGCGTGATCGCGCCGCCCGATTGCAGCAGCGTAAATTTCGCCGGCCCGCAAATATCGGCTCCACCGCCGGCCGCGAGCACCAGCCGCGCCTGCCCGGAATGGACGGTGACGATGCTGCCGTTTGAAACAAAAATGCTCGGCGCCCTCGAAGCCGTGCCGGCGGCGGCCGCCGTGCCGCCTTCGACGGAAATATCTTTTCCTTCTACTCGGCCGATCGCGCCCGGCGGCGGCGCATCCTGCGCGCGCAGCGGAACGGCGAGGAACAATAGGAATCCGCATGCAGCCAGCCGCAGGCGTCGCTCCACTCTTGGAGAGAGGCAGCCCTGCCAGGCTTCGCGTTGAACTCGGAGAAACATCGGGAGCAGGTCAAGCTCGCCTATACTATAGCGCAGTGAATACCCACGTGACACCTGGAGCGACCGAATCCGCGCCCGCTGCGACCGCCGGCGGCGTTCCTTCCCGTTCGCGCCGGCCGCGCCTTTCGCGCTGGCGTCGAATGCAGATTCCGATCATCGCCGCACTCGTTTACTGGCTGGTGCGGCTGATCGGCCCGACGCTGCGAGTGGAATTTATCGGCACGCGCAACCAGGTGAATCGCAAGGTGACCGGCCAGGCGTCCATCGGCGCGTTCTGGCACCGCTGCATTTTCTCGATTCTCTGGTATTACCGCAACCACGACATCGTGGTGATGATCAGCAGGAATTTCGACGGAGAATGGACCAGCCGCGTGGTCAGAAAACTCGGCTATCGCGTGGCCGAGGGAAGTTCGAGCCGCGGCGGGATGGAAGCGCTGAACACGATGGCGCGCGAAGTCGAAGCCGGCTGGGACGTGGCCTTCACTCCCGACGGCCCGCGCGGCCCGCGCTGCGTCGCCAAACCCGGCCCGGTGATGCTGGCGCGGCGCACCGGAAAGCCGGTGACCGTGTTCCACATGGGACTGAGTTCGGCCTTCTCCTTCGAAAAATCCTGGGACCGCTTTCAGATTCCGTATCCGTTTTCGCGCGCGGTGCTGGTGATGGCGCCGCCGATCAATGTTTTGCCCGACGCGGACCGCGAAGAAGTTCACCGCAAAGTGGCGGAGATGCAAGCCGCGCTCGAGCGCGCCCGCGGCGTGGCGGAATCGTGGTTCACGCTGAGCGAAGCGGAGCGCGAGCGCATCCGCGTCGAGTGGGGCGAGAAGGCCGTGGGCGCTTCTCCCCAGCCCGCTTCCACGTAGCAATTTCAGAATTGTTGTCCCGAAATGACTGACTACCCTTCGCCCAGTGTCACCGGCACTTCCATCTTTTTGCCGTCGCGAATAATCGTCAGCGTGACCTTCTCGCCCGGCCGCGCGCGATTCAGCAGCAGATTCAAATCCATCTGGCTGGCGATGGGCTTGCCGTTCACCGCCACCAGGACGTCGCCGCCGATGCGCAGCTCCTGCAATCCCGCGAGCACCGATTTCGTTCCGCCGCGAATTCCCGCCTGCGCTGCGGGCCCGCCCGGAGTCACGCGCTCGACCAGAATCCCTTTTTCGACCGAAAGATTCAGCGCTTCGGCCAGTCCCGGCCACAACGCGCGCCCTTCCACGCCCAGCGTCGCGCGGCTCACGCGCCCCTTGGAAATCAAATCCTCGGCCACGCGCTTCGCCGTGTTGATGGGAATCGCGAAGCCGATTCCCGCAGTCGTCCCGGTGGGCGCGTAGATGGCACTGTTGATGCCGATCACTTCGCCGTGCGAATTCAGCAGCGGCCCGCCGGAATTGCCGCGGTTGATAGCTGCATCGGTCTGAATGGCTTCGTCAATGAAGGTGCTCTCGCTGGTCTGCACCGTGCGCCCCAGCGAGCTGACCACTCCGGTCGTCAGCGTGCTTTGAAATCCGAACGGGTTTCCAATGGCCAGCACGCGCTGCCCCACCAGTAGTTTGTGCGAATCGCCCAGCGGCAGCGGCGTCAGCTTGCGTCCTTTCGGATCGATTTTCACCAGCGCGATGTCGTTGCGCGGATCGGCGCCAAGCAGTTTGGCTTTGAAGCGCGATTGGTCTCCCAGCGTGACTTCAATCGTCTGCGCGCCCTGCACCACGTGGTAGTTCGTGAGGATGTGGCCCTCGGCGTCATATAAAAATCCCGAGCCCGCGCCCTCGACCGGTACCGCGTTGAAGAAAAAATCGTACTCCACCGTACGTGTGACGATGTTGGCCACTGCCGGCGAGGCCTGCCGGTAGATGCGCACGTTTTCGGCTTCGAAGGGGTCCAGCCGGCTTTCGTCCGCCTCCGCCGGCGCGCGCACCGCGTCAACCGTCGCCGGAACCGGCTTGCCGTAGCGCGAGCCCGCCCAATAGGCGCCCAGGCCGATGATCAGTCCGAGGGCCAACAATCGCAGCGCCCGCCGATCGCTCCTTTGCTTGCTCATGACGCGAATCCTTCTCGCCCCCATTTCCACAGGAAATTACGCACGGCCGTCACGAAATGTTTCTCCCCGCCGCGGCCCCTCGCAGCTTCGCGAGCAGCGTGTCCACCTGCTGCTCGGTCTCCTTCATCGTTCCCGAACAATCGATCACCTCGTCGGCCACTTTGCGCTTCTCCTCGGCGGGCATTTGCGAAGCGATGCGCATCCGCGCCTGCTCTTCGGTCAGCCCGCGCTCCACCAGCCGCTGAAGTTGCTGCTCGGGCTTCGACCAGCACACAATCAGCTTGTCGAGCTCCTTGTGGAAGCCCGCCTCGACGATCAGCGCGGCTTCCACGATGGCGAGCTCCACGTCGCCCGCGCGCTCGAGCGCCGCGAACCACTGCCGCACCACCGCCAGAATCCGCGGATGCAGAATCTGATTCAGCCGCGCGCGCCGGGCCGGATCGGCAAACACAATCGCGCCGAGCTTCACGCGGTCCACTTTTCCGTCCCGGCCGAGGATGCTGTCACCGAATTCGCGAACCACTTCGTCGTAGGCGGCCTGCCCGGGCTCGAGCAGCTCGTGCCCCAGCGGATCCGCTTCAAGCACCTGGCAATCGCGGTCGCGCAGCATCGAAGCCACCGTGGATTTGCCCGAGGCAATCCCGCCGGTGAGCCCGACTTTAAGCATGGCGGTCTCTCACGGGCGCACCCCCGCGGCCACAGCAGGAATTCCGGCGCCGCGCCTCATGCGCGCCGCCTTCACGGTGTTGCTCATCAGCATGGCGATGGTCAGCGGCCCCACGCCGCCGGGAACGGGGGTGAGCGCGCCGGCTACCGAGGCCACGTCCGGATGCACGTCGCCCACCAGCATCGTGCCCTTCGCGCGGAAGCCTGCGAGGCGCTCCGGAAAATTCGCGAAGAATTTTTCGGCCAGCGCCGCGTCGGTGATGCGGTTGATGCCCACGTCGATGACCGTCGCACCCGGGCGAATGTAATCGGGCGTGACCATGGCGGCGCGGCCCATCGCGGCGACTACGATATCGGCGCGGCGCGCGACCTCCGGCAAATGGCGCGTCTTCGAATGGCACACGGTGACGGTGGCGTTCGCGTGCATCAGCAGCAGCGCCATCGGCTTGCCCACGATGTCGCTGCGCCCGAGCACCGCTGCATTCGCGCCCTCGATGGCGGTGCCGCTGCGCCGCAGAATTTCCATCACGCCCAGCGGCGTGCAGGCCACCAGGTTCGGACGCCCGGCCACCAGGCGGCCGACATTTATCGGATGGAAGCCGTCCACGTCCTTCGCCGGGTCCACGGCTTCAAGGATTTTCTTCGCGTCCACCTGCGGCGGCAGCGGGAGCTGCACGAGGATGCCGTCCACTTCGTCGCGGCGGTTCAAGTCTTCGACGATGCGGAGCAGTTCTGCGGTGGTGATGGTCGCGGGCGGGGTGAGATTGAAGCCGGCGATGCCAAGTTTCTCGCACGCCGCAATTTTGCTCGTGACGTAAATCTTGGAGGCGGGATTGTCGCCGACCAGAACGGCGGCCAGCCCGGGCTGGATTCCCGCGGCGCGCAGCGCGGCAATTTCGGCGCCGAGCTCGGCGTAAATTTCATCGCGGATGGTGTTTCCGTTGAGGATGCGCGCGGCCAAAGGCCAGCTCCCGGTTGCGGTGCGCTCGCTTTCTCGAACGGGCATGATAGCACACGGGATAGCAGCGCCGCCGGAGCAGGCAGAAGCAAAGGAAGCAGGAAGCAGGGAAACAGAAGAGGCACTGGAGGCTCTACCCCGGCGTCAATTACCGCGGTGCTTGCCAGGAGCCGTCAACTGTAGGAAAGTTGTATTCGCAAGGACACGCTGACCGCCTTTCGCGGGAACGCCGGAGGCGTGGAACAGTTTAGCCCAGCACGTTAGTGCTGGGTACAAGTTGTAAGGTGAATTCCTAAGCGCCGTAGGTGCGGCACCTCGCCTCTGTTGACTTCATGCCATTCACCCGAAAACGTAATTCGGGTCAAATTCCACACCGTGCTTTTTCAGCAACGCAATCCATTCCTCATCGAACGTCCTTTTCCTGTGATGCGATTCCTGATCCTGAATGTATCGCGCGACTGCGGGGACCAACGATGCGCTCACGCTGAAGGCCGCGTATCCTTCTCGCCACGCGAATCGCCGGCCTTGTTCGTTTGCCCATCGCGAGAAATTCGATTTGATGGCGAGCACCGCCTTGGCGACCGGCAAAGACGGCGGGACTTGAATCAAAAGATGGATGTGATCCTCCGCCCCGCCCACGGCATGAACATGGATTCCGTGGTGCTTGCAAATGCCGGCGGCGTAGGACCACATTCTCGGCTGAAAATCTTTCGGGATGAGTTTGCGGCGGTCCTTCGTGCTGAAGACCACGTGGAGCACGTTTTGAGCGTACGTGTGAGGCAACTGTCGCACCTACGGCGCTCGACGCAATTTTATATCACGCACCCAGGCCTTCCGGCCTGGGCTAACTTCTGCCGCGCCGCTGGCGCTCAGGGAATTCTTGTCGTGCGATTTTCCAATCTCCACCGCACGGTACTATTGCGCCCGGCGTTTCCCCGCGCGAAGGTAGCTCGGGGGAAATTCTCGGATGGGGCGCGCGAACAGGTTTGCTTGGGGGCGAATTCAACTTTTCCCAAAATGGCGCTCGGAGGAGGCGAAGAAAAAGCTAATCGCGACACTACCTGAAACAGAAATCGCCGCAAGCCTCTCAAAACATAGGCACATAGCATTTTCTAATCGCGACTCAAAGCGGGAAAGGGTGCATCAGCGTCTATCTGTGTTTATCTGTGGTTCCAGCGCATTTTCCTGTCCGCCCGCAGTGCAATTTCTAATCGACACTGTGCCGATTAGAATTCGAGCTAACTCCTTTCCTATCAATCAAACGTTGCGTTCTAATCGGCACAAATCACCGTGGCTCAATGACGGGTTATCCGTCTGTTTCCCGGCCGGTCTAGGGAGCGGCGGCAGAGGATTCGGCAGCCTTGGCGACGAGCGCTTCGGCGACAGCGATGTTTCGCAGCAGCTCGTGCGGCAGATGGTGGCGCACCTCGAGGTACTCCGGCGCGTTGTAGGACATCCAGACTTTTCCGGCGGCGTCCTGGGAGACGAG
>Ga0187776_10000685_pt1 | contig 16368 bp, 14 predicted proteins | sample 0216_BV02_MP12_2_FD_132426 | JGI IMG/M metagenome (GOLD analysis project Ga0187776, IMG submission 132426) | Tropical peat soil microbial communities from peatlands in Department of Meta, Colombia - 0216_BV02_MP12_20_MG | ecosystem: Environmental > Terrestrial > Soil > Wetlands > Peat | place...
ACCGCGCCGGTCCCGTCCGGCGCGACGACCGCCGCGGGTTCAGCAGGTCCACGCCGCCTCATGTTCCACGGCTCGGGCGGGACGCTTTTCGGCATCTACGTCGTGAACGTCCTGCTGACGATCGCGACCCTCGGCATCTATCGGTTCTGGGGTAGGGTCAAGGTTCGCCGCTTCATGCTGAGCCAGACGGGCTTCGAGGGCGATCGCTTCGCCTATCACGGCACCGGGAAGGAGCTGATGCTCGGGTTCGTCAAGGCACTCCTGTTCGTCGGTCTACCGATCTCCGCGCTGAGCATGGCGGCGCGTCTGTCCGGCGACCGAACGATCCACATCGCGACACAGATATTCACGTCGCTGCTCGTGTTCCTGTTCATCCCCATCGCGATGGTCGGGGCCCGCCGATATCGTCTGAGCCGGACGTCGTGGCGCGGCATCCGTTTCTCGTTCCGCGGACTGATATGGGCGTTCGTCAGGCTCTTCGTCACGGGCTCGATCTTGAGCGCCCTCACGCTCACGCTCTACTACCCCTTCTTCCAGACGCGACAGCAAGGATTCCTGGTCTCGAACTCCCATTTCGGCCGGCGGCCGTTCCGCTTCGACGGACGCGGACGTGACCTCTTCGGCGCCTACGTCGTCGCCTTGCTCCTGCTCGTGCCGACGCTCGGCATCTATTTCTTCTGGTTCAATGCGCGTAAGACCCGCTATTTCTGGGAGCACACGTACTTCGAGACCGCACGCTTCCGCTCCACGATGACCGGGGGCCGGCTGATGGCCCAGACCCTCGCCAACTGGGGCACGCTCATCGGAACACTCGGCCTGGCGTGGCCGTGGGTCGTGGTACGCCGAGCGCGCTTCGAGTTCGCGAATCTCACCGTCGAGGGCCCGCTCGACCTCACCGGGATCGTCCAGGAGCCTCAGCTCGCCACGGCCACGGGTGACGCGCTGTCGAGTCTGCTGGGCGCCGACGTCGGATTCGCCTGATCGCCTCGATGCCCGGCGCATTCGCGGGCTCCTATCTCGACGGCCGAATCGCCGAGCGCCGGCCCGCATCGGTACGCGTCGCCGCGAGCGGGCTCGAGATCGCCCTCGCGGATGGGACACGGCACTGGTGGCCAATCCGCGACGTCCGGCAGACGCAGGGCTTCTACGCCGGCGAGCAGATTCGATTGGAACGCGGCGCGCCCTTTCCCGAGATTCTCCTGGTCGACGACACCGCGTTCCTCTCGGCGCTCCACACGATCGCGCGCGGCTTCGGACGAAAGTTTCACGACCCGCAGCGGCGACGGTCTCGCGTGCTGCTCACCATCGGCGCGGCGCTGGCCGCGGTCGGGGCGGGCGCAGTCCTCTACGTGTGGGGGATTCCCGCGGCCGCCGGCCTGCTGGCCTCACGGGTGCCGGTATCGTGGGAGGAGCGGCTCGGCCAGGCGGCCGTGGAGCAGCTCACCGCGTCGAGGCGCCGCTGCATCGACCAGGACCGCGACGCCGCGATCGGCGAGATCGTCAAGCGCCTTCTCGACCCGCAGCCGAAGGCTCCGTACACATTTCGGGTCATCGTCGTCGACGACTCGACGGTGAACGCGTTCGCCGTACCCGGGGGCCAGGTGGTGCTGCTGCGCGGGCTCGTCGCGCGAACGCGATCCGCCGAAGAGCTAGCCGGAGTGCTGGCTCACGAGCTGCAGCACGTGCTGCAGCGCCACACGACACGGCTCCTGCTGCAGCACGCCTCGACGGGCCTCATGCTCGTGGCGATCTCCGGCGACCTCACGGGCGCCATGGCCTACGGGATCGAGAGCGCGCGCGTGCTCGGAACCCTGAGCTACAGCCGATACCTCGAGAACGAGGCGGACGTGGAGGGGCTGCGCATGCTCCTGGCGGCCGACGTCGACCCGCGCGGGATGATCGGCTTCTTCGAGACGCTCAAGGCGGCCGAGCAAGGCACCCCGACCGCTTCGCGCTATCTGGTCTCCCACCCGCTCGCGGCCGATCGGGTCGAAACGCTCAAGCGGCTGGCCGCCGGTCGCACGACGGGGTACCGGCCCCTCTTGCCCGAGCGGGACTGGACCGACGTCCGGCGGGTCTGCGGGAGCTGAAGCTGCAGCCCTGGCGAGAGTGTGCGGCGCTAGCGACGCGGCGCGTCGCCGAGAGCGACCACGACGAGCGAGCCGTGGGAGTCCACGGGCCGCACACCCCGCCCGTAGCCGGCGACGTGGTCGCAGAGCCAGCCGACACAAGGCGTGCGGGAGTCCACTTCACTCTTGATCGCGGCCCACTCGTCAGCCGCGGCACGACCGAGCGCGCGGTGACGGGCGCCGGACTCGACCACGAGCACGAGCCGGGCACCATCGCCCTCCAGCCGTTTCAGGGCGGATCTGGCCGCCTCGACAGACCCCTGAATGAGCGTTTCCGGGTCCGGTACCGACTCGGCGTTGAATCCTTCGGCGTAGCCGAGACCAGTCGAATAGGCGGCTTCGAGACATGCCGCGCTGGCGAGCGGCTCGCTGCTCGCGGAGCCGTAGACGACGGGGGACGAAAGGACACTGCACACCGTCCGCATCTTCGGACCCATCAGGATGCGCCAGGGCTGCAGGAAGGACTCGGCCGGCGCCCCAAAACCCGGCTTGACGAAGGCAAGGCCGAGACCCCGAGGATAACGCATCCTGAATGGCCAGCCCGACAGAATCAGCCGCGCGGCACCCTGTCCCGCCTCGGTGAGGCCTCGCCCGCCGGAGGCCGCGACGCCGCTCACAGCGCCTTCTCCATTCGTCAGGCATACGACCAAGGCACCCGCCGTCACGGCACCGTTGTGGGTCAGGATCGCCGACGTCGCGCCCCCGGCAATGCCCACCGGGCCCAGGACCCCACGAATGAGTGGGACGACGTCCTGGGCCGGTACCCCCGCTGTAACCAGCAGGACGAGGTCCGGCGAGGTTCCATGGAGGCCCGTACGGGCCATGGCCGTCGCACGAACGGCTGCCCAGATAGCATCCTGGTGCGAGGCGAATCCGATACCGACCTGGAGGGTTTTCGACTCTGTTTCGACAGGGATAGTCGCGTACATGGCTCGGAGCTTCTGCAGCAGGGGTGCCAATCCGGAATGGGCTTGAAGATCAGGGACTTTCTTCGAATCGAGACGCGGCGAGGTGTCAGTTCGGCAACAAGTGTGCTATTTAGAGCATCCCGTACTCCTTCAGACGCCGGTAGATCGTTCTGCGGGAAATCCCCAGGGCACTGGCTGCCGCCTCTTTATCGTCCTTGTAGAAAGCCAGCGCCCTCAGGATCAGGTCCTTCTCGACGTCGGCCAGTCTCGGCACGGACCCGCTGGCTGGAGCCGCAATGGCCGGTACCGTCGCAGTACCCAGCACCGGCAAATCCGTCAGGGTGATCTGTTCCCGGGCCCCCATCGCGAACGCTCGCTCCACCACGTTCTCTAGCTCTCGCACGTTGCCAGGGAAATCGTACGCGGACAGGGCCGCCAGCGCGTCCTGCGTGATGCCCTTCACGTCCCGCCTGAACCGCCGGTTGTAGCGTCGGAGGAAATGATTCACGAGTGCGGGAATGTCCTCGCGCCGAGTCCGCAGCGGCGGCAGGCTCACGCGCACCACGTTCAGGCGGTAGTACAGATCCTGCCGGAACCGCCCGTCGGCGATCGAGCGATCCAGGTCGCGATTGGTCGCCGCGATGACCCGGACGTCGACCGGATGTGCCTTCGTCGAACCGACCGGCCGCACCTGCATCTCCTGCAGCACGCGCAGCAGCTTCACCTGGAGACCTGGGGACAGCTCGGCGATCTCGTCCAGGAAGATCGTGCCCTCGTTCGCACCCCGGAAGAGGCCGAGCGCATCGGAGACGGCGCCGGAGAACGCGCCGCGGACGTGGCCGAAGAACTCGGACTCGAGCAGGTCCTCGGGAATTGCGCTGCAGTTCACCGGGATGAAGGGGCCCTTCGCGCGACCGGATAGCCGGTGAATCGCGGCCGCCACCAGCTCCTTGCCCGTGCCGCTCTCGCCCTCGATGAGAACGGGCGAATCGGTCGTCGCGACCTTGCTGATGATCTCCTTCACCCGTTGCATCGGCGGTGCGTTGCCGACAAGCTCGTTCACCGTCAGCTCTTCGCCCAGACGTGCGCGGAGCGACTGCACCTCGCCTTTCAGGAATCGGCGCTCCGTCACCCGCGCCATGAGGTGGCGCAGCTCGTCGAGGATCAACGGCTTGGACAGGTAGTCGTAGGCGCCTTCCTTGAGGGCCTCGACCGCCGATGCGATCGTCGGGTAGCCCGTCATCACGATGACCTCGATCGACTCGTCATGACGCTTGATCTCGCGGAGAAGATCGAGACCGCTCATCTCGGGCATCCTGATATCGGTGATCGCGGCGTCGTAGAGCTCGGTGCGGATCGCTTCGAGGGCCTCGGTCCCGGTGCCCACGCACCCGACCTGGTAGCCCCACTGCGTAAGGGCTTCCTTCAGCAGTTTCAAGATCGAGGGTTCGTCGTCGACGACGAGGATCTTGGCGACTTCCATGTCCTTAACCGACTCTAGCACGCTCGCCATGTCAAACTGACAAGCTATATGAGGGTTGCCGGCAATGGGCTGCTTGCGAACAGGGAGTCGCCATGTTAGCGTAGACGTTGACTTTTTACCGAGGAGACCGGCATATGGCCAACCCCGAAACCGTCCACCTGACCGAAGATAATTTCGACGCGGTGATCAGCCGGCAAGCTGGAATCATGCTGGTGGACTTCTGGGCCGAATGGTGTGGTCCCTGCCGCGCCATCGCGCCCGTCCTGGAGGATCTCGCGAAGGAGTCGGCGGGCAAGGTCACGCTCGCCAAGGTCAACGTCGACGAGAATCCGGGCCTGGCGGCGCGATACGGGATCCGGTCGATTCCGACGATCCTGTTCGTGAAGCAGGGCAAGGTCTCCGATCAAGTGATCGGCGCGGTACCCAAGGCCAAGCTCCAAGCCAAGCTGGACGCCCTCGCCTAGCCGCCCGAACGGGGTTTGCATCAGTACCGCCGGCGTAGGCATCCCGTCCCTTTCCCCGAGCCGTGAAGAGTTCCGGGCTCTGGCGGCACTCGGGAATCTTGTGCCCGTGTTCGCCGAGCTCCCGGCCGATCTGGACACGCCGCTCTCGGCCTATCTACGTCTGCGTCCGGGTCCGTATTCGTTCCTGCTGGAGTCGGTCGAGGGCGGGGCCGTGTGGGCCCGCTATTCGTTCCTGGGCGCGGACCCGCTGATGGTCCTCACAGCGAAGAACGGCAGGCTCACGCTCAGCCGCGACGGTCGAACGGAGCGCCTGGCGGAGGGCAATCCCCTCGTCGCCGTCCGAGACCTGCTCAAGCAGTTCCAGCCGGTGTCGGTGCCGGGCCTCCCGAGATTCCAGGGCGGCGCAGTCGGCTTTCTCGCGTACGACATGGTTCACCACATGGAACGGCTTCCGCGCACCACCGAAGACGACCTCGGGCTGCCGGACGCGGTGTTCCTGTTCACCGATACCCTGCTCGTATTCGACAACCTCCGGCACCGGCTCCTCGTCATCGCCAACGCGGTGATCGAGCGCCACGACCCCGCTGCGCTCGACCGCGCCTACGATCGCGCCGCGGTGCGCATCGGAATGACGCTGGCCAAACTGGCGCGGCCCGCGAGGGCGCCGGCAACCTTCTCGCTCCCGGCGGCCGCGCCCCTCTTGGCCGAGGGCGAGGCCGGCTTCACCTCGACGATGAACGAGTCGCAGTTCGTGGACGCGGTGCACCGGGCCAAAGAGTTCATCGCGGCCGGCGATGCCTATCAGATCGTGCTCTCGCGGCGGCTCGACTGCCGGCTGACCGCGGACCCGTTCACGGTCTATCGGGCGCTGCGAACGATCAACCCCTCGCCGTACCTCTTCTTCCTCCGGCTCGGGCCCATGTCGATCGTGGGCTCGTCACCGGAGGTGCTGGTTCGCGTCGAGGGCGATCGGGTCGATCTCCGGCCCATCGCCGGAACCCACCCGCGCGGCGCCACCGAGGCCGAGGACCGTGAGATCGAGGAGCGACTCAAGAACGACCCAAAGGAGCGTGCCGAGCACGTCATGCTGGTGGATCTCGGCCGGAACGACGTGGGCCGCGTGTCGGAGCTCGGCTCGGTGAAGGTCACCGAGTTCATGGAGATCGAGCGCTATTCCCACGTGATGCATCTGGTGAGTCACGTCACCGGCAAGCTCAAGTCGGGGAGCGACGCGCTCGACGTGCTCCAGGCCTCCTTCCCAGCCGGGACCCTGAGCGGCGCGCCGAAGATCCGCGCGATGGAGATCATCGACGAGCTGGAGCCCACCCAGCGCGGTCCCTATGGCGGCGCCGTGGGCTATGTCTCCTACTCCGGCAATCTCGACTCCTGCATCACCATCCGCACGATCGTCTGCCACGGCCGGCGCGCCTCGGTCCAAGTGGGCGCCGGCATCGTCGCCGACTCGGACCCGAAGACCGAGTGGCTCGAGACCTGCTCGAAGGCGCGCGGGATGATCCTGGCATTGCGGCTCGCGGCGGGGACCGAGCGATGATCCTGGTCATCGACAACTACGACTCGTTCACGTACAACCTCGTCCAGTATCTGGGAGAGCTCGGCGCAACGCTCGAGGTCGTCCGCAACGACGCCCTCAGCTGCGATGAGATCCTCGCCAGGAAGCCGGAGCGCGTCGTCATCTCTCCCGGCCCAGGCAACCCCGATCAAGCCGGCGTGTCGCTCGAGGTCATCCGCCGCCTCGGCCCGACGACCCCGATCCTCGGCGTCTGTCTCGGTCACCAGTCGATCGGGCAGGCTTACGGGGCAACCGTCGCGCGAGCCAAGACGCAGATGCACGGCAAGACTTCCGCGATCCGCCACGACGGTCGCGGCGTGTTCGCCGGGCTCGGCAATCCCTTCGTCGCCACGCGCTACCACTCGCTCGCGGTCGTGCGCGATACCGTACCCGACGCGCTGGAGGTCACCGCCTGGGCCGAGGACGGCGAGATCATGGGCCTTCGGCACCGGCGCGATCCCGTCGAGGGTGTGCAGTTCCATCCCGAGTCGATCCTGACGATCGAGGGGAAGCAGCTCCTGAGGAATTTCCTCTCGGGATGAGTCGGCCCGGAGCTGCGACCGAGCGACGCCTGATCGAGGTCATCCGGCGGGCGGTCCGGCGGGCGCCAGCGGTGCGGGTGGGAATCGGTGACGATTGTGCCGTGCTCGAGCCAGCCGCAGGGACCCTCTTGCTGGCGACAACCGACCTGCTGATCGAGGACGTGCACTTCCGGCGACGCTGGGCCACGCCCACGGACATCGGCTGGAAATCCCTGGCGGTCAACGTGTCCGACATCGCGGCGATGGGCGGCCGTCCCCGGTGGGGCTTGATCGCGCTGGCCTGCCCGGAAGCGGTGACCCTCGACGAGGCCGAGGCTTTCTATTCGGGTGTGCAGGCCCTGGCGACCGAGCACGGTGTCACGATCGTCGGCGGCGACACCTCGGCGTCGCCGGGAGGATGGATCGTCAATGTGACCCTGCTCGGTGAGGCCGTACGGGCCCCGATCCTGAGATCGACCGCCCGCGCCGGCGACGTGGTCGCGGTCACGGGCTCGCTCGGGCGCTCCGCGGCCGGGCTGGCGCTCCTCGAGACAGTCCCCGCGCCGGCCGCAATCACGCCGGATGCCGGCGCCGACGTCACCGGCGCGCACCTGCGCCCTCGCCCGCGGACGCGTGAGGGGCTCTGGCTGTCCGAAGCGGGCGGAGTCACCGCGATGATCGACCTCTCGGACGGCCTCGCAAAGGACTTGGGCCACCTGTGCGAGGAGAGCGGTACCGGCGCGCGGGTCGATCTGGGACGCGTGCCGATCGAGGCGTCGGTGCGCGCGGTCGCCAGAGCGCTCGACCGCGACGCGCTGGCCTGGGCCACCGGAGGCGGCGAGGACTACGAGCTTCTCCTCGCCGCCGCACCCGACGCGTTCGACCGCCTCGCCGGCGGCCTCGAGCGCGCCACCGGCACGAAGCTCACCGCCATCGGCCACATGACGAGCAGCGCCGAGGGCGTCCACTATCTCGATGCGGCGGGGCGCGCCGTGCCCGTTCGGCCCGGATTCGAGCACTTCGTGACGGGGCCTGCCGGTGCCTGAGGGCTTCGGCGTGAGGCTCCTTTCGCTGTGCGCGCTGATCGTGTGCTCGGCCATCCTCACCGGCGCCGAGGCCGCATACTTCTCGCTCGGCCGCGCCCGGCTCAAGCACGTTACCCCCAAGGACGAGGAGCCCGTCGGCGAGCCCAAACCACTCATCGAGCGCCCGCACGAGCTCCTGGTGACACTGCTGGTCGGCATCACCGTGATCAATATCGGCGCCGCCGCCCTCGCCGCGACGATCGCCGACAGCATCTTCGGCCCCAGGGTCGGTCTGTTCGTGGAGATCATCGTGCTGGTCTTCGTCCTGACCACCTTCGGCGAGGTCCTGCCGATGACCCTGGCGGTCAAGTATCCGGAGCGGTTCCTCGCGATTGCCGGCCGCCCCGTCGCCTGGCTCGGCGTGGTCCTGGCGCCGGCTCGCGCGATGCTGACGGGGCTGACCACGCTGATGGTGCGGATCGTCAGCCGCGGCCGCACGGAACAGTCGACGCTCAGCGAGGAGGAGCTCCGGACGCTCGTTGACGTCGGCGCCAGCGAGGGCGTGGTCGAGCGCGAAGAGCGCGAGATGATCCACAAGGTATTCGAGCTCGAGGACACGCTGGTCCGTTCGGTCATGGTGCCGCGCACGGACATGGTGTGCCTCGACGTCGAGACGCCCCCGGCCGAGATCCTGCCGGCGCTCCGGGAGCATCTGCACTCGCGGGTCCCGGTGTACGAGGGCGCGATCGACGTCATCGTCGGCGTTCTCTACGCCAAGGACTTGCTCCCGTTCATGGAGGGCCTGCCGCCGGACTTCGATCTGCGATCGCACCTGCATCCGCCGTACTTCGTGCCGGAATCCAAGCGGGCTGACGCGCTGCTCCAGGAGTTCCAGGCCAAGCGCGTGCAGATGGCGATCGTCGTGGACGAGTACGGCGGCACCGCCGGCCTGGTCACCCTCGAGGACCTGCTCGAGGAGCTGGTGGGCGAGATCGCCGACGAGTACGACGAGCCCGAGCGCCTCATCCAGCGCGTCGACGCGACCACCTACCGGGTGGCTGGCAAGCTCCCGATCGACCAGCTGAACGCCGCAACCGGCCTCAAGATCTCCAACGAGGGCTACGACACGGTCGGCGGCTGGGTTCTCGATCTCTTCGGACGCGTGCCTCGCCGCGCCGAGCGAACCGAGACGGCGGAGCTCCAGCTCACGGTCGAGAAGGTGGAGCGGACGCGCGTCGTCGAGGTGCTGGTGTCGCTCAAGAAGCCCGCGAAGGAGGCGGCCGCGTGAGCCTGATCTGGCTGGCCGTGGTGTGCCTGCTGCTCACGATGTTCTTCTCGGCGGCCGAGATGGCGTTCATTGCCGCCAATCGTCTCCGCCTCCGCTATCTCGCCGAGGAGGGCAGCGGCACGGCGCAGAGCTATCTCGAAGCGTTTCGCCAGCCCGAGCGGGTGCTGTCGACCGCGATGATCGGTGTGACGATCTCCCATATCGTCGCGGCCTCGGCGGTCACGTGGCTCTTCCTGCCGGCGCTCGGCGGGATGGCGCCGATCGTGGTGACGATCCTCTTGACGCCGGTGATGCTGGTCGTCGGCGAGATCCTTCCGAAGGCCATCGCGCGCGAGTGGGCGACCAGCTTGATCCTGCGGCTGTATCGGCCGTTGACCTGGGCGGCCTTCCTGCTGATGCCGTTCGTGTCGTTCGCGAACATCGTCGTCGGCGCGATCTTGCGGGCGTTCGGGGCCCGCCACGGCGACATGCGCGCGTTCGTCTCGCGCGAGGAGCTGAAGGCGCTGCTCCAGCTCGAGCCCGGCGAGGCGGACGTGACCATGATCGAGGCGCAGCTGATCGACAAGATCTTCGACCTGGGCGACACGACGGTCCGCGAGATCATGGTGCCCCTGGTCGAGGTCGCCATGCTCCCCGACACCGCCACCGCCCGCGAAGCGGTCGCCTTCATCATGGACCGCGGCTTCTCTCGCCTGCCGATCTTCCGGCAGCGCGAGACCAACATCGTGGGGGTGGTCGGCGCGAAGGACATCCTGAGCCGCGGCGCCGCCGCGCGCACCCTGGACGATCTCAAGCGGCCGCCGTACTATGTGCCCGAAACCAAGCGCATCGACGATCTGCTCCGCGAAATGCAACGGAACCGAACGCACATGGCCGTCGTCGTCGACGAGTACGGCGGCTCGACCGGCGTCGTCACCCTCGAGGACATCCTCGAGCAGATCGTGGGCGACATCCACGACGAGCACGAGCGAGCAGCGGCGCCGGCCGAGCGTTTGCCCGATGGAAGCTATCGGGTCGCCGCCCGCGCGAATATCGACGAGCTCAACGAGGTGCTCGACTGGAGCCTGCCCAAGCGCGACTACGAGACCGTCGCCGGGCTCGTGCTCGCCACCTTGCATCGGATCCCTCGAGCGGGCGAGGAGTTTCAGATCGCGGGGTACTCGATCACCGTGCTCGAGTCCGACGCCCGGCGCGTCATCTCGGTGAAGATCACTCCGGTCAGCGCCGTCAACCTGCCGGCCCCCTCCACCGGCAGCCCATAAGGAGAGTACACATGGCTGGAAGCATGGTCGAGTTCGCGTCCAACGGCAGCAAGACCTCCGGATATCTGGCGACGCCCGCCGCCGGCAAAGGTCCCGGCGTGCTGGTGCTCCAGGAGTGGTGGGGGCTCGTCGGCCACATCAAGAGCGTGTGCGACCGATTCGCCGCCGAGGGCTTCACGGCCCTCGCCCCCGACATGTATCACGGCAAGACCGCCAGCGAGCCCGACGGCGCGGGCAAGCTCTTTATGGCCCTCAACATCGGGCAGGCCGAGAAAGATCTCCGCGGCGCGGCCGCGTATCTGCTCGGACAGTCCTCCACGAGGAAGATCGGTGCGGTGGGGTTCTGCATGGGCGGTCAGCTCGCGCTCTACGCCGCCACGCTCAACCCGTCGGTGTCGGTGTGCGTGAATTTCTACGGGATCCATCCGAACGTGAAACCCGACTACACGAAGCTCTCGGGTCCGGTACTCGGCCTCTTCGCCGAGAAGGACGGATTCGTGACGCCCCAGGTCGCCAAGGACACCGACGCAGCCATCAAGAAGGCGGGCAAGCAGTCCGAGATCAACATCTACCCCGGCGTGGACCACGGCTTCTTCAACGACGACCGGCCTGACGTCTACAACAAGGCCGCCGCCGCCGACGCCTGGAAGCGCACCCTTGGCTTCTTTCGCCAGCACGTGAAATAGCCGGCGCCATCGGGCCGCGGAGGCCGCTCGAGCGAGCCGCCCTCGCGGCCCGGGCCGTGACGGTCCGGTTTCATGATGCTCCCCGCGGCGACGGGCGATAAGCTCGTGAGGATGCGCGCGTATCCCATCGACGTGTTCCTGCCCGCGGCCGGCTTGGGCGAGCGGCTGCGGCCCGTCACCGGATATCTCCCCAAGCCTCTCCTGCCGGTCCTCGGGACGCCGATCATCGAGTGCATCCTGACCAGGCTCGCTCCGGTCTGCGACGGCACGATCGGGATCAATCTGCACTGGAAGGCGGAGCTCATCCGCGCCTGGGCCGCGGCCTCGCCCTGGCGCGACCGCATCGTGTTCTTCCCCGAAGATCCGATCCTCGGCACCGGCGGCGCGCTCAAGAACGCGGAGTCGATGCTGGGGCGCCGACCGTTCGTCGTCCACAACTCCGACATCCTTCTCGATATCGATTTCGCGGCGCTCCTCCAGGAGCACCTCGCCTCCGGTAACGCCGCGACGCTCGTGTGTCATCGGTTGCCGCATCTGAGCAACGTGGTCATCGACGAGCACGGCCAGGTGCTCGACGTCGAGAACCCCGGGGCCTCGCGGCCGGATCCCACTCACATCGCCGACAAGGTCGCGTATACGGGGATCGCCGTCTATTCGCCCGAGATCCTCCGGTTCCTGCCGACTGGCGTCTCGCACGCGACCGTCGCGTGGGTCGCCGCGTCCAGGGCGGGCCTCAAGGTTCGGGTGGTGGACGTCACCGGCGCCCACTGGAACGACGTGGGCGATCCCGCCACCTACGCGCGCGGCGTGCTCGACGCGCTGCGGAGCGGCGGCGAGACGGTCTATCTCTCGACCGGCGCGCGCTGCGGCAAGGTCGAGATCGACGGCTACGTCGTGCTCGAGTCGGGCAGCCAGATCCGCGACGGCGCTCGAGTCCGGAACTGCATCCTCATGCCGGGTGCGGACGCCTCGGGGGATCACGAGAACGCGATCCTCGGCCCCGACTACGAGATCGTGCTCTTGGAAGCCGACATGCAGCCGTCGATCCACGCCGCCGACAAGAAGCGCGTGGCGCTGGACGATCCATTGTTCGCGCGGCACTTCCGGACGCGGCCCGGATTCGGCCAGGCCCCGGCGGCCGCGTGGTCCGACGCGATCCTGGTCGGGCTCGGCGGGTCGGACCGGCGGTACTATCGCGTGCGCAACGGCCGGTGGACGGCCATCCTGATGGAATGTCGCCCGGAGGATCCGGACTTCGACCGGCACCTCGCGTACACGCGATTCTTCGCGCGGCATACGGTGCCGGTGCCGGCGTTGCTCACGGAGGACGCGGCGAGCAAGCGCGCGCTGTTCGAGGATCTTGGTGACACCTCGCTCTACGCCTATCTGAAATTCCCCCGCGATCAGGAGAGCGTGGAGAACATCTACCGTGACGTGCTGCGGAGCCTCGTGACGCTGCACACCACCGCCACGGCACACGTCAGCGAGTGTCCGCTCCTGGAAGCGCGGATCTTTGACTACGACTACCTCCGGTGGGAGACGACGTATTTTCTCGATCGCTTCGTCATCGGACTGCGCAAGCTGCGGATCGAGAACCGAGCGGCGATCGACGAGTCGCTTCATCGCCTGGCGCAATCCGTGTTCGCCAGGCCGAAGGTCGTTATCCATCGCGACTTCCAGTGTCAGAACATCATGGTCCATGCCGGCGGGCCTCGCATCATCGACTACCAGGGCGCCCGGCTGGCGCCGCCCGCCTACGATATCGCCTCGGTGCTCTGGGATCCCTACCATCGCCTGGACGACGGCATGCGCGAGCGGCTGCTCGGGTACTACCTGGACGAGATGAAGGCCGACCTCACCGCTCGATTCGACGAGCGCGCGTTCCACGAGGGCCTGATCGCCTGTCGGCTCCAGCGGCACATGCAGGCGCTCGGGGCGTACGGCTTTCTCTCGGAAGTGAAGGCCAAGAAGTACTTCCTGAAGCACGTGCCGGAAGGGCTCCGGCTCCTCAAAGAGGACTCGGCCGCGACGCGGCACGAGTATCCGGACCTCGCGCGCCTGATCGCGTCCCTCTAGAACCCTCCCGCCGAGCCGGCCGCCCCGACCGGTGTCGCGACGACGCCAACGCCGCGGCGCGGTACAAGCACCGTGCGTGGGTCGGGCTCGACCGGCGAGCCCGGCGCCAGGCTCAGCTGGTAGCGCGCGCTGATCGTCGCGACGATCGCCTGCATCTCGGTCAGCGCAAACACGCTCCCGATGCAGGCGCGAGGCCCGCCTCCGAACGGGAAATACGCGTAGCGCGGCCGGGCCGGGTGGCCCGGCGAGAACCGCTCCGGCTCGAATGTCTCCGGATCGTCCCAGAAGCTCGGGTGCCGGTGCGTGACGAACGGGCTCAGCAGCACCGTCGTTCCCGCGGCCAGGTGATAGCCGCCGATGTCGACGCTCTTGATAGTCGTCCGCGCGGTCACCCACGTGGGCGGGTAGAGCCGCAGCGCCTCGTCGATCACCATGCGGGTGTACGGCAGGTTCGCGAGATCTTCGGCGGTGGGCGCCCGCGCCCCGAGCACCGTGCGGACCTCGTGCTGCAGGCGGCGTCGCGGGTGCGCGTGCCCGGCCATCAGGTACCAGACCCAGGCCAGGCCGCTCGCCGTCGTGGTGTGCCCGGCGACGAAGAGGGCCTTGAGCTCATCGCGGAGGCTGGCGTCGTCGTAGCCCGCCCCGGTCGCGGCGTCGCGAGCCGCGAGCAGGACCGAGAGGAGATCGGACCCCGGGCGCCGGCGCCGGCCCTCGTCGATCCGGCGCGCCATGAACGCATCGAGCGCGCTCAGCGCCCGGTCGTATTCCCGATGACGGACCGCGAACTGCGGCAGCCATCCCAGCGGGCTCCAGAGGCTCTGGTTCACGTGGTCGGCCACCACGGTGATCGCCCCTCCCAGCGCGGCGGCCTCTGCGGCCGGTACGTCACCGAACACCGCCTGGATGATGATCGCCCGGGTCAGTGCGGTCATCTCCGCGAAGACGTCGAACGGCCGGCCGTGATCGGCCGCGGCGCGCCAGCCGTCCAGCATCGCCTCGGTGGCACGCACGATCATCGGCACGAGGGCCACCATTCGCTGGGAACTGAACACCGGCCGAATCAGACGGCGACGACGGTACCACTCCGCGCCGTCGACCGTCGTGAGGCTCTCGCCGAACAGCGGTTTGATACGCGCTGCCGCTTCCCCCTTGTGGAACGAGCTCGCGTCGTCCTGCAGGACGGACTTGATGTGATCGGGATGGCTCAGCAGGTAGAGGCGCCGAACGCCCAGTGGCAGTTCGACGACATCCCCGTAGGTTCGGCTCGCTGCGAGAAAGAACCCGAGGGGATCCCGTCTCGCTCTCGGAAATGCCCCGAGAAGAGGATAGCCACGCGGACCCGGAATGGCCTGCGCACGCACGGGCGTCCCGATCCTGGACGCTACAACGGGTTTACGCGGAGGCGGCGGCCGCCTTTTCCTTCCGCTTGCGCCGACCGGTGGCGCCGGCCTCGCCCTTGGGTGCCCGCTCCTTCTGTTCGGACTTCTTGTCCTTGTCGGTCGGTGCTTCGGCCCGATCGACCAGCTCGAGGAAAACCATCGGCGCGCCGTCACCGGGTCGGGGCCCGGTCTTGATGACCCGCGTGTAGCCGCCGTTCCGGTCGGCGAACCGCGCGGCGATCGTGTCGAACAGCCGGCCGACGACCTCCGTGTCGGGCACCATCGACAGCACCTGCCGGCGCGCGTGAAGGTTCTCGCGCTTGGCCAGGGTGATCATGTGCTCGGCGAGCCCGCGGACCGCCCGGGCCTTCGTGTCGGTGGTGTGGATGCGCTCGTGACGGAAGAGCGCCACCAGCAGGTTGCGAAACAGCGCCCACCGGTGCTGCGTGAGCCGGCCGAGCTTGTAGCCGGCGTTCCGGTGTCTCATCGCGTGAGTCCTCCTGCGATCACTTCACGGGTCCGCGGCCGAGCGCGCCGAGGACGTTGGGGTCGATCCGCATGCCGAGCGAGAGACCGAGCGCGGCGAGCGCCGTCTTGATCTCGTCGATCGACTTCTCTCCAAGGTTCTTCACGTGCTCCAGATCGCCCTCGTTCTTCTGGACGAGGTCGACGACCAGATTGAGCTCGGCGTTCTTCAGCGCGTTGATCGCCCGCGCCGGCAAGGCCAGCTCCTCGAGCGTCTTGCCGAGCGCGTCGCGCAGGAATGCCTCTCCCTCCGCGCCCTCCGCCTCTTCGTCTTCGCGCGGAACGCCGGCGGCCAGCGGCCGGAAGTGCTCCTTCAGGTAGGTCGACGCCCGCGCGAGCGCGTCGTCCGGGCTCACCGAGCCGTTCGTCCACACCTCGAGCACCAGCTTCTCGTAGTCGGTGATCTTGCCGAGGCGGGACATCTCGACGTTGTAGGACACGCGCGTGATCGGCGAGTATGCCGCGTCGAGGGCCAGGGCTCCGGGCGGCGTCGAGACGCTGGCGCGGTCCACCGCCTCGTAGCCGCGGCCCATGCCGACGCCCAGTTCGACCGTCACCTTCGCGTTCGATTCGATCGTGAAGAGGTGGATCTCCGGATTCACGACCTCGACGTCCGTCTCGGGCACGTCGGCGCCGGTCACGTCCTTCGGTCCCGTCACCTCGACCCGGAGGACCTTCGCCTCACCCGAGGGCACCTGGATCGCGAGCTTCTTGATGTTGAGCAGGACGTCGACGGTGCTCTCCTTGACGCCCGGGATCTTCGTCTCGACGTTCTTGACACCGTCGATCCGAACCCACGACACCGCCGCGCCCGGCACGACGGCGAGCAGGGTCCGCCGGAGCGAATTGCCGACGGTCAGCGCATAGCCCTTCTCGAACGGCTCGGCGACGAGCCGCCCGTACCGGTCGTTCCTGTCCTCCCACTCGACCTTCTTCGGCCTCTGAAATGGAATGCGTGGCATAGTCTTCCTTGTCTATTTGCTGTAGAGCTCGACGATGAGCTGCTCGGCGACAGGGATCTGGATGTCGTCGCGCAGCGGCAGGCTCAGGAG
>Ga0187776_10000686_pt1 | contig 16367 bp, 12 predicted proteins | sample 0216_BV02_MP12_2_FD_132426 | JGI IMG/M metagenome (GOLD analysis project Ga0187776, IMG submission 132426) | Tropical peat soil microbial communities from peatlands in Department of Meta, Colombia - 0216_BV02_MP12_20_MG | ecosystem: Environmental > Terrestrial > Soil > Wetlands > Peat | place...
ACCACGGTCAGCACCGGGATGAGCGCATTGCGCAGCGCGTGGCGATAGACCACGGTGCGCTCGGGCAGCCCCTTGGCGCGGGCGGTGCGGATGTAATCCTGCCCCAGTTCCTCCAGCATGGAGGTGCGGACCATGCGGGTGAGGATGGCGGCCAGCGCTCCTCCCATGGTGATGGCGGGCAGCACCAGGTGGCTGATCCCGCCCACCCCCGACACCGGCAGCACCCCGATCCAGATGGCGAAGACCAGGATCAGGATGGGCCCCAGGGCGAAGTTGGGAAAGGAGAGTCCCAGCAGGCTGACGAAGCTGAGCAGACGGTCGTCCCAGCGGTTGCGGCGCCGCGCCGAGTGCACGCCCGCGGGGATGGAGAGCGCCAGCGCCACCAGCAGCGCCGCCAGGGTCAGCTCCAGCGTGGCCGGGTAGCGGCCCGCGATCAGCCTGCCCACGTTTTGCTGGAAGAGCAGCGACTGGCCCAGGTCGCCGTGCAGCACGCCCTTCCAGTAGCGCAGGTACTGCAGCGGCAGGGGCTGGTCGAGGCCGTAGGCGTGGCGCGTGGCTTGGATGTCGGCGCTGGCCGCCCCCTCGCCCAGCATCTGCTGGACGGGGTCCCCGGGGACCAGGTGGATCAGCAGGAAGACGGCCGACGCCACCAGCCAGACCACCGGGATCATGTAGAGCAGGCGATGGGCCAGGTAGCGGAGCATGGCCGTCATCCGGCGGCACGCTCGGGCGGGGCGGCCGGAGGCGTTCCCGCCGGGGTCTCGACCTTGACCCGGGCCACGCGGCGGCCGTCCATCTGCAGCACCGTGAAGCGGCGCCCGCGATAGTCGAAGGACTCGCCGCCGCGCGGGATCCTCTGCAGCCGCGAGAGGATGAATCCACCCAAGGTCTCAAAACCCTGGTCGTGGGGCAGGGCGAGCTGGTATTGGACCTCCAGGTCGCGGATGGTCTCGTTCCCGTCCAGCACCACCGCGCCGCCGGCGGCCAGCGGGATCACCGCCTGCTCGGGGGCGTCGAATTCGTCCTCCAGTTCACCCACGATCTGCTCCAGCACGTCTTCCACCGTGACCACACCCACGGTGGAGCCGAACTCGTCCACCACCACCGCCAGGTGGCGCTTGCGCTGCTTGAATTCCTGCAAGAGGTCGGGGAGTTCTTTGGTATCCGGCACCACCAGGACCTGGCGCATGATGTGGCGCACGGTCATACCGGCAGGAATCTCGGCGTGGGCGGCGGCACGCAGCTTCACCAGGCGCTGCTGCATCACCCGCGAGAGGTCCTTGGAGTAGAGGACGCCTACGATGTGTTCCGGCCCGCGCTGCGGGTCGTAGACCGGCACCCGCGAGTGCTGTTCCTCGACCACCCGCGCCATGGCGTCTTCCAGGGGCAGGTCGGCGGGCAGGGAGAAGATCTGCGGGCGCGGCACCATGATCTGGCGCACCGTCAGGTTGCCCAGCTCCAGGGCGCGATGGACCATCTCCTCCGGCAGCGCGGGAATGAGTCCCACTCGGCGGCTGGCGGTCACGATCAGCTTGATCTCCTCAGGGGAGTGCACCCCGGCCTCGCGCAACTGCTTCAGGCCGAAGGGACGCAGGGCCAGGCGCGCGCTGCCGCGCATGAGGTGGAGGAAGGGGCGGGCCACGGAGATGAAGAAGTCCATGGGACCGGCCACGGCCAGGGCCACGCGCTCGGCGCGCTGCAGCGCCAGGGCCTTGGGCACCAGTTCCCCCAGGGTCACCAGCAGGTAGGTGATCAGCAGAAAGGCCACCGCCACCGCGATGCCGTGGGCGTAGAGCCGGGCGTAGGGAACGCCGCGGAAGGCGGGCTCGAGGAGGTAGGCCACCGTGGCCTCGCCGATCCAGCCCAGCCCCAGGCTGGCCACCGTCACCCCCAGTTGCACCGCCGCCAGCACCAGACCCAGGTTCTGCTGCAGCTTTTGCACGGTACGGGCGCCCAGGCGGTGCTCCGCCAGCAGCTCGTCCAGACGGGTGTCGCGGACGCTGACCAGCGCAAACTCCGCCGCCACGAAGAAGGCGTTGACGAAGATGAGGACAAAAACCAGGAACACCCGTAGCAGGACGAGTGTCATACCGTGGGGCATTCTAGCACCCGGCGGCGGGCCATTTTCCCTGCTTTCCTTTTCGCCCGGGCGGGGTCTAACCCCCTGGAAGCCAACCGGGATCGTGGCTTCCAGCCCGGCCGGGAGCGGTCCCCCGGGCCCCCGAAATCTCCGGAACAAACCCCGGGATCGGCTCGTATTCACTTATAGTTAGAGAGCGGCGCCAGCCGCCGGCGGAAGTGAGGAGGCGACCGTGGCCAACGGCAACGGCAAGAAGAAGCGGAAGAAATTTTTTTACATCGGCGGCTCGATTCTGCTGATCATGGTCGTGGTCATCGCGGTTTCCGCCTTCACCCGCGGCGGAGGCAAGCTGGACCCCACCAAGCTGGCCAAGGTGGAGCGCGGCGACCTGGCCAAGAGCGTGGTGGCCACGGGCAAAATCGAGCCCATCACCAAGGTGGAGATCAAGTCCAAGGCCAGCGGTATCGTGCAGAAGCTCTATGTCGACTTTGACGACAAGGTGAAGGAAGGCCAGGTGCTGGCCGAACTGGACAAGGAGCAGATCCAGGCGGCGGTGCGCCAGGCCCAGGCGGCGCTGGCCGCCGCCGAGGCCAACGAGCGCGCCGCCACCGCCGACGTGGAGCGCGCCAAGGTCGATGCCGAGAGCCCCGACGTCCCCATGCTGCAGCGCGCCTATGAGCGGGCGCAGCAGATGGCCAAGGACGGCGTGGTCTCCCAGGCCAACCTCGATGACGCCCAGAAGGCATATGTCCTGGCCACCAACAAGCGCGACATGGCCAAGGCCCAACTGGTGACCAACAAGGCCAAGCTGGCTCAGGCCCAGGCCCAGGTGCAGCAGGCGCAGGCCGCCCTGGCCAGCGCCGAGGAGGATCTGCACTACGCCACCATCACCGCACCCATCACCGGCACCGTGCTCTCGCGCGACGTGGAAGTCGGCGACGCCGTCAGCTCCATCCTGGTGCTGGGTTCTTCCGCCACTCTGGTCATGACCCTGGGCGACACCAGCCAGGTGTACGTCAAGGGCAAGGTGGACGAGAGCGACATCGGCAAGGTCTACCTGGGGCAGCCCGCCCGCATCAAGGTGGAGTCCTTCAAGGACAAGACCTTCAACGGCAAGGTCACCAAGATCGCCCCCATGGGAGTGGAGAAAGACAACGTGACCACCTTCGAGGTGCGGGTCTCCATCGACAACCCGGGCGGCGAACTCAAAGCCAACATGACCGCCAACGCCGAGATCATCCTGGACGAGCACAAGGGCGTGCTCATGGTCCCGGAAGGCGCGCTGATCTACGACAAGGACAAGAAGGCGTCGGTGCAGGTCCCCGATCCCAGCGCCAAGGGCGGCATGCGCAAGGTGGCGGTCACCATCGGCATCTCCAACGGCGTCAAGACCGAGGTGCTGAGCGGGCTCAAGGAAGGCGACCAGGTCATTCTGCAGTAAGCGTCGGTTTTCCGAGGGCCGCTCACTGGGAGTGGCCCTTCTCTGTCTCTACCTCGGGGCGTCGGCGTTATGAATCTTTACGAGGTGCTGCGCCAGACCTTCTTCACGCTGCGCGCTCATAAGATGCGCAGCTTCCTCACCATGTTCGGGATCATCTGGGGCATCGCCTCGGTCATCCTGCTGGTGGGCCTGGGGAAGGGCTTCAGCAAGGACCAGAAGGAGCACCTTAAGAGCATCGGGGTGGACCTGGTCATCGTCTGGGGCGGGCGCACCAGCGAGCAAGCGGGAGGACTGGCCGCCGGCCGCCCCATCCGCCTGAACGTCAGCGACGTCTACGCCATCAAGCAGGAGTGCTACCTGCTCAAGGCGGTCAGCCCCGAGCTGCGCCGCGCCGTCAACGAGGTCAGCCGCTACAACGCCGCCAACCGCCCGGTGCGCGGGGTGTGGCCCGAGTACCAGGAGTTCCGCTCCCTCAGCGTGGATGAGGGCCGGCTCATGAGCCCGGATGACGAGGCCTCAGCCCGGCGGGTGGTGGTTCTGGGCACGGAAGCCCGCCAGCAGCTGTTTCCCGGCAAGCCCGCCATCGGCGAGACCCTCATCATGAACGGCTACCCCTACACCGTCATCGGGGTGCTGGAGAAGAAGAAGCAGAACGGCAGCTACGGCAGCGGGCCCGACAACACCCAGCTCTTCCTTCCCTACTCCGCCATGGCGCGCGACTTCCCTCCCCCGGAGCGTCCCTGGACCAGCCATGGCTGGATCAACAACCTGGTCTTCGAAGTGGACAACCCCGCCCACCACGAAGAAGCGGTCATGCAGGTGCGGCGGGTGCTGGGGCGCATCCACCACTTCGACCCCAACGACAAGGACGCGCTCTTCATCTGGGACACCCTGGAGGGCTCCGAGCTGGTGCAGCGCATCTTCGACGTCATGACCATCTTCTTCGGCTGCGTGGCGGTGATGACCCTGTGCCTGGGCGGGATCGGGGTGATGAACATCATGCTGGTCTCGGTGACCGAGCGCACCCGCGAGATCGGGGTGCGCAAGGCCATCGGCGCCACGAACGGCGACATCTTGCGGCAGTTCTTCGCCGAGTCCGCCACCCTGACCGTGTTGAGCGGCGCCCTGGGGCTGCTGGTGGGTGTGGGGCTGTGCGTGGCCATGGGGCAACTGCCTCTGCCGGACTTCGTTCCCCACCCGGTGATTTCGACCGTCGCCGTCGTGGCGTCTCTGCTGACCCTTTCCCTGATCACGCTCACCGCCGGGATGTACCCGGCGCGGCGGGCGGCGGAGCTCACTCCGGTGGAGTCGCTGCGGTATGAATAGTCGGCCCGGACAAAGTGCTTGCAAGGAGATGCTTATGAAGAAGAATCCCATCTGGAAGCGCGGGTTGCTGGTGCTGGGGGTGGTGCTGCTGGTGGCGGTCGTGGCCGCCCCCTCGTATGGCAGCGCGGAAGGCTCGTTCGACCGCACTCTGAAGGTCACGGGGCCGGTCCAATTGGAGGTCAGCACGGGCTCAGGCAGCATCCGGGTGCGACCGGGCAGCGCCGGCAGCGTGCACGTGGTGGGCACCATCCGCGCCCAGGAGGGGTGGGGTGGCGGCGCCGAGGACAAAGTGCGCCGGCTGGAGGCCAATCCCCCCATCGAGCAGATCGGTAACATCATCCGCATCGGGCGCATCGAGGACGAGGAGCTGAAGAGGAACGTCTCCATCAGCTACGAGCTGGAGGTGCCGGCCGACACCCAGGTGCGCTCCGAGAGCGGCTCCGGCAGCCAGGAGATCCGCGGGCTGACCGGGCCGGTGCGCGCCCAGACGGGCTCGGGCAGCATCACCGTCTCCGACATCAAGCTGGAGGTGCAGGCCCACACCGGCTCGGGAAGCATCGCGCTGACCGCCATCGGGGCGGGCGTCCAGCTACACACGGGAAGCGGCAGCATCCATGCCCAGGACATCCACGGGCGCGTGAACGCCCAGACGGGCAGCGGCGATATCACCCTGGAGCAGAGCGCCCCGGGTGACGTGGAGGCGGAGACCGGCTCCGGCCACATGGAGCTGCACAACGTGCGCGGCGCGCTGCACGCGGAGACCGGCAGCGGCGGCATGAACGTGGACGGCCGGCCCACCGGCGACTGGAGGCTGGAGGCCGGCTCCGGCGGCATCAGCGTGCGCCTGCCCGCCGACGCCGCCTTCGACTTCCGCGCCCACACCGGCTCCGGCGGCATCACCATCGATCACCCTCTGACCATCCAGGGGACGGTCAGCAAGAGCGACCTGCAGGGCAAGGTGCGGGGCGGCGGCTACCTGCTGGAGGTGCGCACCGGCTCGGGCCATATCGAGGTGCGGTAGAAAACAGGGGCGAGAACCATGATGCTCCGGGAATTGATCGTGCAAGGCTGGCTGGCGCTGATGCGCAATCGTCTGCGCTCGCTGCTGACCATGCTGGGCATCGTGTGGGGCCTGGCCTCGGTGGTGCTGCTGCTGGCCTACGGCGAAGGCGTCAGCCGCAGCGTGCTCAACGCCTTTCTGGGCATCGGCAACAACGTCATCATGGTCTGGCAGGGACAGACCAGCATGCAGGCGGGCGGGCAGCGCGCCGGCCGCCCCATCCGCTTCGAGTTCGACGACCTGCAGGCCATCCGCGACGAGGTCCCCATCGTCAAGGCGGTCAGCGGCGAGTGGGACGACGACCTGGGCTACAAGTACGGCACTCGCGTGCTCTCCGTCTCCAGCAAGTTCATCGAGCAGCCCTATGCCGGCATGCGCCGCCTGGAGATCGCCGAGGGCCGCTTCTTCAACGACGATGACTTCCTGCAGCACCGCCGCGTGGTCATCTTCGGTCCCGACGCCGCCAAGAAGGTCTTCGGCAACCGTTCTCCGGTGGGGCTGAACGTCAACGTGAACGGGCAGGAGTTCCAGGTCATCGGGCTGCTGCGCAAGAAGGTGCAGGACTCCTCCAACAACGGCCCCGACAACACCAACGCCTTCCTGCCCTTCTACACCCTGCGCGACCTGATGAACCGGCGGGACCCGGAGATGATCGTCTTCCAGCCCATCCGCCCGGAGCTCAACAAGCAGGCGCTGCTGGCGGTACGCACCGTGCTGGCCCGCCGCCATGACTTCGATCCCCGCGACGACAAGGCCACCCCGGAGTGGGACACCATCGACGACGGCAAGGACATCGCCCAGTTCAACCTCGCCCTCGACGCCATCCTGGGCTTGATCGGGGCGCTCACCCTGGGGGTGGGCGGCGTGGGCGTGATGAACATCATGCTGGTCTCGGTGACCGAGCGCACCCGCGAGATCGGGTTGCGCAAGGCCCTGGGCGCCCGCCCCCGCCACATCCTGGTGCAGTTCCTGATCGAGGCCCTGGTGCTGACCTTCGCCGGGGGCCTGGTGGGCATCCTGGTGGCCCTGGCCCTGGCCCAGGCCATCCCGCCCATGCCCCTCTACGCCGACCTCTTCAAGACCCAGAACCACGAAGGCGATATCTTCCTGCGCACCTCAGGCATGGTGATGGGGATCTCCTTCCTGATCCTGACCGTGGTGGGGGTCTTCTCCGGCTTCTGGCCGGCACTGAAGGCGGCCCGGCTGAATCCCATCGAAGCCCTGCGCTACGAATAGGCGCCCGGCGGTTTGACCCTCTTTTTCCGGCATGTTATAAATCTCCTTCCTTCCCTGCGCGACAAAGCGCGGGGAACTGACCGGGCGCGGCCAAACCTCAATCCTCAACTTGTCGTGGAAGCGCGTTTCCGGGGGTGCAATCGCTTGGCAGGCTCTTGCCTGCGGTAGGCCCCAGGGTTCGTAGGTTCTCGCTCGGCTTCGGGGACCCTACCGGCTGGTGCATGGAATCATTCCTAAGTCTTAATCGGTTGGAGGAACTCTTATGCCTACCTGGCTTCTGGCAGGCTTCCTGCTCGACGCGCCGGCGGCGGACAACAGCTCGTTCTGGCTGTGGCTGGCCCTGGGCATCAGCGGGCTGGCCCTGCTGACCGCCTTCGGCTTCGCCCGCTTCGTGCTCGCGGCTGACACCGGCACCGAGCCCATGCAGCGCATCTCCAACGCCATCAAGGAGGGCGCCGAGGCTTTCCTGCGCCGGCAGTACAAGACCATCGGCCTGCTCAGCCTGGTGCTGGCGGCGCTGATCTTCGTGGGCTATCGCGCCTCGGCGCACAACGCGCCCCTGGCCTCCAAGACGGTGATCGCCTTCCTGATCGGAGCGGCCTGCTCCGGCATCGCCGGCTTCACCGGCATGTACGTTTCCATCCGCGCCAACATCCGCACCGCCAGCGCGGCCCGCAGCAACATCAACCGCGCTCTGCAGATCGCGCTGCGCGGCGGCGCCGTCACCGGCCTGGTGGTGGTGGCCATGTCGCTGCTGGGAGTAGGCCTGCTGTTCTTCCTCTTCGGCGGGCTCGAGAATCCGCACGACGTGCCCTACCAGGTGGTGGGCTTCGGCTTCGGGGCGTCGTTTGTAGCGCTGTTCGCCCAGTTGGGCGGCGGCATCTACACCAAGGCGGCCGACGTGGGCGCCGACCTGGTGGGCAAGGTCGAGGCGGGCATCCCCGAGGACGACCCCCGCAACCCCGCCGTCATCGCCGACCTGGTGGGCGACAACGTGGGCGACTGCGCCGGCCGCGGCGCCGACCTGTTCGAGTCCACCGCCGCCGAGAACGTGGGCGCCATGATCCTGGGCGCCGCCCTTCTGCCCCACTTCGGCATCAAGGGCGTGCTCTTCCCCCTGGTGGCCCGCGCCTTCGGATTGATCGCCAGCACCCTGGGCGTGCTGATCGTGCGCACCGACGACAAGGAAGACCCCATGCAGGCGCTCAACCGGGGCTACTACGTGACCACCCTGGGCGCCATCGCCGCCTTCGCCATCGCCGTCCACTACTTGCTCAAGGACAACTGGTGGTTCTTCGGCTCCGGCCTGGTGGGCATCGCCACCTCGTTCCTCTTCGTCTACATCACGCAGTACTACACCGAATACCGCTTCCGGCCGGTGCAGGACATCGCGCGCGCCTCGCGCACCGGCCCGGCCACCAACATCATCGCCGGGCTGGCGGTGGGGCTGGAGACGCCGGCCCTGCCCGTCCTCGTGATCAGCGCGGCGCTCATGCTCTCCTACTGGTTCGGCATCCGGGCGCTGGCGGGGGTGAACGAGATCGGCGAGTACGCCAAGGGCATCTACGGCACCGCCATCGCCACCATGGGCATGCTCTCCACCGCGGCCTACATCCTGGCCATGGACACCTTCGGGCCCATCACCGACAACGCCGGCGGCATCATCGAGATGTCGCACCAGCCCGACGAGATCCGCGTGAAGACCGACCGCCTGGACGCCGTGGGCAACACCACCAAGGCGCTCACCAAGGGCTACGCCATCGGCTCGGCCGCCCTCGCCGCCTTCCTGCTCTTCTCCGCCTACCTGGACGAGGTGGCGGCCATCGTGCGCGGGCGGCTGGCGGCCGCGGGCGTGGCGGTGACCGGCGTTCAGTTCTCCTTCGACAACATCAACCTGGCCAACGTGCCGGTGTTCGTGGGCGCGCTGCTGGGCGCCATGCTGGTCTTCCTTTTCTCCTCGCTGGCCATCAAGGCGGTGGGCAAGGCGGCGCAATACATCATCGAGGAAGTGCGGCGGCAGTTCCGCGAGAACCCGGGCATCATGGAGGGCACGGCCAAGCCCGACTACGGCCGTTGCGTGGACATCGTGACCGGGGCGGCGCTGCGCCAGATGGTGGTGCCGGGGGTGCTGGCGGTGGGTCTGCCCATCGCCGTGGGCATGACCTTCCGCTACTTCACCGGCTTCCACGTGGGCGGAGAGGGCGCCATGCTCGGCGGCCAGCCCATCAACCTGATCGGGGCGGAGTCGGTGGCGGCCCTGCTGATGGTGGGCACCATCGGCGGAATCCTTCTGGCCACCATGATGAACAACGGCGGCGGCGCCTGGGACAACGCCAAGAAGTTCATCGAGACCGGGCAGTACGGCGGCAAGCGTTCCGACGCCCACAAGGCGGCGGTGGTGGGCGACACCGTCGGCGATCCCTTCAAGGACACCGCCGGGCCCTCGCTGCACGTGCTCATCAAGCTGCTCTCCACCATCACCCTGGTGATGGCGCCGCTGTTCCTGTAGAGCGACAGCCGCAGAAAAGCGAACGCCATCCCGCGCGGGATGGCGTTCCTGCTTCGTAAGGCGGCTCTCAGGCGTGCATGGGGCGGCCGTGCGGCAGCTCCGCCAGCCGGTGGAAGACCGCGCTCACCACGCGATCGCAGCGCGGGGCTTCGAAGGCAAACGCCTGCGTCGCCGTGGCGCCCGTGCGCTCATAAAGCGCCCTCCGGAGCAACGCATGCGCCCGGTGCAATCGCACCTTGACGGTGGCCTCGGTCAGCTCCAGCGCCTCGGCCGTTTCTTGCGTGCTCATCTGCTCCACTTCGCGGAGCATGAAGACGGAACGGTAGCCCTCGGGCAGAGCGGCCACCGCTTCTTCCAGCAGCAGCCGCAACTCGGCGTTGCCGGCCTGCTGTTCCGGATCGCGATCGTGAGACGTAATCAATTCCATACCATCCCCCTCGGGCGTGGCGACGGGATGAAGGTCCTGGAAGCGGTTGCGGCGCCGGAGCCGGGCCAGGGCCTCGTGCACCGCGATGCGGGTCAGCCAGGTGGAGAACCTGGCGCGCCCGGCGAACTGCCGGAGGTGCTGGTAGGCGCGCACGTAGGCGTCCTGCATGACGTCTTCGGACTCGGCGTCGTCGCGCAGGATGCTGCGCGCCACCCGGTAGAGGCGCTGGTTGTAGCGCCGCATCAGGATCTCGAACAGCGCCGTGTCGCCGGAAAGCACCCGTTCCACCACTTCTTCGTCGCTCAGGCTGGTGGAGCCTACCTGCTCGGCTAAGGCCTGACTCGCCAATCCACACCTCCCCTGCCTTTCCCGTACTTAGAGTGCCCGAGGGGGAAAAAGGTTACACCGAGGCAGGCAAAAAAGAAGCGGGCGGAGTGGCCTTCCGCCCGCTCGACCTCGGCCGGATCCTAGCCCTTCATTTTCTCCTTGACCTGCTTGGCCAGCTTCTCGATCTCCTCCGCCTTGCGGATCACGTCGATGGACATGACGTTCTCATTGGACTTGTCCACCGACTGCTTCAGCTCGGTGGCCAGCTGGAACAGCCGGTCGGTGTCCTTCTTGAGCGACTCCTGGCGCTCCTTGTTCCGCTGCTTGGCCATCTCCCGCTGCATGTCGGGAGGGATGTTGATGTCGGGTGCAGCACCGGGAGGGGCCTGAGGATCCCGGGGATGGTGCTCAGGGACTTGCTGGGCGCCCAGGACCAGGACGAGAGCGAACACGGCAATAACCACACGGAGCTTGGTGATCACGGCAGACCTCGAACCAGGAAATCTTTTCCGAGATTATACCCACAAGCGGCCCCGGCGTGCGCTTGCTATAATCGCGCCGCGCAAGGAGAAAGCACCGTCATGGAAACCGGATTGAAGGAGCGGGTGGCCATCGTGGCCGCCTCCAGCCAGGGCCTGGGCTTGGCCGCTGCCGAAGCCCTGGCCGCCGAGGGCGCCCGCCTCGCCATGTGTGCCCGCAACGAGAAGACCCTGGGCGCGGCCGCCGAGGAGATCCGCCGCCGGCATAAGGTCCCGGTGCTGGCCGAGCGCGTGGACGTCACCGACGGCGAGGCCGTGCACCGCTTCGTGGAGCGCGTGGCCAAAGAGTTCGGGCGCATCGACGTCTGCGTGACCAACGCCGGCGGCCCCCCCGCCAAGAACTTCCTCTCCCTCTCCGCCGAGGAGTGGCGCAAGGCGGTGGAGCTGAACTTCATGAGCGCGGTGCACTTCTGCCGCGAGGTCATTCCCTGGATGCAGAAGAACCGCTGGGGCAGGATCGTCACCATCACCTCGGTCTCGGTGAAGCAGCCCATCGGCGATCTCATCCTCTCCAATGCCGTGCGCGCCGCCGTGGTGGGTCTGGTGAAAAGCCTGGCCAACGAGTTCGGCAAGGACGGCATCCTGGTGAACAACGTCGCCCCCGGCTACACCGCCACCGAGCGGCTGAAGGAGCTGGCGGGCACGCGCGCCCTGGCCGCCGGCATCCCGCCCGAGCAGATCTATGGCCGCTGGGCCGCCGACGTCCCCGTGGGCCGCCTGGGCCAGCCCGAGGAGCTGGCCGCCGCCATCGTCTTCCTGGCCTCCGAGCGCGCCTCCTACATCACCGGCCAGACCCTGTTGGTGGACGGCGGCTACTACAAGGGGCTGTTCTGAGAGAGGTCGCGCGGGAGGCTGCGCCCCAGCGCGTTGCGATGCCGGGGAGGGCGGCGCCCATTCTTGGCCCCCTCGTACCCCCGCGCCGCGTAGTAGAGGGCACGGTCGAAGAACTGGTCCAGCAGCCGAAGCAGGTCCATGCTCCCCAGGATGTCGATGGCGCGGTCCATCGGGTCCTCACGCTGCAGGAATTCCCACAGGTGCTCCTTGGTGATGGTCGTGGCCCAGCAGAACTGGCTGTACGCCACTCCCTGGGAGGCGCGGCGCGCGCCTAATTCCGTGTAGCGCCGTTCGATGTCGGCCTCGGTCTTGGTGAGCAGCCAGTCGCTCAGGTTGTGGTAGATCTCGTAGCGGCGCTGCTTGAGCTCTTCGAGCGGGACCTTGTGCAGGTCCTGGGTGCGCTCCGAAGTGAGGAACTTCTCCATCAGGCCGGTGGCGAGCTCCTCGGAATGCGCCTCGATCAACCGGACCAGCTTGAGGGAAACCATGTGACTCCTCCCAGGTTCAGTATTCGTCTCCCGGGCCGCAGCACGGGCCGGCCCTAGTCGCCCGCCCGCCGCAGGGCCGGCGGCCGCGCGTGCCACTCTCCTTCTTCCACCACGGCGGTCCGGTCGTAGGAGTGGCCGGTGGCCAGGCCCAGCACGAACCACCCCAGCACCACCACCCCGAAAGCGAAGATGGTGTCGCCGATCATGCGCATCCAGCGCAAATGATCCATCAGTCCCGTCTGCAGGAACTCGGAGGAGCGCGCGTACCAGGTGCCGTACTCCACCGACGCCCAGGCCTGCATCAGGCCGATGGGGAGCAGGCTGAGCAGCACCATCAGCGAAAGCCCGAGATTGATGGCCCAGAAAGAGACCGCCAGGGGGCGGTCCTTCCAGGCCAGGCCCGGGCGCAGCGCCCGCAGGCAGAAGAGCATCAGGCCGATGCCCAGCATCCCGTACACCCCGAACAGGGCGGTGTGGCCGTGCACCGGCGTGGTATTCAATCCCTGCATGAAGTAGAGGGCCACGGGGGGATTGATGAGGAAACCGAACAGTCCCGCCCCCACAAAATTCCAGAAGGCCACCGCCACGAAGAAGTAGATGGGCCACTTGTAGGCGCCCACCCACGACGTCCCTGGTTCCCGCGCCCGCGCCAGCCGGATGTTCTGCCAGGCCTCGAAGCCGATCAGGACCAGCGGAACCACTTCCAGGGCGCTGAAGGTGGCGCCCAGCGCCAGCACGAAGTCGGGCATCCCCGAGAAATACAGGTGGTGGAAGGTCCCGATGATCCCGCCGGAGAGGAAGATGATGGTGGAAAACAGCACGCTGCTGGTAGCCGTGCGCACCGACAGCAGCTTGAGCCGGGCAAACAAGAAGGCAATGACCACGGTGGCGAAGACTTCGAAGAACCCCTCCACCCACAAGTGCACCACCCACCAGCGCCAGTACTCGGCGGTGACCAGGTTGCTGCGCTGGCCGTACATCAGGCCGGCGCCGTAGAAGAGCGGGATGGCGACGGAGGCCACCAGGAACAGCACAAGCAGGGAGTGGCTCTCGTCCTTGCGGGCCAGGGCCGGCCTCAGCCCGCGCCCCATCAGCCACAGCCAGAACACCAGCCCGGCGAACAGCAGGATCTGCCAGAAGCGGCCCAGGTCCAGGTACTCGTAGCCCTGGGTGCCGAACCAGAAGAAGTTGGCGTGCAGCTTGTGCTCGATGCTCATCCATTCGCCGGTGAGGGAGCCGGCGACCACCACCAGCAGGGCGGCGTAGAGCAGGTTCACGCCCATCCGCTGCCCTTTGGGCTCGACGCCGCTGACCGCGGGCGCCACGAACAGCCCGGTGGCCAGCCACGAAGTGGCGATCCAGAAGAGCCCGAGCTGGAGGTGCCAGGTGCGGGTGACGGCGTAGGGCAGCCACCGGTCCAGCGGGATGCCGTAGAAACCCGAGCCTTCGACGCCATAGTGGGCGGTCAGGGCTCCCATTCCCACCTGCACGACCAGCAGCGCGGCCACAGTAAAGAAGTATTTGACGGTGGCACGCTGGGAGGGCGTGGGCTTGAGCCCCAGCAGGGGATCGCGCTGGGGCAGGCGCTCGGGGGCGGGCCCGTGCTGCTGCGCGCCGAAGTACCAGACCATCCCGCCGATCCCCGCCAGCAGCAGCACGAAACTGATGACGCTCCAGACGATGGCATCGCCGGTGAGGTTGTTGCCCACCAGCGGTTCGTGCGGCCAGTTCGAGGTGTAGCTCACGCTCTCGCCGGGACGCTGGGTGGCCGCCGCCCACGCCGTCCACCAGAAGAAGGCGGCCATCTGCCGCTGCTGGGCGGGATCGCTCAGCGAGCCCTTGGGAATGGCATAAGCGTCGCGCCCGTTGCCGAAGACATCGGCGTAGTGCTTCTCCAGGGCCTCGAACGCCTGGGCGCGCACCGGCGGGATGGTGATGCGCCCGGTGGCCGGATCGTAGGAGTTGTGGCGCATCTCCGCGCGCAGGCGCGCGCGCAGGGCGCCCTGCTGCTCGATCCCGAGCTGGGCAAAGCCGGCTGCGCCTTGCTGCTGCGCCCAGCGGTCGAGGATGAACAGGGACTCGCGATGCAGCCAGTCGGCCGTCCAGTCGGGGGCGACATACGCGCCATGCCCCCACACCGTGCCCACCTCCTGGCCGCCGATGGACTGCCAGACGTTCTGGCCGTCCTGGATGGTCCTGCCGTCGAACAGGGTATCCCCGTCGGGAGTGACCACCGCCAGGGGGATGGGCGGCGCGCTGCGCACGGCCCGGTAGCCCACGCCTCCCAGAACCGCGAAGGAGACGGCCAGAACCGCAGCCAGCGCGATCCATAGCCTTCGGAACTGCATCGTATAACGATATACTATGTCAGGTCCGGTTTTCCAGAGGAACCGGCTGCGGGTTGGCGCCGGTGGGCGGGGAGGCGAAGCTCAACCCCAGGTTCACGGCGAAAAGGGTGACCGCCGCGAGCTCCAGGAACGCCGAGACCGGCAGGCAACGCCACGCCCAGCCGGCGTAGTCCTGGTAGGCGAGGATCTCGGAGGTCACGCGCAGCAGGCAGCCCAGGTTCAGCGACCCCAGGCAGGTGAACATCAGCCGCGGGCTGAACAGCAGGCGCATCCCGGAAAACGCGGGCAGGATGCGCTGGCCCACGCTGAAGACCATGGCGGCCACAAAGCCCACCGTGAGGGCATGCCGCGACGCTCCCCAGATGCCGGCAGCGTGCGGGGTAACCGCCGCCCATACCCCCAGCGCTCCGGCGACGATCATCCAGGCGTAGGCCAGGCGCACGAAGACCGGGAAACTCGCGTGTACGCCGCGGATCTTGGCGGGACGCTCCGCCGCGCCCAAGACCTGCACGGCCGTGGCTCCCAGCAGGGCGCCGGCAAGAGCGAGCACCGTGGCCGGCTTCGCCCATCCTGCCAGCGCCGCCGCCACCCCCGCCGAGTTCAGCAGCAGCGCCCCCAGCAGAGCGCGGGAGCGCGGCGGGCGCAGTCCAAGGAAGACCGGCAGCCAGCGCGCGCTGAAGCCCCAGATGAAGGGCACCAGGAATCCCCAGGTCTCCAGCGGCAGGAAGCGCTGGTCGAGCCCGGCGGGAAATGCCGGGGAGCTTCCGCGCGCCGCCAGGTACAGGGTAGCGCCCAGGTTGAAGAGCAGCGCCAGCAGCAGCCCGCAACTGGCGGTGAGGATGGCTTTCACCCAGGCCTCCAGCGGCTGCCCCTGGCCTTGGACAGGCTGGTGGCCGGAGACGGTGCGGAAGAAGATCAGGAAGGCGGCGACTTCCAGCGCGGCCGAGAGTGGCAGCAGGTCCCGCCACTGCCAGGGATATACGTTGACGGTCCAGCGCAGCGCGACCCCGGCGGTCCACAAGCCCCAGCAAGTCCACACCGGCCAGAGGGCAAAGGGCTTCAGGCGCCGCAGCTTGGGGAGGGAGTGGAAGCCGATCCCCAGGATGAAGCTGCCGATCCACCCGAAGATCTGGGCGTGACCGTGGGCCTGCAGCCAGGCGGGTGAGACGGTTCCGGCAACCTGCCGGCTGGAGATGCGGATCAGGTTCCACACCCCCAGGAAGGTTCCGGGGAGAAGCATGAATACCAGCCCGGTGCCAGCGTAGAGCATGAGCATGCGGGAGAGGCTTTCCTCCCGCGCGCGGGCCCTCTCGAAGATCTGCTCCGCGCTCGGCTCTGGCTCAGGCTGCCGCTCTGCCCACGGCGCCGGGGTGGCCATGCTTCCCCCCTCGTCCCCGCACCCTACTCCATGCTCACGGCGCGCGGAAACAGGATGTTGTTCTCCAGGTGGATGTGCTGGTGCAGGTCCGTCTCGAACTCCGCCAGCGCGCGATAGAGCGTCTGGTAGCTGACGCAGGCATCGGCCGGCGGCGCGTAGCCGGAAGTCAGCGAGCGGAACTGCCGCAGGGCCTCCCCGGCCGAGTCGTGCTCGGCCATCATCATGTGGATGGGGTTCTGCACGGTGCCGAAGGGCGACATGGGCGGGGCCTGATGGTGCTCCACCGCCTCTTCCAGTTCCACGATGTAGGGGAACAGGATGCGCTCCTCCTTCATCATGTGCAGGGTCAGCTCCTGGCTCAGGCCTCCGAAGAC
>Ga0187776_10000687_pt1 | contig 16360 bp, 13 predicted proteins | sample 0216_BV02_MP12_2_FD_132426 | JGI IMG/M metagenome (GOLD analysis project Ga0187776, IMG submission 132426) | Tropical peat soil microbial communities from peatlands in Department of Meta, Colombia - 0216_BV02_MP12_20_MG | ecosystem: Environmental > Terrestrial > Soil > Wetlands > Peat | place...
GCAAGCACGAGGGCGGGACCTGATTCGTGCATTACGGCGCAATACTGTTCGGGGTTAAGGTCCTTTTCATAATCCACGATAAACGAAGAACTTTTCCCGTGCAGAAAATATTTCTTCATCACCGTATTGTAACAGAAAATAAATTCCCCGGCTTTCAGCAGCTCGTTCCGAATAATCATCCAGATAGGGTATCATTTATTATTACTCAAGCAATTGAACACTGAAATTTTTTCTTGGGCCGTCATTGACCGGAAAATGAGTTATGTTTTACCGGAAAACCTCCCTGACCCCTCTTTTTCGCCGAGGCGAAAAAGAGGGGCAATGAAGAAGGAAACGAGAGAGCGCGACAGGGCTATTCACCGGACCTTTGAAATAAGCATTTTCTTCAGGGTGCAGACGGAGTATTGGAAATCATCGGCGGATTACTGCTGAACACGAACTCACCGTGCATCCGAAGGACATCTTAGGCAGCTATGTCGGGGTGACCTTGGTGATACTTCTCATTCGCGCTGACAAGCCATCACTTTCTGATCACAAGCACGGGCGTCTTTGTACCCTTATTTATTACGCCATAGGTCACGCTGCCGAGGACAGCGGCTGCCAGGACACTCCTTCCGTGAGATCCCATAACAACGAGCGTGGACTCTGATTTCCCCGCCTCCTTTATGATCTCTTCAACAGGGTGCCCGGCAGTTACAATGACTTTAGATTCGATTCCGTATTTGTCGCACTGCTTTCTTATTTCTTCTGCATAAACTTCTGCCGACTCTCTCAGGTAATCTTCGATAGACTCTCTCACTGTTCCGGCTGCCGCCGCTGAGGGAACCGTCTGACTTATGTGGAAGCGGAGATCGATAACGCTTAGTATGACCACGGAAGAGTGTAAACGTCTTGCAAGTTCAATCGCATCTTCTGCTGCTTTTTGGGCCGTCTCTGAGCCGTCGGTCGGGATGAGAATCCGAGAAAACATAATGCCTCCTCTATTTCAAGATGCAAGTATTGAGCTTTTCTCACCGAGTCAAATAATGTCCGGTTGCCCTTTTTTAAAGTATACAGGCAAAAGACATGATGTCAAGAAGGGGGCTTCCCAAATCCACCGTCAAATATGCGTGAGGACAGCATTTGAGGGCATCAGCGGCGCGTATTGACTCACCGGGATGGTGAGTCGCGCCGATGGCCTCGGAGACGGGCCAAATGCCCGTCGAGAATGAGCAAAAATGCTGTCCTTACGCATATAGCAATAATTTTGACGGTGGATCCCGGTTTTTTACTCCAAACCTTGATAAAAGAACTATAAAGAAGGTATAGTATCTAATTAATTTTTTCTGGAGGTGGCTGATGTTTACCGGAATAGCGTATGCGATGGGTCCCAACCCGCAGGGAGGGCAGGGACAGGGCGGCGGTTTATTAAGCTTTCTTCCACTGGTCCTCATATTCGTAATATTCTATTTTCTGCTTATAAGACCCCAGCAAAAGAGGGCAAAGGAACATAAACAGATGCTGGACAATATCAAGAAAGGCGACAAGGTGATAACCTCAGGCGGAGAATACGGGGTGATCGAAGAGGTCCGGCCCAATACTGTTTCGGTGAAGATAGCGGAAAACGTGAGAGTAAAGATCGGCAAGGGATATATCGTTTCTGTGAGGCAGTCCGACGAAGATTGATGTGATTCTGTCGTCCCTGCGAAAACGGGAACCCGGGACGATAAGATACGATGGAAAAGATTCTTGATTGTACCGGGATCAAAGGCATGATTCAAGCAGATTCCTGATATGAAGCGGTCATGCTGACAATATTCTAAGCCTGTTACGGAGGTTCGATGAAGAAAAACATTCTCTGGAGAATCGTCTTTATAGGGTTCACTATTCTTATCGCGATCATATTCTTCCTTCCCAACACTCCCCTCTTTAAATTTATGCCTGACTGGTGGAAGAAGACCCTGCCGAACAAAGGCATCATTCTCGGGCTGGACCTTCAGGGAGGCCTCCATCTCGTTTTTGAAGTCGAGGGGGAAAAGGCCGTTGAGTTATCCACGGAAAGATATGTGTCCTTGATCAAGGATTCGCTTGCAAAGAAAAAAATACAGGCGGACGTGAAAAGGAACGGTTTGAATATCGAGATCTCTCCAGCCGGCCAGGAAATTGCCGGCTTGATCAAAGAAACGTATCCGCTTCTCGATACCGTCTCGACAGGACAGACCGTTGTCCTTAAGATATCGGCCAGGGAAGCGACGAAGATCAAAGATAACGCTGTTGACCAGGCGCTCGAAACGATCAGAAACAGGGTGGACCAGTTCGGTGTCGCCGAACCGACAATCCTCAGGCAGGGCGAAAACGAGATCGTAGTACAGCTGCCGGGGGTCAAAGATCCGCGGCGTGCTATAGACCTGATCGGCAAAACCGCTCTCCTTGAGTTTAAACTCGTCGACGACGAATCTCCGGTTGCGGCTCAGCTGCCCCAGTCAGTACCGCCGGGAGAAGAAGAAAAAGTCCTCAGTCAGTTCGCTGACAAGATCCCCTCTGACGACGAGATATTGTTTGAAAAAAAGGTGAACAGGGAAACGGGTGCGGTAACAAGAATACCGCTGCTCCTTAAAAAGCAGGCTGCTCTTACAGGAAGCCTTTTGAGCGAGGCGAGGGTCAGCCTCGACTCGCGTTTCGGCGAGCCCTATGTGTCGATATCGTTCAATTCCGAGGGCGCAAAACTTTTTGAGGAAATAACAGGTGCAAACGTCAAGAAAAGACTCGCGATTATCCTCGACAACACCGTCTATTCCGCTCCTGTTATTCAGGAAAGGATCGGGGGCGGCAATGCCCAGATCACCGGGAGTTTCAGTATGGATGATGCGAAGGATCTGAGCATCGTACTCAAGGCGGGCGCGCTTCCGGCCCCCTTGAAAATGCTCCAGAACGTGACTGTCGGCCCCTCTCTCGGAACAGACTCCATAGAGGCAGGGACAATGGCGGGCATTATCGGCACTATCGGAGTTGTTTTATTCATGATAATTTATTACAAACTTTCCGGTGTTATAGCCGATTTTGCTTTGAGTCTGAATATTGTCCTCCTCTTCGGGGCTATGGCGTCCCTCAACGCAACCCTGAGCCTTCCCGGCATAGCGGGCATCATACTCGCCATAGGGATGGCGGTCGATTCCAATGTTCTCATGTTCGAGAGAATAAGGGATGAGATACGGGCCGGCAAGACACCGAGGGCAGCGGTCGATTCAGGGTACAGTAAGGCGTTCTGGACGATATTCGATTCACACGTAACAACACTCATAACAGCGGCGGTCCTCTTTCAGTTCGGAACAGGGCCGATAAAGGGATTTGCGGTGACCCTGAGCCTCGGCGTCCTCATAAATCTCTATACGGCGCTTATCGGAACAAAAACGGTCTTCGACCTCATAAACTCCAGACACGAAGTCAAGAAGCTGAGCATATAGGAGGCAGGATGTTAGAGCTCATTAAGAATACAAACATAGACTTTATGGGGAAAAGGAAGATCGCCTTTGTAGTATCGGGTATCCTTGCAATAATAGGGATAATCGCGATCGTACAAATAGCAAACGGGCGGGCCAACCTCGGCATCGATTTTGCCGGGGGCACGGCGATTCAGCTCAAGTTCGAAAAGCCGATCAACCTTCACGCGGTCAGGAGGGCTCTTGAAGACGGCGGAATCAGGGATTTTGACCTTCAGGATTTCCCTGCTGTCAACAAGATACTCATAAGGGTCAAAAAGACGGAACAGCAACTCGGAAAGATTTCAGACATGGTAACAGGGCTTATCAGTCAAAAATTCCCCGACAACAAATATATCGTGGATTCTACGACGGTCATCGGACCGAAGGTGGGAGGGAGGTTGAGGGCTGATGCTGCAAAGGCGGTGGCGCTCGCAACCCTCGGGATACTCATCTATATCGCTATACGATTCAAACTGAACTTCGCTGTCGGTGCCACGATTGCGACGTTTCATGATGTGCTTGCGGTCCTCGGAATATTCTTCTTACTCGGGCGTGAGATCAACCTCATCCTCGTGACAGCCCTTCTCACTATCGCCGGTTACTCTCTCACAGATACCGTCGTCGTCTTCGACAGGATCAGGGAGAACCTCAGGACGCGACTGAAAGATCCTGTGGGCGCTGTCATGAATCTAAGCATAAACGAAGTCCTTTCGAGGACAATCGTAACGTCTTTTACGGTACTCCTGACGTCGATCGCTTTATTCTTCTTTGGTGGTGAGGTGATTCATGACTTTGCTCTTGCGATGATCATGGGGGTCATCGTCGGCACCTACTCATCCATATTCGTCGCTAGTCCCGTTGTACTCCTTTGGGGAGGAAAGCGGCCTTTCGCCAAGAAATAGAGACCTTATTCATGCGTAGCCGGGAGAAAGAAGAAACTTTGTTACTTGCTAACAAGGCCGCAAATGAAGGCACGTGTCCTTTCCTTTTTTGTCATGCCCCCTTGTCCGGCATCTTTCCTCCAATAAGGATTCTCGCCCCGGGCGAGTCGCCGAGGAGACCCGACAAGCGGGAATGACAGACGATGTGGCTCTATTTATGAACTTCTCAGTATTCCGGCGCATGCATGACGGATGTCATGAATAGGCCTTGGTTCATAAACAGGACTAACGCCGAATTTGTTCGTTACCTTTCACAGTCCGCATCCATCTCTCCCATATTCGCCCAGGTTCTCATAAACAGGGGGATTAAGACCACCTCGGATATTCATGACTTCCTGTCAGAGGGGATTACCGGTCTCGCGGACCCGTTCGAACTGCCGGGCATGAGGGCAGCGATCGAACGAATAAAAGAAGCTGTGACGCAGGGGCACAGAGTTCTTGTCCACGGCGACTACGACACGGACGGGCTGACAGCAGCCGCGATTATGATGCACACCCTCAGATGTTTAGGTCTGGATGCTCACTATTTCATCCCGAACAGAGTTGTTCATGGATACGGGTTCACTGCCGATGCGGTGCATGTGGCAAAGAAATTGAGCGCGAGACTCATTATCACAGTTGACTGCGGCATAACCTCTTTTGATGCCGCCGGGCTTGCGGGAAATGAAGGTATAGACGTCATAATCACCGACCATCATGAGCCTCACAGGAAACCGGATGTTGTGAGTGGGGCACAGACGGTTCAGGACGAATTTGTTGTCCCTGATGCGGTGGCTGTTGTCAACCCGAAACTCCGGGTCCCCGATTCACGCCTCTCTATTCTTTCGGGAGCGGGCGTTGCTTTCAAACTCGCCCAGGCGGCTGCCCTGGAAGGCGGTCTTCGGTTTTCATCCGATGATTCTCTGTCTTTACTCGACCTCGCTGCCCTCGGGACAGTGGCTGACGTTGTCCCCGTGACCGGTGAAAACAGAATTATTGTGAAAGAAGGGATGCGCTCAATCAACAACTCGCGCAGGGCAGGGATAAAGGCGTTAAAGGACGTATGCGGATTGGGATCGAGAGAAATAAGGGCGGGACTTTTGGCTTTTACGATAGTGCCGAGGATTAATGCTGCAGGAAGGATAGCAGATTCGCGTGACGTCGTCCGCCTCCTGCTTTCAGAAGACGACGGAGAGTCACAGGAACTCAGTACGTGGCTTGACGGCCTGAATGCCGAAAGACAGAAGATCGAGGAAAGGGTCTATGAGCAGGCGCTGGCTAAAGTCGACACTTCGGAGATCGATTCCGCTGTCGTGCTTGCGGGGGAAGGATGGCATCAGGGTGTCCTCGGAATTGTTGCCTCAAGGGTAGCCGAAGAATTCGGCAGGCCGGCCTTTATATTTTCGATAGAGAACGGTGTTGCAAAGGGCTCTGCAAGGAGCATTCCTTCCTTTGATATCTGCAAAGGGCTTGCCGGATGCGAAGGGCTGCTTCTATCCTTCGGCGGACACAAGCAGGCGGCTGGAATAAGGCTTAAGGCAGAAAACCTGCCTGAGTTCGGAAAGACGATGAAGGAAATCATAAAGGATAGCATCGGCAAAGACGACCTCCTTTCCTCCATCGAGATCGACGCGGATGTCTCGCTCTCCGAAGTTACCCATTCACTCGTAAAGGAACTCGCGATGCTTGAACCTCTGGGGTATGGCAATCCCGAACCGCTCTTCGGTTCAAGGGAACTTGAGGTCGTCAATCCAAGGATAGTGGGGAAGAATCATCTCAAGATGAAACTGAGAAAGAGCTCCCATTCCCATGACACCATAGGGTTTGACATGGGCGCGGTCTTTGAAGACCTGGATTTTCCGTCCAGACTCGATGTCGTTTTTACTCCCGGGATTAACGAGTGGAACGGAGGCAGATATCTGCAGCTCGTTCTTAGGGCCATCAGACCCTCTCTCTGATCAGAAAGTCTCCCTCCGGGTTTATTCTCTATCCCTTCCAAAGTTGTATAATAAGGCATGTCGGAGATGTTTACGCTGAATGGCCTTCTGGAAAAGGTGAGTTCCTACAGCCCCGATAAAAACCTTGCCACACTGAGAGATGCCTACCATTTTTCGAGAGAAGCCCACTGCAGCCAGAAGCGGAGCGAAGGGTCGCCTTACATCAAGCATCCCCTTGCGGTGGCTTCCATACTGGCAAATATGAAGATGGACGTGCCTTCGATCGCGGCCGGTCTCCTCCACGATACGATCGAAGATACCCCAACAACGATAGGAGATATAAAGGGGATTTTCGGTGACGAAATAGCCTTTATCGTCGAGTCCCTTACAAAGCTGTCAAAGGTGGAATTCAAGACAAAAAAAGAGGAGCAGGCGGAGAATTTCCGCAAGATGCTCCTCGCGATGTCCGAAGACGTGAGGGTCATACTCATTAAGTTCGCCGACAGGCTTCACAATATGCGGACACTCCAGCACCTCCCCGAGAGCAAGCAGCAGAGGATAGCAACAGAGACCATTGAGATATACGCGCCGCTGGCAAACAGGCTCGGGATGGGATGGTTGAGGACGGAGTTCGAAGATCTCAGTTTCAAATACCTTATGCCCGAGCTTTACGAGGAGCTGGTGAGGAAGGTCGCCAAGAAGAAAGAAGAGCAGGAAGGGTATATAAGAGAAGTTATTGAACTGATAACGAAAAAATTGAAGGAGGAGGGCCTGCCGGGCAAGGTGACGGGCAGGGTAAAGCATTATTACGGTATATATCAGAAGATGCAGAAACAGAGGATAACCTTTGAACAGATTCCCGATGTCCTGGGATTGAGGATTCTGACAGATACAAAGGCGAACTGCTATGCCATACTCGGACTGATTCATTCCCTCTGGACCCCGATACCCGGGAGGTTTAAGGACTATATTGGAGTTCCCAAATCGAATATGTACCAGTCCCTTCATACGACGGTGATCGGTCCGAAAGGCGAAAGGGTCGAGTTCCAGATCAGGACCGAAGAGATGCATAGGATAGCTGAAGAGGGCATCGCATCTCACTGGAAGTACAAGGAAAAAGGCGACTTCGATGAGAAGAGCAGTAAATATATCTCATGGCTCAGGGACCTCGTGCAGGTTCAGAAAGACGTCCCGGACGCGATGGACTTCCTCGAAGCCGTGAAAGGAGAGGTCGTCCCCGAGGTCGTCTATGTTTTTACGCCGAAGGGAGAAATCAAGGAGATGCCACAGGGTTCCACTCCCGTTGATTTCGCTTACGGCGTTCACACGCAGGTCGGGCATAAATGCGTGGGGGCGAAGATTAACGGCAGAATTGTGCCCCTCAGGTACAAGTTAAAAAACGGGGACACGGTAGAGATCATTACATCGCAGACGCGCGGGCCGAGCCGGGACTGGCTGAAATTTGTTGTCACTCAGAGGGCGAAAACCAGGATAAAACAGTGGATAAAGGCGGAAGAGAAGGCGCAGAGCGTCGAACTGGGGATCAGGCTCCTCGAAGGTGAATTGAGAAAGCATAATATGAGCAATGCCCTCATGAAGTCGGATGACCTGCTGCGAACGGCGAAGTCGCTCGGTGCAATGTCTCTCGAAGACCTTTTTGTTTCTGTCGGGTTCGGGAAGATCTCCCCGCATCAGGTCGTCAACAGGCTCATGCCCGAGAAAGAAGTCGAGGAAGCAGAGGCGGTAAAGATAAGAAAGCCTTTGAAGGAGCAGAAAGGCGTGAGCATCAAGGGGATCGACGATGTATTATACCATACGGCGAAGTGCTGTTATCCGATACCGGGAGACAGTCTCGTCGGTTTCGTGACGATCGGCAAGGGCGTGACGATCCACCGCAGAGACTGCGCGAATTTAGAAAGGCTCGTTGTCGAAGACGCCAGGCTTGTGGATGTGGATTGGCAGTCCTCAGTCGATTCGACGGCGAACGTAAGGCTTTTTGTGGAGACGATAGACAAACCGGGGATACTTGCCAATCTCAGTGCCCTGATTTCTTCGCTCAATATAAACATCACCCATCTTGAGGCGACCTCGACTCAGGACAAGACCGGTCATATTACTTTTATCATAGGGGTAAAAGACATATCACAGCTCAAGACTCTTTTGCAGAAGATAAGCCAGATGGAGGGGGTTCTCAGGGTGAGGAGGTAAGAAAGCCCAAGCCGGTATGAAATAATGTCCAGAGATGATATATAATTAAAACATCGTATTTTCAGGAGCACATTCATGAAAAAAATAGTATTATTAACTTCCCTCTTAGCGATAAGTCTATCGGTTTCATGGTTTAAACCAAATGCCTACGCCTTCGGAGGCTGTGAAGCCGACTGTCAGAAGTGCCATGCCCTTGAAAACGGTGAAGTTCGTCAGATTCTCACAAAACTCATGGCCCCAGACGCAAAGGTACTGGATATCAAAATGAGCCCTGTAAAGGGCCTCTGGGAAGTTAGCATCGAAGATAAAGGCAACAGGGGGGTCATATATATCAGTTTTTCAAAAAAATATGTCATCGGAGGCGCGATCTTCGAGGTCGATACTTCTCTGAACAAGACCCAGGAGACCCTTAGCGCGATAAGCAAGCCGGCCGACAGATATATCGATGCATCCAAAATGCCTCTCGACGGTGCTATTCTGATGGGTGATAGGAATGCCCGGCACAAGATAGTCGTCTTCACCGACCCGGACTGTCCGTTTTGCTCAAATCTCCACAAGGAGATCAGGAAGATACTCTCTGAAAGGAACGACATAGCCTTTTATCTCAGGCTGATGCCCCTGAAATTCCATCCTGACGCATACTGGAAGTCTCAGAGCATCCTTTGCAGCAAGGCTCCCATCGAGACGCTTGAGGAAAACTTCGAGAAAAGACCGATACCGAAACCGGACTGCGAAACAAAGGCTCCTGATGAAAACATTAGACTCGGAGAGCAACTCGGCATAACGGGAACGCCGGCCATGATCATGCCTGATGGACTCGTAGTCATCGGTTCATGGGACTCCCGGGCGATAACGGAACTCGTCTTGGACTACGACAAAAAATAAAAAGGAATCATCGCGGTGATATTTTCAAAAAGACTTTTTTTTCTGTTCGTATTCCTTGTACCTGTTCTTTCTCCCTCCCTTTCTTATTCAGAGGTCCAGGTATTACTGAAAAACGGCAGGGATATCATTGCTGACTCCTGCCAGGAAGAGGATGGGAAATTCATCTGCTATAAGGCGGGAGGGAGCTTCGAGGTAGAGAAAGAAGCTGTGGCAGCGATAAAAGGGATAACTTCCCGACGCCGTGAGGACGGCCTGTCAGAAACGTCTGTCCCTGAACCGGAAAACAAGAAGCAGCCGTCGGAAAACACGGCGTCACCGCCGGAAGGTGATAAGAAAGCTGAAGACGAGAAACCTTTTAAAACCAGTGAAGATTCAAAGGCCAGGATCGAGAGCATAGCAAAGAGAAAATCCGAACTCGGTCTGGAGCGGGAGAATCTGGTCAGAGACAGACAGCGTCTTCAGGATGATGTGAAGAACAAACCGGACTGGATGACTGTGAAGGAATTCGATGATATCAACAAACGGATATCTGAACTTGACGAAAGGATAAACAGGTTCAATGAGGAAGTGAATAGGCTTAACCAGGAAGAAAAGAGGATCATCGAAGAATTCAGGGGCAAGACTGACTGAGCGGCACAAACCCTTCGCCATCCCGTCAAAAGTCCGCCTGATCTTTGGAAAAAGATTTTCTATCTTCCGGAGTCGGGTACCATAAACACCTCCTTTAAAATGTTCAGACACCGCTCTATTGCAATCATTCTAAAAGAGAGAGGATTGTAGGCACTATAATTCGGATCATACAGCTGGAAAACAGTGTGCCGCCGAGATTTGTTGACCTGCGGAAACATGACGACAGATTAATAAGGGCTTGCGGGCGTTGACTCTTCGATATTTATCCCGGGGCCGCTGCCTGTCCCGAGTAACGGTGCAGGACGTACCGTTTCTCATCATCTTCCGTCTTGAGGTTGCCGCGAAGTTTTTCGTCGAGAAGTTCACGGAGTATCTTCGAATACACAGGGCCCTCGGGGATGCCGAGCTTTTTGATGTCGCTGCCTTTCATCAGGGGTCTGACCTTTCTCAGTTCTACAAGGAACTGAGAGATCTCTTTTTTCTTTTTTGTGTCCTTGGTGATCGTCATAGAAAAGAGTATTATTTCGATGTGTATGTTGATCAGTAGATGGTAGATGTTCGCCGGGTCGTTGAGGGGTAGCCTCCTGAGTATCTCGGAAGAATCGGATATGCTCTTCAGGATAATCTCTCTTGTCTTAGGAGGCGCATCAAGTCTTTCGAGTGCCTCCTTCTTGTCAGCGTCGTTCAGGTTCGAAAGGAGGGTCATGAGATAAAGAATTCCCGTATCAACCTTCACCTCCAGATAGAGGAGATTAAACCAGGCGAGCGTCTCATAGAGTGACTGGAGGGTCGCTTCGAGTCTTTCGTCGAACGCCAGGTTCGGATGTATCACCTTCAGAAGTCCGAAGTGGGAAAGACGTTTGAGTGTCCTAACCGGGTTTGTCTCATTGAATGAAAGGATAATCTCGTCATATAACCGGGAGCCGGAAAGCATTTCGAACAGGTTCATCTGAAGCGCTGACTTGATGAGATTCTCGGTGTGTTTGCTGAGCTTAAACCCGAACCTCTCCGAGAATCGGATCGCACGAAAGGCCCTCGTTGGGTCTTCCACGTAACTCAGATTGTGAAGGACCCTTATCGTCTTTTCTCGTATATCGCGCTGTCCTCCGAAAAAATCAATGAGGAGGCCGAAGCCCCTCGGGTTCAGTCTTACAGCGAGTGTGTTGATCGTGAAGTCCCTTCGATAGAGGTCCTTTTTTATCGAGGAGGTTTCCACTTTTGGGAGCGCTGCGGGGGATTCATAGTATTCGGTCCTCGCGGTCGCGATGTCGATTTTCAGTCCGTCAGACGTGATATGGGCGGTGCCGAACCGTTCATGGGACCTGATCTTTGACTTCAGCCTCTCGCTCAGCTCCTTGGCAAACCGTATCCCGTCTCCCTCTATAACTATGTCGATGTCGAGGTTTTCCTGTCCGAGAAGCAGGTCTCTGACCGATCCGCCGACCAGATAAGCGTTATATCCCATGCCTTCGGCAATCTCGCCGGAAGCGCTGAGAATCTTATAAACTTCTTCGGGAAATCTCTCCCTTAGCCATGAAGCAAGGTTCCGGCCGGGAGCGGCCCTTTCCGTGATGTCTTCCCTGTCGAGCTGTCTCTTTCTCAAGAATTCCTCGTAGAGCACCCTCAGCAGATCAGTTCTTGTAATGGCGCCTATTATTTTGCCATCCTCTACTACCGGCATGAACCGCTGGTTCTGTTCTATCATCATCGTTTCGATATCCCGTATCGCGGTATCAGCAGCGACGGTGATGGCGTCCGATGTGGAGAATTCCACGCACGTGTTTTTCCTGAAACCGTGGTAGAGCGCCTTTTCAATAATTTCCCGTGATATCAGTCCTGCATACTTGCCGCCCTTTAAAATAGGGAGGACATTTACTCCATACCTCGTCATCGTATCTTCCGCTTCCTTGATAGAACTGTCCCACGGTATTGTGATCACCGGGCTCGTCATGATATCACTCGCGACTTTTGCGGGCTTCACATACTGAGGAAGAAGGCTTCTTATCCTGTCGGCGACTACTTCTACCGACGCTTCCCTTATCGTCGCAGAGGCAGCCGTGGGATGGCCGCCACCGCCGAATTCCTTCATCAGCTCAAGCACGTTGAGCTCCGGAGCCCTGCTGCGCGCCACGATCAATATCTTGCCCTGCATATCCAAAAGGAGGATCATTGCATCGATATCTTCCATATCCATAATCTTTTGTGCCAGGTGGGCAGCGTCTCCGATGTAAGAATCCCTCGACGCCTTAGCCATAACGATCCTTATGCCGCTCAGCACGATTTCCGTTGAAGATTTGACGAGCTCATTGAGGAGGTCTAATTCCTCGAGGTTCAGATCCATCTTCAGATAGCTTGAGACGATGTTCAGGTTCGCCCCTTTCTTCAAAAGGTATGAGGCGGAAAGTAGGTCCCTTTCTGTTGTCGAAGGGAAGAGGAGCGACCCGGTTTCCTCATAGATGCCGAGAGCAAGGAGAGTCGCCTCCATGGGGTTCGGAAGGAGCTTCCTGTCTTTCAGAAGTTCCGCAAAGATCGTAGCAGTGGCACCGACTTCTTCGATTTTCTCCACATCGCCCCTGATGTCGCCTTTTTCCCGGGGATGGTGGTCGTAAATATGAACTTTAACGTCCTTGTTTGATATCAGTTCAGCAAGAGGCCCTATCCTGCCAGGCTGTTTGGTGTCGACGATAATGATCCTGGTAACCTTCGACAGGTCGATGTCCTTGATGCGTTTAATATGAGTAGGGTGGAATACTTCTATAAAATCGCGCACTTTCCGTTCCTGCGAACCGGGGAACACAATTTCCGCATCGGGATACAGTTTTCTTGCCGCGACCATGGAAGCGAGGGAATCGAAGTCGGCGTTTATGTGAGATGTGATGATTTCCACACTATATTTTATGCAGGTTCAGGGTTGAAATGAAACAGTTTTTATTTTTCGTGTGCGACTATCAGCCGTTTGACTCTAACCTACCGATTTTCTATACTTCAAGTATGCTGAAGATTGCGGTTATAGACGGTCAGGGCGGAGGAATCGGCAACCTCATTGTAAAGAGGCTGAGAGAGCATTTCAAGGACACTATCGAAATCATCGCACTCGGGACGAACGCGGCGGCGACTTCATCGATGATGAAATCGAGGGCGAACAAAGGGGCGACTGGTGAAAACGCGATCGTCTGGAACTCGGAAAGGGTGGATATGATCGTAGGGCCTCTCAGCATTGGCCTGCCGGATGCCATGCTCGGAGAGGTAACGGCTAAAATGGCCTCGGCTGTGGTATCCGCAAAGGCAAAAAAGGTTCTTCTTCCCTTGAACCAGGAGGGGATTGAAATTGCGGGTGTGAGTAAGGAACCGCTCCCGCATTTGATAGAAATGATAATAAACAGGATAAAGGAGACAGAAGATGTGTGAGGCAAATGCGTACATTTACAAAGACGGCAGCGAAGAACTGTATCTCGAAAACGTGGACATCATGAAGCCCGAAGAAGGGAAGATATTCCTGAAAAATCTTTTTGGGGAACAAAAAATATTTGAGGGCGAGATTAAGGAGATCTCACTCCTGAGGCACAAGATACTGCTCGAAAAGAAGTAGGGCTCCTGTCTTTTTCGGTAGTTTCACATGTTCTTCTTTTCCCATTCCATGGCTTTTTCATGGTGGCTGAACAACCTTTCGCGCCTGCGGAACTCTCTTGTATGTATACCCCGCCTGCCATTCTTCATCTCCACGCCCATGTCGGCGTGCAACATCTCATGATAGACGATGAACTCGATGAAATGGCCGGGGACCGACTTCTTATCAAGGGTCGGGCTAATTCGAATGATATTTGAATGACAGTTGTAACTCCCCAAAGTCCTTTTCCTCGCAGCTCGCACAGAACCTCTTCCTGACCATGTGATTGAGGCTGATACCCTCCCTCTGAAATACCTCTCATTGATCGATTTAAATATGTCGGCCAGATTAAAGTATTTCCCCTGCATTTTGATTGTCCTCTTTCTGAATACCCTTTTTTCTATATAACCGCTGTTGCGTCTTATGAAATCCCTGATAAGGGGCGTCTGCACTTTTCTCCTTTTGATGAGCGAAACGATTTCCGCGATAACATCATCGCCCGCATGGAGAAAAATCCTGTGAAGCCTCACAGAAGATTTCCCCTGCCCTGTTTTTATAGAAAGAAGGGAGGTGGAATTGTCCGTGATAGTAAGAGAAACGGTTTTTGCCGAGGCTTCTCCAAAGAGGTCTTGAAGAGACGCCTCATCGCGTCCAAACGGTAAAGACAATTGTCCCATGCTCTATTTTGATATATCATCAGCGTGTCTGTAAACCGTTCATTTAAACATGACGACTCAAGTCGTGCACAGTTTTTCATTCCGGCTTGACGCAGAATCCAGTGCCATTATGGATTCCAGCTTTTCCGCCTGGGCGAATCAGACGAGTCTGACGCGGGGATGACGTTTCTGCTGGTGATTTATGTTACCGTCTATTGAGAGGATTTCTCGTTGAAAGGACTTTTTCCGGCGGGCTGCGAATCTCCTGCCATTACTCATGAAATCCAGTATTATTCTTGATGGGAGCGCATCGGGTTCTGGTGTCCCGCCTGGACTTTAAATTTTACCACCGTTTTTTTGGAAGGTAGCTTCGGGGTCAGATCAAGGCTGCAAGGGTTTCTTTCGCGCGCAGTCTTTTCGTGAGAGAGAAAGGAGGAGGATTGCACTCCTCCTTTCTATAAAACCGGCAATTATGGTTTGGCACATCTCAGGTCAATCCTACCTGGGAAGTCCTTGAGCGAATAACCTGCAGGGGGTCCCCACACATAATAGCATTGTGCTTTGTAGCCCGACATTATCTTTCCGGATGATGATGTATTTTCTTCATATGTCAGCACTGTGGGAAAACCAATGTAGTTGCTAGGGATAAAGCATGAAACGGCGGCAGATAAGGCCATGTCTCCTTCATTACAGAAGCAATCGTTCGAGGCTTCATTGTAAGAAGATATCGGATCGTTAGTGCAAGTAATCGTGTAGAGATTGGAAAGATCGAAGCCGCCGGCCGGCCCCGCTGGTCCCATAGGTCCCGCTGCTCCTGTATCCCCTATAGGCCCGGCTGGTCCTATAGGTCCCGTTGCTCCGGTATCTCCTTTAGGCCCGGCTGGTCCTATAGGTCCCGTTGCTCCGGTATCTCCTTTAGGCCCCGCTGGTCCCATTGGTCCCGTTGCTCCGGTATCCCCTTTAGGCCCTGCTGGTCCCATAGGTCCCGTTGCCGCTAACGCCCCTGTTTGGCTCCAAGAGATCGGCACTTCTGACGGGCTGCATTTTTTTAGATCGCTTACGATCCTCAATTGCCCATTAATTACTTTATAGCAGCCATTAATCACATCAGAACCATAACATGGCCCTCGTGTGACAGACATGACAGTAAGAATGGTCCCTAAGGTTACTAATATTGAAGTTCGTTTTCTCATTGTATCCTCCTTTCATTGAATTAAAAAGAAATTTTAATTACCGTTCCAATTGACTCAGTTATATTCCATCACCCCCCTTTCTTCACAAAAAAAGCCTGTTTCCCATTGGAAAACAGGCTTCGCTTCGGACAGTGACTCTTGACAGCCTGTTTCTTCGACAGCCTGGCTATCCTTTCCAGAGCATGCGGTCTCAGAAAGGATCCATAGCTTTGTGCCCTCTGGTTACCCAGAGTTTACCTTTTCGGAAACACTTATAAAATTTCAAAGAGCTTTATTTTATTCACTCTTGATTCCAGGATATGGATTGCATTGCAAAAAATCTGTGATCCTAATCACTAATAAGTGCCGGCAATTAGACATCGGGGATATATAGAGAGTTGACTTTCACTTCGGGCTGGACACAGCATTAAGTTACTGATGTCACGAGGAAATTCCACCCTCATTATTCATAGCTGTTCTATTTACTACAAGATTCTTGATATGTCCTCCTACATTTTTGCTATAGCGCGAGAATGAGGCATTTGAAAAAAGTTGCGTTAGTGAGAAAAATTGAGTATTATCCAAGTGTTCTCCGTTAAGGGAGCGCATCGGGTTCTGGTGTCCCGCCTGGACTTCAAATCCAGTGTTTCCGGCCACAAACCGGAAGGGTGGGTTCGATTCCCACACGCTCCCGCCAAATTATTCGTGAAAATCAAGTAGTTAAATAGTTTTATTTTACATAATCACTATCTCTGGACTATCGAGCGTCTTGGTGATTATATTTGTTCTTTGATCGTTACTTCTAAAATGCAAAGAATGACAACAGTGGACGGCGGATGACAGGATGGTAATGTTACCCTTTTTACATTACGTCACTTCCCTCA
>Ga0187776_10000688_pt1 | contig 16332 bp, 19 predicted proteins | sample 0216_BV02_MP12_2_FD_132426 | JGI IMG/M metagenome (GOLD analysis project Ga0187776, IMG submission 132426) | Tropical peat soil microbial communities from peatlands in Department of Meta, Colombia - 0216_BV02_MP12_20_MG | ecosystem: Environmental > Terrestrial > Soil > Wetlands > Peat | place...
AACGCACGAAGCGATGGTCAAGTGGGCGATGGTCGGGCTGATGCTCAACCGCCTCGCACCACCACCCGGCCCCAAGCCCTGGTCATCCAAGAACAAGCGTGAATGACTTCCAAAACACCTTCTCAAGCCTCTCGGTTCCCGGCTCTACGGGGGAACGCCTTCCCATGTTTTGCGCCGACGAGGGGATCCCCCCTCGTAACGGCGGCAGTCTCGCACATCCACGCCGCGACGAGATCATCCACGCCGGGAGGCGATCATCCACGCCGGCTCGTTGCCCGCCTGGATCGCCCGGTCGCGATCATCGGCCAGAGCCGGGGGGGGGACACTCGCGCGGGTGGCCGCAGTGAGAAATCCGGAGCTGGTGAGCGCGCTCGTGATCCTGGGGTCCCCGGTGGTCGATCCCCTCGACGTCGGACCGGCGGTGCTGAGCGCGGTACGGTCGGTGGCGCGTCTCGCCGCCCTCGCTCGAGGCTCCCGCGCCGATCGGGCAGCCCGCCCCGCCGGTTCCCGCCGAGCGGGAGCGACCGCGGGTGAGTCCGGCATCGGACGTCCCGCCCAGGCGAGCTTGACAAGCGGCAGCGCGCGGGCATACTCGCGTTCGTGGAGGGCGAGTCCAGAGACGTACCATCCGAGCAGGGGATCGGAGAGGGCAGGGTCGCAAAGACCCCGGTCGCAAGAACCGAGCTGAGGCCAGCGCGGGGTCGCACCTTCCTCCCGGAGGTGGCCGGGGTCGAGTTCTCCCTCGCCCGGCGCGGATACGACCGCGCCGAGGTCGACCAATACGTCGAGAAGATCTCGCGGATCGTCGTCGAGCTCGAGGCGATGCGGTCGCCCGACGCGGTCATCGAGCGGGCGCTAGCGGACGTCGGCGAGGAGACGAGCTCGATACTACGCCGGGCGCGCAAGGCCGCCGAGGAGATCATCGCCGACGCCGAGGCGCACGCCGGCTCTCGTGCCGCCGAGGCCGACGCGCAGGCGGCGCAGACGCGTGAGGAGGCGGACCGCTACAGCTCGCGCGTCAAGGCGGAAAGCGATCAGGTCCTCGCCGAGGCTCGCGAGCAGGCGCGCCAGACCGCCGGCCAGGCGGCGACAGAGGCCAAGCGCCAGCGCGAGCAGGCCGACGCCTACGAGGCGCGGGTCACGGCTCACATCGAACAGCTCGCGCAGGAGCGCCACCGTCTGATCGAGGACCTCCGCCGACTCGCCGACCAGTTCAACCGCGCCGCCGACCGGGCTCTCGAGCAGATGCCTTCGGCGGATTTCTCCAACGGAGAGGTGGCAAGCGGGACCACACCCGCCGAGGCGCCCGCGTAAGCTCACCGTGTGAGCTACGGGACGGTGATCTGGGAGCAGTTCGGCGGTGTCGGGCGCCTGACGCTGAACAGACCTCAGACGCTGAACGCGTGGACCGCCGAGTTCGGGTCGGAGCTGAAGAGCGTCGTCGAGCGGGAGGCGGCGGATGATTCGGTTCGCTCCGTGCTGATCACCGGCGCGGGACGGGGATTCTCGTCTGGAGCCGATCTCAAGGCCGGGTTCGATCCAGCCGAGGACGGGATGCCGGACATCCGCAAGGAGCTACACGACATCTACCACCCGGTGATCGTGGGCATCCGCAGGCTGCCAAAGCCGGTGGTCGCCGCCGTGAACGGCCCCGCCGTTGGCATCGGCTGCTCGCTCGCGCTGGCCTGTGACCTGGTGATGGCGGCCGAGTCCGCGTTCTTCGGCCTGGCGTTCGTGAACGTCGGGCTGATGCCCGATGGCGGCTCGACGGCATTCGTGCCGCCCGCCGTCGGCAAGGCGCGGGCGTTTCAGATGGCGCTGCTCGGGGAGCGCATCCCGGCGCCGCAAGCGCTCGACTGGGGACTCGTCAACTGGGTATGTCCCGACGATCGGCTGATGGACGAGGCGAACGCGCTCGCGGGGCGGCTGGCGGCGGGGCCGACGCGCTCCTATGCCAGCGCCAAGCAGGCGCTCAACCGGTTCGTCTACGGCGATCTGGACGCGCAACTGGAGCTCGAGGCCGAGCTCCAGCACGCCCTCGGCCGAACCAACGACTTTCTCGAGGGTGCGGCCGCGTTCGTCGAGAAGCGCCCGCCGGCCTTCACCGGCGCGTAGGCCCGGCAGGGCGTGCGCGTGCCAGCATCCGGCGATGGCCGCAGGTGACCAGACGGAGGAATCGCGGCTCGGACCGAGCCTCAAGCTCGACGGTCACCTGGTGCTGACCGGAAGCTGCTCGTGGACGGACAAGACCCTCGTCGAGGACTCGGACTGGTACCCGCGGCGGACGATGAGCGCCGAGGAGCGCCTCCGCTTCTACGCCTCCCGGTTCCCGCTGACCGAGATCGACTCGACCTACTACGCGCCGCCTGCCGAGCAGCAGGCGCGGCTGTGGGCCGAGCGCACGCCCGACGGATTCCGCTTCGACGTCAAGGCGTACTCGCTGCTGACCGGCCACCCCACCCGCCCGCGGACGCTGTGGGCGGACATCCGCGAGCAGCTCCCGCAGGACGTCGCGGCCAAGCGCAACGTGTACGCCAACCACCTCGACCAGTCCGCGCTGGATGAGGCGTGGCGGAGGTTCGAGGCCGCGCTGAGGCCCCTGCACGAGGCGGGGCGGCTCGGGTCCGTGCTGTTCCAGTACCCGCCGTGGTTCACGCCCCGGCGCGAGAACCGGCGCGAGGTGGAGGTCCTGCGGGAGCGCCTCCCCGACTACCGGGTGGCGGTCGAGTTCCGCTCGCCGATGTGGCTCGCCGAGGAGCGCGACCGCCGGCGCACGCTCGAGATGCTGGAGGAGCGCGGGCTCGTGTTCACGTGCGTCGACGCTCCGCCGGTCTCGGGCCTGCCTCGGATCCTGGCGGTGACCAACGAGGAGCTCTTCATGATTCGCTTCCACGGGCGCTCTGACTCGACCTGGAGGGACACCTCGCGATCCGCGGCGGAGCGCTTCCGGTACCTCTACTCGCGCGAGGAGCTGGAGGAGCTGGCGCCGCCGCTGGCCGAGACGGCGGAGCAGGCGCGAGACGCGCACCTGCTGATGAACAACTGTTACCGCGACTACGCGGTCCGCAACGCCGCAGAGCTGCGCGACCTGCTGTCGCGCTACGCGAGCTAAGCGACTCGCGGGCCGAGCTCCTCGCCGAGCAGCGCCACCGCCTCGAGATCGTCATGCAGCAGCTGCTGGCACATCACGCGGCTCACGCCCGCCTCGCGCAGGACGTTCAGCCGCCCTACGACCCGCTCGATGTCACCGACGATCCAACCGCGCGGAGGGTCGCTCAGGAGCTCGTCGACGTCCTGGTCGGAGCCGACCCGTTCGAGCTGGCGCCTGGCCCGGTCGCGCAGGTCGGCCTCGTCCGCTCCGGTTATCAGCGCGGTCATGATCGAAAACGGAATCGGCTCGCGGCCGGCTGCCGAGCAGGCCTCGACGATCCGCTGGCGACGAGCCCTGACATCGCTGACCGTCGGGAACGGAGTGTTGTACTCGTCGGCGTAGCGCGCGGCGAGCTGCGCGCTACGCGCCCCGGCGTTACCGCCCATGATCAACGGCGGGTGCGGGCGCTGCACCGGCTTGGGCCGCGCGTCCACAGCCTCCAGTCGGTAGTGCTCGCCGGCGAACGAGAAGACCTCGTCGCCCCAGCCTCCGAGCACCACCTGCAGCTGCTCCTCCAGCACGTCGATGCGCTCGCGCGTCGGCGGAAACGGAAAGCCGTACGCGGCGTGCTCGCGCTCGTGCCAGCCCGCGCCGAGCCCGAGCTCGATCCGTCCGCCGGAGATCTGGTCGGCGCTCGCGACGAGCTTCGCCAGGTTCGACGGATGGCGGAACGTCGCCGGGGACACGAGCGTCCCGAGCCGAACCGTCGACGTGATCGCGGCAAGCCCGCAGACGGTCGCCCACGCGTCGAGGGCGACGCGCTCCGGATCCCTCGCGTCCAGGTTCATGTAGTGGTCGGAGCGGAAGAGCGCCGGAATCCGGTGCTCCTCGCAGGCTCGGGCAAGGAGGACCCAGTCCTCCCAGCTGACCCCCTCCTGTCCCTCGATCATCAGGCACAGCTGCACCCGGTGGATCGTAGTCAGCGGTAGCTAACCTGGAACCGCCATGGCATACACGAGCGAGTCGGCACGGAGGCAGCTACTGGACGATCTCGCTGAGGCGGTGGAACAGCTGGGGCTGGGCTTGGCCGCACTTGGCGAGGCCTACGACGAGGTCGACGAGCGCACGGCGGATGTGCTCGAGCAGGAGCTGTTCAGGCCGGTTCAAGGCGCGTACGGCCGCGCTCGGCGGACGCATTCGGAATTCGCGCAGCGCCACCAGCTGCCCGGTCGGCAGTTCGCCCAGGCCTCTCCCGGCGTTCACTCGGGCGACCCGCGGGTGTATCTCGAGCGCGCGATCGAGGCGACGGAGCGAGCGGACCACGTGATCGCGGAGATGCAGGACTCGCTGTTGCCGATCGAAGTGGGCGACCGCGAGTTTCGAGACGGCCTCACCGAGGCACGGGAGCTGATCGCGTCGGTGCCCGCGCGCGGGCGGGCGCTGCTACGGACGATCGGCCGCTAGAGGAGGGCGCTGGGCGGCCGCTGCGCCGCGCGGGAGTGCTCTCCGCCATCATTCCTCCTGCAAACGTCGCTGATCGTGGACTGGTGCCGCGCTCGTCACCCGTGCCCCGAGGGCCCCGAACCGGTCGCCGATACACCATGTTCCAGTACACTCCCGTCGCTTTGCCCACTACAGGCGGCCGGGGTTTTGTCCGAAAAACCCTAGGGTATGTGGCGCAGAGAATCAGCACGATCCCTGGAGCGAGGCCGTGACGAGCGTTAGCTGCGTCGAGACGCGGGCGGTGCTCGGCACCCGCCCGCCGGGTCGATGCCACAGACAAGCCGGACAGTGCACCAGGTGGGCGTGAGCGAGGACTCCCCCACCATCAGCCTGAAGCTCGATTCGAGCCCAGAGACGCTGACGCTTGTCCGCGGCATGCTCGGCGGGGTGGCCGAGCTGCTGCAGCTCGACCCGGAGCTGCTCGACGACCTCAAGACGGCGGTCAGCGAGGCGTGCAACAACGTCGTCATGCACGCCTACGAGGGGGGCAGCGGCCCGTTGTGGGTCTCTCTGTACGTGCGGCCTGACGGGATCGAGGTGATCGTCCGCGACGTGGGTCGCGGGATTCCGGTGTTGACGCCGTCCGACGACCGGCTCCAGGGAGTTGGAATCCCGATCATGCGCGCGCTGGCGCAGCAGACGGCGTTCCGTCCGCTGCGCGACGGAGGTACCGAGGTGTGGATGCAGTTCGCGAGCAAGCGCGACGGGAAGGCGCTGTACAGGCAACCCGACACGGCCGCGCCGGAGACCGGATGGTCGGACCGGCTGGAGGGCGACGCGGTCGTCTCGCTCTCGCCGGTCAGCTTCGTCGGCAGCGTGCTCGGCCGGCTCGCGCGGGCGATGGCCGCCCGCGCGCGGTTCTCGTTGGATCGCTTCTCCGACGTCTACCTCGTCACCGACGCGCTCGCCGCCCACGCCATCGAGGCCGCGAGCACGCCGCGGATCGGGTTCGGCCTATCCACCGACACGCGCAGGCTCGAGCTGACGATCGGCCCGTTTCGCCGAGGAGCGAGCTCCGAGCTGGCCGCCGGCTCGGCCGCGGAGGTCGGGTCGGCGCTGAAGCTGCTGAGCGACGAGCTCGACATCCGGGCGGAGAACGGAGCGGAGGCGCTCCGCGTGGTGATGCTGGATCAGCGCCTCAAGGCGCCCGCCTCAGTCTGAGGCGCTCAGCAGCTCGTCGGGCGAATCCGCCAGCGTCAGCCGCTCGGCCACGCCGGTGAGGCTCAGCAGCCGCTGCACCTGCTGGGGCCCGCGCACGACCGCGAAACGCTGGCCCTTCTCGGTGGCTCGCTGATGCGCGCGCACGAGCACGCTGAGACCGGTGGAGTCCATGAACTCGAGCTTGCGGAGGTCGACGACGACGAGCTCGGCTTTCGAGGCGGCCCCGCGCTCGAGCTCCTGTTCCAGGGCAGGGCTCGACGCCAGATCGAGTTCCCCGCTCACCCCTATGACGACCGCGCGATCGCCGTCGCGGACTTCGACGCTGAAGTTGTTCTGCACGCAGGCGCGAGCGTACCGTTTTCGCCACAGCGGCGGTCGGTGGTCGCGGCGAGATCGGCAGGCCGCGGTTCGGCGCGCGCCACTGCCGGGTATCGCCCCGGGTATGACCAAGATCGCGTTTTTGGGTACCGGGACGATGGGGACGCCGATGGCCCGCAAACCTGCTGAAGTCGGGCTTCGAGCTGCGAGCGTGGAATCGCTCGACCGAGCGGGCCCAGCCGCTGGGCGGCGCGGCACGGTCTCGAGCTCCCGATCATCGAGGCGGTGACGGAGCGGTTGCGCCGGGCCGACCGCCACGGGCACGGCGACGAGGACATGGCGGCGACGTATTGGGCAACACCGCCTCGCACCGCCGAGTTTGCCCAGCAGGGGCGGAGGTAGGGAGCGCTCGAGCGAGCGCCTAGATGACGTGCAGTGACGGCCCTGGCGCGTGAGCGCCGCTCATCTCGGGTAGGCCGCGGCAAAGTGGACATCCGTGTTCGCGACTTCAGAAGGGAGATTGAATGGTTGCCTTGATCGCGTTGCTGCTGATCCTCGCCATCTTCGGCGGGCTCGGCTTTGCAGCCCACGTTCTGTGGATCGTGTTGATCGTCGCGCTGATCCTGTGGCTGATCGGCTTCTTCATCAGGGGCGCCGAGGGTGCCGTCGGCGGGCACCGGCGGTGGTACGGGCGATGGTGATGCGCGCGCCGGGGGACGCCGTTTACGCGTCCGGCTAGGGGCGCTCTTCGGTGAGCTCGCGAAGCCGCTGCAGCGAGCGGCGGAGCAGCCGTGAGACCTGCATCTGCGAGACACCGACCCGCTCGGCGATCTCGGACTGCGTGAGGTCCTCCCCGAAGCGGAGAAAGAGGATCTCGCGCTCGCGGTTGGGGAGATGACGAGCCGCCGCGAAGATCGTGGCGTGCTGATCGACGAGGTCTAGCCTTTCGTCCTCCTCGCCGATCGCGTCGAGTCGACTCGTCTCCTCGTCCTCCTCCCCCGCAAGGGGGGCGTCCAGGGAGACCGCCCCATACGCCTCGGCGGTCTGCAGGCCATCGAGCACCGCTTCCTGGCTCATCTCGAGGTACTGGGCGAGTTCGTCCACGGTCGGCATCCGGCCGGTCCGCGAGCTCAGCTTCTGTTGCGCGTCGGTGATCCTGCGCACGCGCTCCTGCGCCCCCCGGTCGACGTGCAGCGCCCAGGCGGTGTCGCGGAAGTAGCGCTTCAGCTCCCCGACGATCGTCGGCACGGCGAACGAGCTGAACGCGAACCCCCGATCCGGGTCGAAGCGCTCGACCGCCTTGACCAGCCCGAGGCTCGCGACCTGCACGAGGTCCTCGTACGGTTCGCTCGACTGAACGTACCTGCGGGCAAGCTTGCGCGCGAGCGGCAGGAACCGCTCGATCAACTCATCTCTGGCCCGACGGTCCCTGAACCGCCGCCATCGCGCGAACAGCTCAACTGAATCGACCGTGTGCGCCGGCGCGCCCAAGTTCGAATTCACCGCCATCGGGAAATCCCTCCGCCGGGTTGCAGACAAGTCGGTTGTATCACAGTCCGCGCCCGCAGGGAACTGCTCCGGCCCTGCCCCGCTGAGCGGCTACCGCTGGGATCCGGGATCGTCGGCCCTCCCGACGGCCGGAAAGTCGTTGTTGTCGGCGATCAGGTCCAGCACCGCATGCTCGATCCTCGCGCGCTTGCGTGCGGTCTTTGTGTCGGCGCCGCGACGGGGAGGGGACGAAACGGATCCCAGTCATACTGAGCGGTGCATGCGATCAGCCGGCTACACCTCGCCGCTCGCCGAATCGGTTGCGGAAGGCGTCCTGGAGCGCTTCACGCGTTATGTGCGAATCGACACGCAGTCCCGCCGGGACCGAACCGCGTCGCCGAGCACCCCCGGGCAGCTCGAGCTCGCCGCGGTGCTCCAGGACGAGCTGCGGGCCGTGGGTCTCGAGGATGCGGAAGTCGACGAGAACGGCTACGTCATGGCCACGCTGCCGGCCGGCAGGGACGGACCCGACGACGTGGTGATCGGCCTGGTTGCGCACATGGACACAAGCCCCGACGCGCCAGGCGCCGGCGTCGAGCCGCTCGTCCACAGGGCGTACGGCGGCGGCTTGATCAGGCTGCCGCGCGCGGGTACCGCGCTCGATCCCGAGACGATGCCGGAGCTCGATCACGCGGTCGGACACGACCTGGTCACCGCCGGCGGCGACACCCTGCTGGGAGCCGACGACAAGGCCGGGGTCGCCGAGGTGATGACGGCCGTGGCGCATCTCGCGGCGCACCCTGAGCTCCCGCACCCCGCGCTGCGCGTCGCATTCACCCCGGACGAGGAGATCGGCGAGGGCGCGTCGCATTTCGATCTCGAGCGCTTCGGCGCAGCCTGCGCGTACACGCTCGACGGCTCATCCCTCGGCGAGCTCCAGGACGAGAGCTTCAGCGCGATCGAGGCGATCCTCACGATCCACGGCGTCGACGTGCACCCGGGGCAGGCAACGGGGAAGCTCGTAAACGCGCTACGGCTCGCGGCACGGATCGTCGCATCGCTTCCAGCCGAGCTCACGCCGGAGCGGACGGCCGACCGCGAAGGCTTCATCCACCCGTTCGAGCTGACCGCGAGCGCCGCGCTCGCCACCATCCGCGCGATCGTGCGCGATTTCGACGAAGACCGGCTCCAGTCCCACGTCGAACTGCTCGAGCGCGTCGCGCGTGAGGTGGTCGAGTCCGCGGCGCCGGCCCGGCTCGAGATCGACGTGCGTCGCCAGTACAGCAACATGCGCCGCTACCTAGATCAGGTTCCGGAGGTGGTCGCGGCCGCCGAGGAGGCGCTCCGCGCGGAATCAATCGAGCCCGTCCGAAAGCCGATCCGGGGTGGCACCGACGGGTCGCTGCTCAGCGAGATGGGGCTGCCGACGCCGAACATCTTCACCGGCGGCCACGAGTACCACTCGGTCCGGGAGTGGGCCTCGCTGCAGGAGATGGCCGCGGCCGCGGCGACCGTGATCAGGCTCGCCGAGGTCTGGACCCGGCCCGAGTACGCCGCCGCCGCACGCGCCCTCCTCTCGCCCTCACGATCCGGCGTCGCTTCGAGTTAGTCTCCCGCACAGTGCACGCCCCGTTCAGCGGCTCGCTGGCGTCCGTCGACGGATCGATCACGCTCGCGTCGGCGGCAACGATCCCAGCCACCGACGAAGGCCTGCTCCGTGGCGACGGCGTGTTCGAGGTGATTCGCGTCTACGACGGACACCCGTTCGCACTGGAGGAGCACCTGCGCAGGCTCGAGCGCTCAGCGCTCAACCTGCGACTGCCGCTCGACGTGGAGGCGGTGCGAGCCGACGCGAACCGGCTGTTGGCACACGCCGGCGCCGGGCCTGACCACGAGCTGCTCCGAATCGTGATCACGCGCGGGGGACAGCGGCTGCTTCTCACCGAGGCGCTGTCCCCGACGGCAGAGCAGATTCGGCTCGGCTCGGTCACCTACTCGCCCACGCGGGTGCTCGACGGAGTCAAGTCGCTGTCGTACGCGGCGAACATGCTCTCCTCGAGGCTCGCACGGGAGCGCGGGTACGACGAGGCCCTCCTGGTCACCCCGCACGGGCGGGTGCTGGAGGCGCCGACCAGCTCGATCTTCTGGGTCAAGGCCGAGGAGGTGCTGACGCCGCCGCTCGACGACCACATCCTCGCCTCGATCACCCGCCGGATCGTGATCGAGCGAGCCGGCGCGAAGGAGCGCCCCTGCACGCTCGAGGAACTGGGTGCGGCGGACGAGGCGTTCATCGCTTCGACCACCCGCGAGGTCCAACCCGTCTCGGCGATAGACGAGTGGACCTTTCCCGCCCCTGGGCCTGTGACCGCGAGGGTCGCGGCCACCGTCGGCGAGGCGATCCGCTCCGAGCTCGCGCCGGCTAGATGAACGTTCTCACCGTCGTGGGCAACCGCCCGCAGTTCATCAAGGCGGCCGCCGTCTCGGGGCCGCTGCGCCAGTCGCACCACGAGGTGCTGATCCACACGGGCCAGCACTTCGACGAGGAGCTCTCGGGCGTCTTCTTCAGCGAGTTCAACCTTCCCTCGCCCGACGCCCAGCTGGGGATCGCGCGAGGGTCGAACACTTCCCAGACCTCGCGGATGCTCGCGGCGCTCGAACCCGTCATCGGCGAGAACGCACCCGATATCGTGCTCGTCTACGGCGACACCAACTCGACGCTGGCGGGCGCTTTGTCGGCGGCCCAGGCGAGGGTGCCGGTCGCGCACGTCGAGGCGGGGATGCGCTCATTCGATCGGTCAATGACCGAGGAGCTCAATCGCGTAGTCGCGGACCACGCGAGCGCGCTCCTCCTCTGCTCCTCGGAGGTGGCCGCCTCGAACCTCCGGCGTGAGGGCGTGAGCGGCGCGATCGAGCTCGTGGGGGACGTGATGGTCGACGTCGCGATGAAGGTGCAGCCCGAGGCGCGCGGGCGCCTCGACCTCGTCGAGGGCCGTGGGCTGGCGCCCGGCGAATACGTGCTGGCGACGGCTCATCGCGCGGGCAACGTCGACGACCCCGCGCGGCTTGCGCAGCTCGTCGAGCTTCTGCTCCAGGTTCCGTGCAAGGTGCTGCTGCCGCTTCACCCGCGCACACACGCGCGCCTGCGGGCTGCCGGGCTGCTCGAGCGACTACAGCGAAGCGAGCGCCTGATCGTCACGCCCCCGCTCGGATACTTCGAGCTGACCGCGCTGCTGTGCAACGCCCGCGCTGTCTTGACCGACTCCGGAGGTCTCCAGAAGGAGGCGTACCTGGCCAGAGTTCCCTGCATAACGCTTCGGCGCACCACCGAGTGGGTGGAGACTGTCGAGACCGGGTGGAACGTGCTGGTCGACCTCGACGTGGGTGCGATGGTCGAGGCGCTGGAGCGTCCTCGGCCCGCGGCGCATCCGCCGCTCTACGGCGACGGCCGCGCGTCCGAGCGCGTCGTGGCCGCGCTTACACTGCACATCGCGTCATGAGGTGCCTCAGGTGAGCTCGCCGCCCATCCGGATTGGCGTGGCCGGGCTCGGCTACTGGGGGCCCAACCTCGCGCGCAACCTCGCCTCGATCGCGAACTGCGAGCTCGTCTGGTGCTGCGACAGCTCGCAGGAGGCGCTGGAGCGGATCGCGGAGCGGTTCCCGGGGGTCCGGGCCACCACCGAGTTCGGCGAGCTGCTGTCGGATCCGGAGCTCGATGCGGTCGCGCTCGCGACGCCGGTCCCCACCCACGGAGAGCTGGCCGGGCGGGTATTGGAGGCCGGAAAGCACTGCTTCGTCGAGAAGCCGCTTGCGCAGTCGGTTGCCGAGGCGCAGCGGGCGGTAGCCGCCGCGCGCGAGCACGACCGGGTGCTGATGGTCGGGCACCTGCTCGAGTACCACCCGGGTGTGCAGAAGCTGAAGGAGCTGTCAGCGAGCGGGGAGCTCGGGGAGATCTACTACATCTACGGGAACCGGCTGAACCTGGGGAAGCTGCGCGTCGACGAGAACGCGCTCTGGAGCCTGGGCGCGCACGACGTCTCGGTCGTGCTGCACCTGGCGGAGGAGGAGCCGCACGAGGCGATGGCGCGCGGCGAGTCCTACGTCCGCGATGGGGTCGAGGACGTCGTGTTCTGCTTCTTGCGGTTCCCGTCGGGGCTCTCGGCGCACCTCCACCTGTCGTGGCTTGACCCCCACAAGGAGCGACGCTTCACAATAGTGGGGTCACGCCGGATGGCGACGTTCGACGACATGGCGCTCGAGGGAAAGGTCACCATCTACGACAAGGGCTTCGACGAGGACGCCCGCGGGTACGGCGAGTATATCACCCGCAGCGGCGACATCTTCAGCCCCCGGATCCCGAACGTCGAGCCGCTGAGGCTCGAGTGCGAGCACTTCGTGGAGTGCATCCTGACCGGCCAACGCCCGCGCTCCGATGGCGACAGCGGGCTGAGGGTCGTGCGCGTGCTCGAGCAACTCCAGCGCTCGCTCGAGGAATCGGCGCGGTAAGAGCGTGGCGGCGGATCCGAAGATCGCTCCGAGCGCGCGGGTGGCCGAGGGCGCGCAGCTCGGCGCGGGCGTCGAGGTCGGCGCGGGGGCGGTGGTCCACGACGGCGCGCGGATCGCCGCCGGCACGCGGATCGGCGCGGGCAGCGTCGTCCACGCCGGCGTCGAGGTGGGCGATGGCTGCACGATCGAGGATCTGGTCGTTCTCGGCAAGCGGCCGCGGCTGGCGCGGGGGTCGAGCGCGGCGCGCGGCGAGGAGCTCACGCCGCTGGTGCTCGAATCACACGTCACGGTGTGCTGCGGGGCGGTCGTTTACGCCGGCTCGACGATCGCTCAGGGTGCGATCGTCGGTGACCAGTCCCAGGTCCGCGAGCGATGCACCGTTGGCGCGGAGACGGTCGTGGGCCGCGGGTCGACCGTCGACTTCGACGCCCGCGTCGGGGCGCGGGTGAAGATCCAAACCAGCGTCTACGTGACCGGTGGGTCGCTGGTCGAGGACGACGTGTTCCTCGGGCCCGGGGTGATGACCACCAACGACGACACGATGGGGCGTCACGCCCGAGACGAGCCGTTGCGCGGGCCGGTGTTCCGCCGCGCCTGCCGCGTGGGCGGCGGAGCCGTGCTCGTTCCCGGCGTCGAGATCGGCGAGGAGGCATTCGTCGCGGCCGGGGCGCTCGTCACCCGGGACGTGGGACCGCGGCAGGTCGTGATGGGAGTGCCGGCGCGGGTCGTCCGCGAGGTGCCGGACGAGGATCTGCTCGAGCGCTGGCGGTAGCCGGCGCGCGGTCGCGCTCCGCGTAAGCGCGTGACACGATGCGCCCTCAGTACCCGATCGATCGGAAGGAGCAGCAGATGCAAACCTGGGACGTCCGCACGCTGTCGGTCGAGCCGCATCATCCGCGGGTGCTCCGCTCCGACGACGAGACCCGCGCGATCGCGCTCCATCTTCCACGCGGCGAGGAGCTCCAGGAGCACCAGGTGCACGAGCGCGCGTACGTGATGGTCGTCGACGGCGAGGTCGAGATCGACCGTGGCGACGAGCGCGTCACCGGTGGCTGCGGCCTGCTGGCGCACTTCGAGCCGAATGAGCGCCGGACGATCCGAGCGCGGAGTGACTCGCGGCTGGTGTTCGTGCTGGCGCCTTGGCCGGGCGAGGGGCATCCCTCGCAGCCCCGGGCCTGAGACGTCAGAGGCGTTGAGGTGCTAAACCGCGAGCTCGAGGCCGTCGTACGCGGGGCGGGCCTTTGCGCATAGCGCGGCGATGCTCCGGACCAGCTGATCGTGGTCCGGCGCCGTGCGCCCGATCTGGGTGAGAACGATCGACTCGACCGGCCAGCGACAGGCTTCCGGCAGCGCCTCGTCGATCGTCAGATGCGAGAACAGTCGCTTGCCCCACATCGCCCCGTCGAGGATGAGCAGCGCCGCTCCGCTCGAGAACCCCCTCAGCTCGGGCGTCAGCTCGGCGACGTCCGAGGCGTAGACGAGCGACCGGCCGCCGCTCGAGATCCGCCACGCATACGTCTCGAAGCGCGGGTCGCGCGCGTGAGGCACGCTCACCGCCTCGACCACGAGCTCGCCGACCCGCCGTTTGCGCCTGGCGGGCACCAGGTGGAGGCGGCAGTGCTCGAGGTGGCGGTATCTCGAGCGGATGATGGCGGCCGTCGAAGCGTTCAGGAACACGTCGATCGGATCCGTGCACCCGTGCTCCTGCCACCAGCGCCGAAGCTCGGGAAGGCCCCCCGTCGCGTCTCTGTGACCATGGGTCAGGAGGACCGCGTCGATCTGCTCGAGCCGCCGCGCCTGCTCTGCGAAGTCCCGGGTCACGTCCACCAGGATCATCCGCTCGTCGCTGATCAGCGCCGAGCTTTCCCGCCTGGCCGAGCGGCCGCTTCCGGGCGTGCCGCCGCTGGCGCCAGTACCAAGGAACCGAACGCGCACGCAAGCAATCTTCGCCGGCCGAACGGCGGCCCTGCATCGGCTCCACCCGGGGACGACCGATGAGGGGAACTACCGATGCAACCCGGCGACCGGCCGAGCACGATGACCTCGCCGGCATACGCCGCCAGAGCCTTGGAGGCCGACCACGATGAGCACCACTCGCCTTGACGTCCTGGATCGGAGCATCGAGAAGACCCACATTTGGATCAACGACCTGGCTGACGAACTCGAGACCGCCGACAACCACGAGGCCTACCGAGTACTCCGCGCCTTCCTTCACGCCCTCCGAGACCACCTTCCGGTGGACCAGGCCGCACAGCTCGCGGCGCAACTGCCGATCTTCATTCGTGGTGTCTACTACGAGGGCTGGGATCCCAGCCGCACGCCGGAGCATTCCCGCGACCGCGACGGTTTTCTGATGCGGATCGCCGGCGAGGCGAGGCTGGCTGGAGCGACCCAAGCGTCGTTTGCGGCGAGTGCGGCCGGCCGCGTGCTGCGGCGGCACATCTCCGAGGGCGAGGCCGCGAAGGTGCTGCATGCGCTCCCCAAGCACCTACGCGAGGTGCTCGACGGCTCGTGGCTCGCGCGGCGAGCCACAGCCGGCTCGGGCGGCTAGCGGCGTCGGCTACGGCTTGCTTCGCTGTTGACGTGCGCCTGTTGCGCCTGGGCGAGTAACGCGTACGCCTCGTCGACCAGGTCGCGCGATCGAGCGCTCGTCTCGGCGGCAGGAGAGGCCACCGATCGCTCATCCTCGGGGGATCGCGCGGGCAGGAGGAGGAAGATCTCCGCCGAGAGGTCGGGGTCAAGCCGGGTCGCCCCGAGCATCGTCGCCACTACGCGCCCGGTGGCGGTCTCGACGATCGCCCTGAGCTCGTCCTCGACGATCTGCTGAAGCAGCTCGCGGCCCTCCAGGAGCTGCCGGTCGTGTCCTGCCGCACGCAGGCTGCGCTCGTGGTCGGTGCGCCCATCTTCCAGCAGCACGACGATCGTGTTCGGTCCGGCCCGGTACGCGCAGATATTGGTGGGGCCGCGCCCCCACGCGCGCCTGATCGCGCCCGCGATCTCGTGACAGATCTGCGCTAATGGATCGGTCGCGGCGGCAGGAGCCTGCTGGCTCAACACTCGCCCGTCGATCACGAGGGTCATCGTACGCTCGTCGCCGCACCTGGCAACCCGCAGTGATCACGGTCCGCCTCCCGTGAAACTACGGATGGCGCCGCCCGCGCCGACGCTTACTGTGTTGACCCGGTGCTGGCGAGCTCACGTGGGGTGGCGCCGGCGCAGCTGATTGACCTCGAGCGCGTAGCCCGGCCTCAGCGCGTGGCCCGGAGCGGTTCGTCGGAATCACCGTGCCCAGGAAACGCATGATCGACCGAGCTCACCTCCGATCCTCAAGCCGCGGCCCAGGCTCGCCGTGGAGCCTGAAGCGAGGGCGCGGGAGAACGTGACACGCGCTCAACCTGGGGGCGAGTGGCTGGCGCCGGCTCTCAAGCGGCCGGCGCCGGCCACGTACTTGACGAGAACCAAATGAGCAAGACGCTGATCACGACGCAGTACGAGCGAAGGCCGGCTCAGGGGGCGTGATGCCATCAGTGCGCTTCGGGCCGCTCGCACGCTCACCCCGCCCGTTGGCGACGGGGCCGGCGTCGCCGCGCGAGGACGGTGCCTACCTGACCGACGGTCGGCGACTGTTCCGGGTGGTATGGCCGCTGTGCTCCCTCAAACGGCCGGACATGGCGATCCTGGAGGACTGCAAGACGCTCGCCCTGACGGCATTCACCGCGGACGAGCTTTGCTCGCTGCCTTTGACGCCGGTCACTCCGACCAGCTCATAGTCCGCCGCCGCGAGCCTTCCGTCCGGGCGTCGCAGTCATCGGGGGTCCAGGCGCCGGTTGCCGTCGGGTAGTTCGTGCTGGGCCGGCGGCGACGAGGGGTGCGAGGGCAGCACCGCCAGAGCGAGGAGGACTCCGGCGAGCACGACGCCGGCGCCGATCTCGAGCGCGAGGCTCATTCCGCTCATGAAGGCTGCCCGGGCCGCCGTGGCGAGTTCGCTGCCGAACGCGCCGCCGATGCGGTCGGCCACCTGGAGGGCGGCGCCGAGCGACCCGAGGATGGTCTGGTGGATCGCGGCAGGGAGTGCGTGGGCGGCGGCACTCGCGTCGAGCCGGTGCTGATACTGGGTCGACATGAAGCTGCCGAGGATCGCGACGCCGAGGGCACCGCCGATGTTCAGGAACGTGCCGTTCGTCGGCCGGGCGGCCAACCGGAAGCCTCCGAGTCTCAGAAGCGTTGAATGGTTGTGGTGGTCGCTCGTCTCCGTTGGTTTGCTGAGT
>Ga0187776_10000689_pt1 | contig 16302 bp, 10 predicted proteins | sample 0216_BV02_MP12_2_FD_132426 | JGI IMG/M metagenome (GOLD analysis project Ga0187776, IMG submission 132426) | Tropical peat soil microbial communities from peatlands in Department of Meta, Colombia - 0216_BV02_MP12_20_MG | ecosystem: Environmental > Terrestrial > Soil > Wetlands > Peat | place...
ACGCTTTCCCGGGCGGGAGGGTGGAACGCGGCGGAGTGTTGTTATTGCCATGAGCACGCACAGCAAAGTTGACCTAAGCACGCTGGGGTGGGTCAAGACCGAGATCGACGAGACGCTCAAGCAGGCGCGTCTCGCGCTCGAATCGTTCGTCGAAAATCCTTCCGACAAGACACGTCTTCGTTTCTGCGTTACTCACCTGCATCAGGTCGTTGGTACGCTGCTCATGGTCGAGTTGGACGGCGCGGCCATGCTCGCCAGGGAAACCGAAGCACTGGCCGAGGCGATCATCAACGACAAGGTGACGCCGGACTCGAAAGCTTTCGATGTGCTGACGCGCGGTATCCTGACGCTGCCCGATTATCTTGCGCGGCTGCAAGTCGGGCAGCCGGATGTGCCGCTGCGCATTCTCCCGCTCATGAACGAGTTGCGGGCGGTGCACGGTGCCCCCGCGATTTCCGAACTGGAACTGTTCGCGCCCGATCTGTCCGTGAGACCTCCGCCTGCGGAAATTCCGGCGGAAAAACCAGCAGAGGACGATTCCCGCGAACTGGCCAAACAGTTGCGCGCCGCGTTCCAGGCGGCTCTGCTCGACTGGCTGCGCGACGTTGCCAACAAAAGACCGTTGCACGTCATCGCCGATGTATTCGGTAAGCTTCAGGCCCAGGCCGGTCTCGCCGCGCTCGAGCAGTTGTTCTGGGTCGCCGGCGGCTTGCTCGAGATCCTGATCGACGACGGCCAGGAAGTCACGCCCGAGCGTAAAAAGCTTTTCGCCCGCCTGGATCAGCAAATCAAGAAGATCATCGATGGTGCGGAGAAATCCACCCTGCGCCATTCCGCCGAAGCGTTGACGCGCGCCATCCTTTGGGAAGTCGCGCAAACGAGATCGCGAGGGCCCAAGGTCACGCAGCTCAAGCGTGCGTTCGATCTGGAATTCCTGGTGAACGGTGGCGTCGAGGTACAACCTGCCACCGGCGCGCTGCCGACGCCGGAGGCGCTGCAATCGGTATCGACCGCGCTCGGCAAGGAAATCGAGTCGGCGCAGGACCTGATGTCCACGTATTTTGACCCCGAAAACCGCGGCGCGGTGTCGCTCGAACCGCTGGTCGAATCGTTGCACAAGATGTCCGGTACGCTCGATATGTTGAATGTGCCGATGTTGAGAGGACTGGTGGATGAATTGTCCCTCCTTTGCCGCGCCGTCCTCGATAACAAAGTGGCTAATCCGGAAGCAGTCGCAATGCCCATGGCGGAAGCCCTGCTCATGGTCGAGAACAGCACGCGCGATATCGGCCGCTCGCCGGCCGAATGGAAAAAGCAGATCGAGGAGGCGACCCAGCGCCTACACGTGCTGCATTCGCCGGATGACACCGGTGCCGTGCCGGCGACCGAAGGTATCGAGGTGTCTGACGGAGAGCTTACCGAATCCGACTATAAACAGCTGTTGAACGTGGTCGCCACCGAAGTGGGCACCAACCTGAGCCGCATCGAGGAGGCATTCGAAGGTTTTGCCGCGGACACTTCGCGGTTGCAGTCGCTGGATGACGTCCCGTTGTTACTGTCCCAGATTCTCGGTGCGTTGCAGATTCTCGGACAGGAACGCGCCGGCGAGCTGGTCGATGCCACGAAGCTGCACATAGAAGATATCCGCCGCGGTACGCTCGTCGTCGACAGCGCGATAATGGATGCGCTGGCGGTGTGCATCGGCACGGTCGGTGCCTATGTCGAAGGTTTGCGTGCGGGACGAACCAATTTGGAGACGTTGATCGACGCCGCATTCAAGGAAATGAACGGGGCACTCGGAGGCGGCCATGGCAAGCAGCATGACCCGGGCCTGTTCATCGATGGCATTCGACTGAGCTTGGAATCCTGGCTCGATGACCGGGAAAACGAGGCCGCACTCGAAACGCTGACGCACCAACTCGATGAGCTGGCGCAACTGGCCGAGCAGCAGGGCCAGGAAAAGATCGCCCGCATCAGCACCGAGATGAACAATCTCCTGGCTCTGGCGGTTCAAGAGCCGGCCAGAATTTCCGACGAGATCATCGAGACGCTCAAGCAGTCCTTTACCGCGATGTCGACGCTCGCCGGGCGCCGCATGACGCTGCGGACCGCGCCGTTCATGGGACCGGCGCCGGTTGAACCGGAAGCCGCATCTGAACCGGAATTGTCCGCGCCGGAAATTCCGCCGCAAATGGCCGAGATCGCGAACGCGGAAATCGTGCCTGCGGCTTCAACAATGGCGCCGGCCGCGCCGGTGCCGCCGACCAAATCGGCCGCGAGTGAGGACTTCGATGCCGAGATCATGGAGATTTTCATCGAGGACGCACGCGATGTGCTCGAGAATATCAAGGCCAAATTCGCCGTCTGGCGCGACGACACCGATAACCAGAGCGCCCTGACCGAATTGCGTCGCGGGTATCACACGCTCAAGGGCAGCGGCCGCATGGTCGGCGCCACCGAGGTGGCCGAGTTCGCCTGGGCGGTGGAGAACGTCCTCAATAAAGTGCGCGACGGCAAGATCATACCGTCGGCGGTGATCGTCGACATGTTACAGCAGGCGCAACAGACGATCCCGCTGATGATCGACACTCTGGCGGGTGGCCCGCCTCACGGCGTTGACGTCGAGACCTTGCGCGAAAAGGCACATGCCCTGGCGCAGCCCGGCACCGCGCCGGCCGTCGCCACGGTCGTACCGAACCAGACCGCAGCTGCATTGGTGTCGCCGACGCAAGTCGAAGAGACAGGCGATCTGCCGCGACTCGAGCGTACGCTGCTCGAGATTTTCACCAGCGAGGCGCGCGGCAACCTGGGCAATATTCGTCAGGAAATCGCCGCCTGCCGGGCGGCAGGCGGCACCTGTTTTGTGTCGGACGCGCTTTTCCGCGCCGTGCACACCTTGCAGGGCAATGCCCGTTCGTTGGGTCTCGGCGTCATGACCGAACCGTGCGCGGAAATCGAGAAACTGCTTCATATGCTGAAGGCCGAAAACATCCCGCTCAACGAGAAATGTCTCGATCTGACTGGCCGTTTCGAAACGGCCGTTTCAAAGCTGGTGGACTTGCTGAACAGCGGCGTGCGGTCTTCGGGCTCTTTGCGGCATGATTTCGGAGAATTATCGCGCGACATGCGCGCGCAGTGCACTTCCATGGCTAAAGACGGATCCCATGAACGCGCTCGCGCCGCACCGCCGCCGCGACCGGCGGAAAATGAAGTTCAGGCGCCGCCGACGCAGACATCGCCGCGACATCAAGCACCGGCCGTGGATAACATCGAATCCGCGTCCGGATTGGCCAAGCCGGCTAATCCAGTGACGCCAATGGCGCCGCCGTCCGCTGACAAGGCTCCGATCGCGCCGGCGCCCGAACCGGAGGTGCCCGAACAGATCGATCCGGAGCTGTTGGAGATATTCCAGGAAGAGGCCACGGATATCCTGAACACGATAGAGGAGGCGTCGACGCGCTGGCGCAGCCATCAGAGCGACCGGGGTCTGGTTCAGGAACTGAAGCGTTTTCTGCACACACTCAAGGGCGGTGCGCGCATGGCCGGCGCCATGGCCATGGGCAGTCTCAGCCACAATACCGAAACCCTGCTGAAGAACGTAGAAGATGGCAAGGTGGCGGTGAGCAACGAATTGTTCGATCTGCTCGATGAGTCGCACGACATGCTGGTCGTGATGCTCGATCGTGCGCGCAATGGCCAGGCGACGCCGGATATCCGGGAATTGAACGCCAAGGTGCTGGCACTATCTTCCGGTCAGCCGCTGTCGGGAGAGGCGCCGCCTGCGCCACCGTCGGCGGCGATTGTTCCTCCCGCCGTATCGCGCATCCGGCCTGAGCCGGAAATCGCGATTGCGCCCGAAGCCCACGCGGAGGCGGAAAGTTCCGTACCCGAGATGGAATCCGAAACGCCGGCGTTGGCGCCGGCGACTGCCGAAGTCGTCGAGGAGCGGCGCGAGCTGCCGGAGCTTGAAGAAAAGGTCTGGCCGGAAAAAATGGAGCGTCGCGGGCAGGTGCGCGTCAACACGAGCCTGCTGAACGACCTGGTCAACTACGCCGGCGAGGTGAGCATATCGCGCGCGCGCATGGAGCAGCAAATTTACAGTTTCCGCGACAACCTGTCCGAGCTGTCGCGCAACATCACGCGCTTCCGCGAGCAGATCCGTGAACTCGAAATCCAGTCGGAATCGCAAATTCTCTACCGCATGGAGCAGGAGGCCAGCGAGGGCGGCCGCGCCACCGACTTCGATCCGCTCGAATTCGACCGCTTCAGCCGCCTCCAACAGCTGTCGCGCTCGCTCGCCGAAAGCCTGCACGACCTCGGCACGATCCAGAACAACCTCGGTGTCTTCGTCGGCGAGGCCGAGGCAGTATTGCAGCAGCAGGCGCGCATCAACACCGATCTGCAGGAAGGCCTGATGCGCACGCGCATGGTGAATTTTTCCACCCAGGCCGCGCGCCTGCGGCACATCGTGCGCCAGACCGCGCGCGAGCTGGGTAAACACGTGGAGCTCAACCTCGAGGGCGCGGAGGTGGAGCTCGACCGCACCGTGCTGGAGCGCATGGTCGGCCCGTTCGAACACATGATCCGCAACAGCATCGACCATGGCATCGAGTCCGAGGTCGAGCGCCGCCGCAAAGGCAAGCCGCCGGTCGGACGCATCGGCATCACCTCTGCCCAGGAAGGCAGCGAAATCATCATTCGTTTCTCCGACGATGGTGCCGGCCTCAACATCGACGCCATCCGTACCAAGGCGATCGAGCGCGGTCTCATGGCAGCCGACGCCCAACTGAGCGAGGAAGAATTGATCCAATTCATCCTGATGTCAGGTTTTTCCACGGCCGAGAAAATCACCCACGTTTCCGGTCGCGGCGTCGGCATGGACGTGGTGCATAACGAGGTCAAGCAGTTGGGCGGGAGCATGTCGGTAGACACCGAGCCCGGTGTCGGAACGACGTTCATCATCCGGTTGCCGTTGACCCTCTCCATTACTCAGGCGCTGATGGTCTACGTCGGTGACCAGTTGTTCGCGATGCCGCTCGGTTCGGTGGTGAACATCATCGAGTTCCCGGTGGAGAAGATCGCCAATATCGCCGTGGGCAAGAATCCGCTGCTTTCCCACCAGGACCGCGTTTATCCGTACATGAACTTGGGCGCACGCCTCGGCATTCCGTCGGTGCCGCGCAACGGCAAGAAGGTGCCGGTGCTGCTGGCGCGTACCGGCACGCGCGAGGTGGCGATCCAGGTCGATGGTCTCGGCGGGACGCGCGAGGTGGTGATCAAGACCCTCGGCCCGCAGCTCGCCGAGATCAAGGGACTCGCCGGCGCGACCATCCTCGGCGACGGCCGCGTCATCCTGATCCTGGACGTCCCCGGCTTGTGGTATCGCGAGGGCGTCATGCATTTCGAACACCGCGCCCCGGGCAAGGTGGCAGAAGAGGTCCGGGAACGCCCCGTCGTCATGGTGGTCGACGATTCGCTCACCGTGCGCAAGGTCACCAGCAAGCATCTGCAGAAACGCGGCATAGACGTCATGGTCGCCAAAGACGGCATCGACGCGGTGGAACAGCTGCGCGACCGCGTCCCCGACGTGATGCTCGTCGATATCGAGATGCCGCGCATGGACGGCTATGAACTAACCACGCGCGTGCGTTCCGACGAGAGTCTGAAGCATATCCCCATTATCATGATCACCTCGCGCGCCGGGGCCAAGCATCGGGACAAGGCCTTTGAACTGGGGGTGGACATGTACATGAGCAAGCCCTATCAGGAAGAAGAGCTGTTCCAGAACATCGACAGTTTGCTGGCAAAAGGCAGGATGTAAGCCGCGCCGGCGGATTTTCATTCGGGGAAAACGACCTTGGCCGATCCCAATCAGTATCTGCGCATGCAGCTCGACGGGGTGAGCTACCTGCTGCCCAGCGTGGCGGGCTTTACCATCGAGCAGCGCGAAAATCTCGTTACCAACAAGTCCCCTGATGGCAATGTGGTGGCGTGGCGCTCGGTGCGGTCGACGCGGTTGCCGGCCTATTGCCTGGACGCGAACCTGCGCGTTACGCGACACCAGCAGTGGCATCGGGCGGTGTTTCTCGACGCCAAGCCCCAGGCCGTGGGGTTGGTGGCGGTCGAGGTGCAGCTGCTGCCGCGCGCCGAGACCGTGATCTCCCCGTTCACGCCGCTTGGTCTTCCGCCAACGCGCGCCGGGCATCTGTTTTCCGGGGCCTGGGTAACGGGCAATCGCGTAATCTTGGTCTTCAACCCCGAAGCACTCACGAGTTATCTGCAAAGCTTGGGGGAAGGGGCATGAAGGCGCGCCGCGCTGGCCCGCGCCTGCACGCGCTTGAAGTGCCACTCGAGGGAATGTCTTTGCTCATCCCGAGCGCATCGGTGGCGGAGGTGGTCAATCTTTCGACCCTGACAGCGGTCCCTTTCAGCGAGCCGTGGCTGCTGGGCGTGATCGGCTGGCGCACGCTCGCAGTGCCGGTGGTGTCCTTCGAAGCGTTGCTCGGCGCGCCGACGCCAGGCGGCCGCGCCGGGGGCAAGATTCTGATCTTTTATCCCATGAGCGGACGCAAGGATTGGGAATTCTACGGCGTGCTCGCGACCGCCGAACCGCGGCCGCAGGCCCTCGACGGCAGTCAACCGCCGGTACCGGAGGCCGGTCTGCCAAACTCTTCCTATATCGCTTCCGGACTCAAGATCGACAATCGCTCCATGTTCATCCCTGATCTGGTAGCGCTGCAAAAGGCGTTTTATCCGTAACAAGCGATTTCGCGTTCCGGGCATCGCGTTCGACTCGGACCCCGCAACCCGAAACGAGAAACCAGTCAACTCCCGGTCGCGATTTCGATTCCCTCCCACGCAACGTCGGCGAGAAAATCAACTTCTTCGGGTCGGATCACGTACGGCGGCATGAAATAAATGACATCCCCTAGCGGCCGCAGAAGCGCGCCGCGTGCCAGCGCATGGTGATAAGCTGCCAGTCCGCGCCGCTCCTGCCACGGATAAGACGCGCGGGTTGCTTTGTCCCGTACCATTTCGATCGCGAGGATCATGCCGGTCTGGCGCACCTCGGCCACGTGCGGGTGCTCGGCAAAACGTTCCGTGGCCCGTTGCAGGCACTCGATGAGCGCCCGGTTACGCCGGAGAACGTCGTCGTCGCGAAAAATGTCGAGCGTGGCGAGCGCCGCGCTGCACGCAAGCGGGTTGCCGGTGTAGGAATGCGAATGCAGGAACGCCTTGCGCGCGGCGTATTCGTCGTAAAACGCGCGGTAGATCGCGTCCGTCGTGAGACACACCGACAGTGGCAGATACCCGCCGGTCAGGCCCTTGCCGAGGCACAGGAAATCCGGCGCGATGCCGGCCGATTCGCACGCGAACATCGTGCCAGTGCGACCGAACCCGACGGCGATTTCGTCCGCGATCAGGTGCACGCGATGCGTGTCGCACGCCCGGCGCAGAAGCGCGAGATACACCGGATCGTACATGCGCATGGACCCGGCGCATTGCACCAGCGGCTCCACCACCACGGCACAGACTGCGCCGGCATGGTGTGCGAGTGCCGCTTCCATTTCGGCGAACACCCTTGTGGAATAATCCGACCAGGATTCGCCGACGTCACGGTAGTAGCAGTCCGGTGACTTGACCGTGATCGGTTCGAGCAACAGCGGTCGGTAGGTTTCCTTGTACAGTGCGACGTCGCCCACCGCGAGCGCGCCCAGGGTCTCGCCATGATAACTGTTCGCGAGGCTGATAAAGCGCGTGCGCCGTGTCTCGCCGAGGTTGCGCCAATAGTGAAAACTCATCTTGAGCGCGATTTCGAGCGCGCTCGATCCGTCGGAGGCGTAGGAACAATGTGCCAGGCCGGGTGGCGCAATGTCCACCAGCCGTTCGGACAGGCGCACCACCGGTTCATGCGTGAAGCCCGCCAGAATCACGTGCTCCAACTCGCGCAGTTGCGCCTCGATCGCGGCGTTGATGCGCGGGTTCGCGTGGCCGAACAGGTTGACCCACCACGAACTGATGGCGTCGAGATAACGTTTGCCGTCGAAATCCTCGAGCCAAGCGCCCTGCCCGCGGCGTATGGGTATCGGCGGATAATCGGCGTGATCGCGCATCTGCGTGCACGGATGCCACACCACGCGCAGGTCACGTTGCGTGAGAGACTCGTTATCCATAGACTGAATGATACCGGGCGCCGATGCCCGTGTTAACCAAAGGCGTTTTTGACGGAGAGTCGATCATGGTGCGAACGGAAACCCCCGTGTGTGAATTCGGCAAGCCGGCGCCGGACTTCCGCCTCCCCGGCGTGGACGGGAAAATCTGGACGCTGAACACAGCGCGTGGTCCGAGCGGTATCCTGGTGATGTTCATCTGCAATCACTGCCCGTACGTGAAGGCGGTGCGCGACCGCATCATCCGCGACGTGCGCGAGCTGAAGGACCACGGCATCAACACGGTGGCGATCATGTCGAACGACCCGACCGATTACCCCGAGGATTCCTTCGATAACATGAAGAAAGTGGCCGTGGCGCTGAACTTCCCGTTTCCGTATCTTTACGACGAAACGCAGGACGTGGCCAAGGCTTACGGCGCGGTGTGCACGCCGGACTTCTTCGGGTACAACAAGGACCTCCGGCTCCAGTACCGCGGGCGGCTCGACGAGTCGCGCAAGGAGCCGGTGCCGAACGCACGGCGCGACCTGTTCGAGGGCATGAAACTGGTCGCCCTGACCGGCCACGGCCCGAAGGACCAGATCCCGAGCATGGGCTGCTCCATAAAGTGGAAGCACGAAAAAGAGTGAGCAAGGTTAGAAGGCGCGATCACCGATAAACACGGATGACTACGGATCAGATAACTGCAACATCCAAGGCTGATTCAGTTTTTGATCCGTGTGTGTGCTCGTTCACGCTCGGGCCAGCGTCGCGTTGCTCCACTGTCCAATTTTTGTTCCAGACAAAATTGTTCGTGTTCATCTGTGGTTGAAAAATGATAGTAGAGGAAACGTTCTTCCGTCCCGCCGAGCGCTCCCGCGAAGCGCGCACGCTCCCGGCGGAACCCTACAACCTGGCGCATCGGCTGCTAAGGCGCGCCGCCACCGGCTGTCTGTTCGTCCCGATACGCACCATGCAGTTCCTCGCGGTACTGGATGCGGACGAGATCATTTTCGTCGACCGTGAGGGCCGGCGCCTGATTGAGCTGGCCTGGCAGCGGTTTGCGCCGCAGACGCGCCGATCGATCGAGGAACCGGTTCCCTATGAAGCCGTTTACTACTCACCGGTCGCCGCCGGGATCATGCGCCGCATACAGAGTGAATTTTACAAGGCCTTGCACGAGCTGGAGCAGAAGGCGACGTTTGTCGGACCGGCGCGCGTCATCAAGATCGGCCGGGAGAACCGCTGATGCTGCCGGCGCTGGATACACTACGGGACATCGTGCGGACCGCAGCGCGCGAGGAATTGATGCCGCGATTCGCCGAGGTGGCGCGCCACATCAAGCATGACGGCAGCGTGGTGACCGAGGCCGACGTGGCAATGCAGCATCGCCTCATGTCGGACCTGGCGCAGCGCTGGCCGGAGTACGATTTTCTCGGCGAGGAAATGGCGGGACACGAGCACGAGCGGCTCACCACGACAACGAGCAAGGGCCTGTGGTGCGTCGACCCCCTCGACGGCACCAGCAACTACTCCACCGGGATACCCTTCTTCGCGGTGTCCGTGGCGCTACTGATCGACGAGCGTCCGGAAATCGGTGTGGTCTACGATCCGGTGCGCGATGAATGTTTCATGGCGCGCCGCGGGCAGGGTGCGCGGCTCAATGACATCGCGCTCGGCGTGCACGAACCGCCGCCGCCAGAGATGTTGCGTCGCTGTATCGCGGTGGTGGATTTCAAGCGTCTGCAACCCACGCTCGCGGCCCGGCTTGGCGCGCGTCCGCCGTACGGCTCGCAGCGTAATTTCGGCGCCAGCAGCCTTGAATGGTGCTGGCTTGCGGACGGGCGTTTTCATGTGTATCTGCATGGCGGTCAGAAATTGTGGGATTACGCCGGCGGTCACCTGATTCTGGACGAGGCCGGAGGCCGCGCCTGCACCCTCGAGGGCGCGCCGGTCTTCAGTCACGGTCTGACGCCGCGTTCGGTGGTGGCAGCGGTCACGCCGGCGCTTCATTCGAGCTGGAAGATCTGGCTGCACGAGAACTGGATGCCGGATGCCGCGGCGGCCGAGAAAGATATTTTTTGAAATCCGGCTTTGGCCGCCGGATCCCGAAGCGAACGGGCACTGGGCGCCAGTCCGTGCACAAAGTTCAGTTTATGGGCGGATAACGGATCAGGCATAGCCCATTCGGCTATTGCCCTAAAACCGAGCGTGAGCGAAAATGCGCGCGATTTGAGGAGCCGTGCCAAGGCCCTGGAATTGCCGTTAGTGCCGCAGAGCAGGACGGCAATCTTCATCATCAATCTGGCGTATCCGGTTTCTGCTCCCTTTATGGCGATCGCACAGCCCAACATGGTGCCAGGGAGTTTTTGTTTTTAACTAGGGCACGCGACCTCCGCGGAAATCGCCGATGTCGCGCCCCGTAAGTTTTCAGGTACTGAGGATCAACCCATGACAGTGAAAACCCAGGCCCACCAGGCGGGCAAAAGCAAAGCATCAACGAATCGGCGCGAGCTGGCGAATGCCATCCGCGCGCTCTCGATGGATGCGGTGCAGAAGGCCAACTCGGGTCATCCCGGCGCGCCGATGGGCATGGCCGATATCGCCGAAGTGCTGTGGAACGACTTTCTCCGGCACAACCCGGCCAACCCGAAGTGGGTGGATCGCGATCGCTTCGTACTGTCCAACGGCCACGGCTCGATGCTGCTTTATTCGCTGCTGCACCTGACCGGTTACGACTTGCCGATGGAGGAGCTCAAAAATTTCCGCCAGCTCCACTCCAGGACCCCGGGTCATCCCGAATACGGATACGCGCCCGGCGTCGAGACCACCACCGGTCCGCTCGGCCAGGGCATCACCAACGCCGTCGGCATGGCGATCGCCGAGAAGGTGCTGGCCGGTACGTTCAATCGCGACGGCCATCACATCGTTGATCACTATACTTATGTATTCCTCGGCGACGGTTGCCTGATGGAAGGTATTTCGCACGAATCCTGCTCGCTCGCCGGCACCCTCGGTCTCGGCAAGCTCATCGCGTTCTACGACGACAACGGCATCTCGATCGACGGCCACGTCGAGGGCTGGTTCACCGACGAAACCCCCAAGCGCTTCGAAGCTTACGGCTGGCACGTGGTGCGCGAGGTCGACGGCCATAACCCCGAAGCCGTCAGAAAGGCAATCCTGGAAGCGCGTTCGGTGAACGACAAACCGTCTATGATCTGCTGCAAGACCGTGATCGGCTACGGCGCGCCCAACCTGTGCGGCAGCCACGACTGCCACGGCGCGCCGCTCGGCGCCGACGAGATCAAGGCGACACGCGAGAACCTTGGCTGGAACCACGACCCGTTCGTGATTCCGCAATCGATTTACGACGGCTGGAACGCTCGCGCCAAGGGTGCGGCGACGGAGAAGGTCTGGAACGACAAATTTGCCGCCTACAAAAGGGCGTTCCCTGAGCTCGGCGCCGAATTCGAACGGCGCGTAATCAAGGGCGAACTACCGGCCGACTGGAGCGCCAAGGCCGAGGAATTCGTTAAGAGCGTGGTGGCCAAGGCCGAGACCATTGCCTCGCGCAAGGCCTCCCAGAACACCATCAACGGTTACGCGCCGGTGCTGCCGGAGCTGCTGGGCGGCTCGGCCGACCTGGCCGGCTCCAACCTGACCATGTGGAAAGGCAGCAAGCCGGTTTCGAGCACCGTGTCCGACGGCAATTACATCTATTATGGTGTGCGCGAATTCGGCATGAGCGCGATAATGAACGGTATCGCGCTGCACGGCGGGTTCATCCCTTACGGCGGCACGTTCCTGATGTTCTCGGAGTATGCGCGCAATGCCCTGCGCATGGCGGCGCTGATGAAGCAGCGCGTGCTCTTCGTCTACACCCACGACTCCATCGGTCTCGGCGAGGATGGCCCGACGCATCAGCCGGTCGAGCAGACCGCGACGCTGCGTTTGATCCCCAACATGTCGGTATGGCGCCCGTGCGACGCGGTTGAATCCGCCATGGCCTGGAGGCTCGCGATCGAGCGCAAGACCGGGCCCTCGTGCCTGATTTTCTCGCGCCAGAACCTGCCGCACCAGAACCGCACGGCCGAGCAGATCGCCAACATCAGGCGCGGCGGTTACGTGCTCGCCGAAGCCGCAAACGGTAAGCCGGACGCCATCATCATTGCCACCGGGTCCGAAGTCGGCATTGCGATCGAGGCACAGAAGCTGCTCGCCGCCAAGGGCAAGAACGTGCGCGTGGTGTCGATGCCTTCGACCGACGCGTTTGACGCCCAGGATTCCGCCTACCGCGAATCGGTGCTGCCGAACGGTATTACCAGGCGCGTGGCGGTCGAGGCCGGTGTAACCGACGGCTGGTACAAGTACGTCGGTTTCGGCGGCAAGATCGTGGGGCTCAACCGCTTCGGCGAATCCGCCCCGGCCGGCGCGCTGTTCAAGGAATTCGGCTTCACCGGCGAGAACGTCGCCAAGGCGGTCGAAGAGATCTTGTAGGAAATTTTTACCGCCCGGACGCCAGAGTCACCAGGAATAACAATTTTAATCCTAAAAGGCTGGCATTTTCGGCGTCTTCGCGGTTCAAGGATTTTAACTTTAACTTTCTGGAGATTTGCTTATGGCAATCAAAGTCGGTATCAACGGGTTCGGCCGCATCGGGCGCATGGTGTTCCGCGCGGTCGCAAAGGAATTCAAGGACATCGAGATCGTCGGCATCAACGACCTGCTCGAGCCCAACTACCTGGCCTATATGCTGAAGTACGACTCCGTGCACGGCCGCTTTCAAGGCGATATCAGGGTCGAGGCCAACAACCTGGTCGTCAACGGCAAGAAGATCCGCCTGACCGCGGTCAAGGACCCGACCGAGCTGAAGTGGGGCGAAGTCGGCGCCGACATCGTCATCGAGTGCACCGGCCTGTTCCTGACCAAGGAAACCTGCGAGAAGCACATTCAGGCTGGCGCCAGGAAAGTCGTGCAGTCGGCCCCTTCCAAAGACGAGACCCCAATGTTCGTCTACGGCGTGAACCACGCCAAATACGCCGGCGAGAAGATCGTCTCGGCCGCCTCCTGCACCACCAACTGCCTGGCGCCGGTCGCCAAAGTGTTGCACGACAACTTCGGCATCAAGCGCGGCCTCATGAGCACTGTGCACGCCACCACCGCGACACAAAAGACCGTGGACGGTCCTTCGAGCAAGGACTGGCGCGGCGGCCGCGGCATTCTGGAGAACATCATCCCGTCCTCGACCGGCGCCGCCAAGGCCGTCGGCAAGGTCATTCCGGAGCTCAACAAGAAGCTCACCGGCATGTCGTTCCGCGTGCCGACCTCGGACGTGTCGGTGATCGACCTGACCGTCGAGCTCGCCAAGGAAGCCAGCTACGAGCAGATCTGCGCGGCCATGAAGAAGGCCTCCGAAGGCGAGTTGAAGGGCGTGCTCGGCTACACCGACGAGAAGGTGGTCTCGACCGACTTCCGCGGCAACAGCCTGCCGTCGGTCTTCGACGCCGAGGCCGGCATCGCGCTGGACCCGACCTTCGTCAAGGTCGTGGCCTGGTACGACAACGAGTACGGCTACACCTGCAACATGCTGCGCTTCGTGCAGCACGTCGCCAAGTAAATTCTTAACCGCCAAGGACGCCAAGAAACGCCAAGATGAGTCGATCGATTCGCGCTTTCTCGGCTTCCTTGACGTTCCTCGCGGTTTGAAATTCCAAAAAAGGGTTTTGGAAATATGTCCGTCATCAAGCTGACCGATCTCGATCTCAAGGGCAAGCGCGTTTTGATCCGCGCCGATCTCAACGTGCCGGTGAAAGACGGCAAAGTGACTTCCGACGCCCGCATCACCGCCTCGCTGCCGACTTTTAACCACTGCCTCAAAGCCGGCGCCAAGGTGATGGTGATGTCGCATCTCGGCCGCCCGACCGAGGGCGAGTACAGCGAGGAGAATTCGCTCAAGCCAGTGGCCGACGATCTCTCGAAGAAACTCGGCAAACCGGTGCGCCTCGTGAAGGACTGGATCAACGGCGGCTTCGACGTCGCGGCCGGCGAACTGGTGCTGCTCGAGAACGTGCGCTTCAACAAGGGCGAGAAGAAGAACGTCGACGAGACCGCGCAGAAGTACGCCAAGCTGTGCGACGTGTTCGTGATGGACGCGTTCGGCACCGCACACCGCGCCGAAGGTTCGACCCACGGCGTGGCCAAGTTCGCGCCGGTCGCCTGCGCCGGCATTCTGCTTACCGAGGAACTGGATGCGCTCACCAAGGCGCTCCTCAACCCGAAGCGTCCGATGGTCGCCATCGTCGGCGGTTCCAAGGTCTCGACCAAGCTGACCGTGCTCGAGTCGCTGTCGGAGAAGGTCGACCAGCTGGTAGTCGGCGGCGGCATCGCCAACACCTTCCTGGCCGCGGCCGGCAAGAAAATCGGCAAGTCGCTGGCCGAAGCCGACCTCATCCCGACCGCGAAGAGCCTGATGGAAAAGATGCAGAAGCGCGGCGCCCGGATTCCCATCGCGGTCGACGTCATGGTCGGCAAGAAATTCGACGCCAACGAAAAGGCGGTGCTGAAGGACGCGGGTAGCGTGGCGGACGACGACATGATCTTCGACATCGGCCCGAAGAGCGCCCAGGAACTCGCCGGCATCATCATGAAGGCCGGCACCGTGGTGTGGAACGGACCGGTCGGCGTGTTCGAGTTCGACCAGTTCGGCGCCGGCACCAAGACCATAGCCGATGCGATTGCCAAGACCAGCGCGTTCACGCTGGCGGGTGGCGGTGACACCATCGCCGCGATCCAGAAATACGGCATTTACGACAAGGTGTCGTATATCTCCACGGCTGGCGGCGCGTTCCTCGAGTTTCTCGAAGGCAAGAAGCTGCCGGCGGTGGACATCCTCGAACAGCGCACCAAGAAGTGAGGAGAGGGGAACGGGGCGTGAGGCCGACCGAGCAAGACGATATACTCCCCACCCCTCATAACCTCATCGCCTCACGATAATATGCTGCGAAGAACCAAAATCGTCGCCACCATCGGTCCGGCCACGGAAGATCCGAAAATCATCGACAAGCTGATCGAGGCCGGCGTGGACGTCGTGCGCCTCAATTTTTCGCACGATCGCCACGAGGTCCACGTAAAGCGCGCCGAGATCGTGCGCGAGCGCGGTCAGGCGCTCGGCAAGACCATCGGCGTGCTGGTGGACCTGCAGGGACCGAAGATCCGCATCGGCAAGTTCCAGGGCGGACCGGTTACGCTTCGGGAAGGCGCGCGATTCACCATCGACGCGGAGTACCCGCTCGAAGCCGGTTCCGTGGAATGTGTCGGCACCACTTACAAGATGTTGCCGCAGGACGTCAGCCGCGGCGCGACCCTGTTGCTCGACGACGGGCGCATCGCCCTGTGGGTCGACAAGGTCGAGGGCAGCAAGGTCATCTGCCGCGTGGTGGTCGGCGGCGAACTCTCGAACAACAAGGGCATCAACCGCCAGGGCGGCGGTCTTTCCGCCGCGGCGCTGACGGACAAGGACCGCGAGGACATCAAGATCGCCGCCAGGATGTCGGCTGACTATCTGGCCATTTCCTTTCCGCGCAGCGCCGCGGACGTGAACGAGGCGCGAGAGCTGTTCCGCGCCGCCGGCGGCAAGGGCGGCATCGTCGCCAAGATCGAGCGCGCCGAGGCGGTGCAGAACATCGAGGAGATCATCGGCGCGTCGGACGTGGTCATGATCGCGCGCGGCGACCTGGCGGTGGAAATCGGGGACGCCGCGGTGCCGCCGATCCAGAAGCGCATCATTCATCTGGCGCGGAAGATGAACAAGGCGTCGATCACCGCCACCCAGATGATGGAATCCATGATCGAGAACGCGGTGCCGACCCGCGCCGAGGTTTCGGACGTCGCCAACGCAGTGCTCGACGGCACCGACGCCATCATGCTCTCGGCCGAGACCGCGCGCGGCAAGTATCCGGTGCCGGCGGTTGCCGCCATGGACCGTGTCTGCCGCGTGGCGGAACAGCAGGAAGTGGCGATTCAGTCGCGCCACCGCATGGACCAGACCTTCCGCCGCGTTGACGAAGCCATTGCCATGGCGGCCATGTACACCGCCAATCACCTGCCGGTGCGCGCCATCGCCGCGCTGACGGAATCCGGCGCCACGCCGTTG
>Ga0187776_10000690_pt1 | contig 16289 bp, 20 predicted proteins | sample 0216_BV02_MP12_2_FD_132426 | JGI IMG/M metagenome (GOLD analysis project Ga0187776, IMG submission 132426) | Tropical peat soil microbial communities from peatlands in Department of Meta, Colombia - 0216_BV02_MP12_20_MG | ecosystem: Environmental > Terrestrial > Soil > Wetlands > Peat | place...
CAACGACCAGGAAAAGGAACGCGGCATCACCATTCGCGCCAAGAACTGCGCAATCCAGTATGGCGACACCCACATCAACATCGTCGACACCCCGGGACACGCCGATTTCGGCGGCGAGGTGGAGCGCGTGCTCTCGATGGTGGACGGCGTGCTGCTGCTGGTCGACGCGGTCGAGGGCCCGATGCCGCAGACGCGGTTCGTGACGCGCAAGGCGCTTGCGCGGGGCCTGAAGCCCATCGTCGTCGTGAACAAGGTGGATCGCGACGGCGCGCGCCCGGGCTGGGTAGTGGACCAGACCTTCGACCTCATGGACAAGCTGGGCGCGAGCGAGGACCAGCTCGACTTCCCGGTCATCTACGCGTCGGCCTTGAACGGGTGGGCCGCCACCGAGCCGGGCAAGGTGGGAGCCGACATGAGGCCGCTATTCGACGCGATCCTGAAGCACGTGCCCGAGCCGCAGGGCGACCCCGATGCGCCGCTGCAGCTGCAGATCGCGGCCGTCGACTACTCGAGCTTCCTCGGGCGCATCGCGATCGGCCGCATCCGCCGCGGCACGATCCGGAAGGCGCAGCAGGTCGCGGTGCTCTCGGGCGACAGGCCCGGCGCCCCCTCCGGGGCGGCATCGAGCGTCCGCATCGCGAAGATCGGGCTGATCCACACCTTCCAGGGGCTCGAGAAGGTCGAGGTGGACGAAGCCTCCGCGGGCGAGATCGTCTCCGTCACGGGCATCGAGGACTTCGTGATCGGGGCCACCTTCGCCGACCCCGAGAATCCCGAGGCGCTGCCGATGGCGGGCGTCGACGAGCCCACGCTCACCATGAACTTCCAGGTGAACACGAGCCCGCTCGCCGGCCAGGAGGGCAAGTACGTCACGAGCCGTCAGATCCGCGAGCGCCTCGACCGCGAGCTCCTCTCGAACGTGGCGCTGCGCGTCGAGGACACCGGAGACGCGGACGTCTTCCGTGTGTCGGGCCGCGGCGAGCTGCACCTCACCATCCTCATCGAGAACATGCGCCGCGAGGGCTACGAAGTCGCGGTGGGGAAGCCCCGCGTGGTCGCGAAGGAGATCGACGGCGTGCGCATGGAGCCGTGGGAATCGCTCACCGTCGACGTCGACATGGAGAACCAGGGCCGCATCATGGAGGAGCTGGGCCGCCGCGGCGGAGAGCTCACCGACATGGTCCCCGACGGCAAGGGCCGCGTGCGCCTCGACTACAGCATCCCTTCGCGCGGGCTCATCGGCTTCCACATGGAGTTCATGACGCTCACGCGCGGCACGGGCATCAAGAGCCACGTGTTCGAGAAGTACGCGCCGGTGAAGGGGGAGCTGCCCGCGCGGCGCAACGGCGTGCTGATCTCCTCCGAGGCGGGCGAGGCGGTCGCCTACGCGCTCTTCAACCTCGAGGACCGCGGCCGCATGTTCGTCTCCCCCGGCGAGCGCCTCTACGAGGGCATGGTGATCGGCATCCACAGCCGCGACAACGACCTGGTCGTGAACCCGGTGAAGGGCAAGAAGCTCACCAACGTGCGCGCGGCGGGCAAGGACGAGAACGTGCTCCTCACGCCGCCCATCGAGCTCACGCTCGAGAGCGCGATCGAGTTCATCGAGGACGACGAGCTCGTGGAGGTGACGCCGAAGTCCATCCGGCTGCGCAAGCGCCACCTGCTGGAGCACGAGCGCAAGCGCGCGGCGCGCGAAGAGCGGGCGGCCTGACGCCGGCGCCGGCATGCCGGCCACCTGGATTCCCGTCACGGTCTTCGCGGCGCTCGCCCAGACCGTCCGCAACGCCGCGCAGCGGCACCTGACGACGGAGCTCGGCACGCTGGGCGCGACCCTCGTGCGCTTCCTCTACGGCGTGCCGTTCGCCGCCGCGTGGCTAGCGGCGGTGCTCGCCTTCGAGCCGGGCACGCGCATTCCCCCGCCGGACGGGGCGTTCGCGTCCTGGCTCCTCCTCGGGTCGCTGGGGCAGATCGGCGCCATGGCGCTCCTGCTTCGCGTGATGGAAGAGCGCAACTTCGCCCTCGGCGTCGCCTATTCGAAGACCGAGGTCCTGCAGGTCGCGCTCTTCGGGCTCGTCTTCCTCGGCGATCCGATTTCCCCGGGCTCGGCCGCGGCCGTGGTCCTCGGGACGGCGGGCGTGTTCCTCCTCACGTCGGGCTGGCGCTCGGCGTGGAACCCGCGCGCGGCCGTGCTCGGCGTGGCGTGCGGCGGCCTCTTCGCGCTTTCGACCGTCGGATACCGCGGCGCGGAGCTCGCGCTGGCGGCTCCCTCGTTCCTCGCCGGCGCCGCGTTCACGCTGCTCATGGCCCAAACGCTCCAGAGCGCGCTCCTCGTCGCGTGGCTCCTGCTGCGCGACGCCTCCGTCGTCGCGCGCGTGCTGCGCGCGTGGCGCGTGTCGCTCATCGCCGGGTTCACGGGGGCGGCGGCCTCCGCCGGCTGGTTCACCGCGTTCGCGATCGAGCCCGTCGCGCACGTGCGCACGCTGGGCCTCGTGGAGCTCGTCTTCAGCTATGCGGTGTCCCGGAGGCTGTTCCGCGAGCGGCTGTCCGGCACGGAGGCGGCGGGCATGGCGCTCCTCGCCCTGGGAGTCGCCTTCATCACGCTGGCCCGGTAGGATTCGGCGACGCCGCCGCACGCGGCCCCTTTGCAAACCCCCATCCGAGGCTCCCTCCCCATGAAGCTCTACTACTCCTCCGCTTCCCCCTTCGTTCGCAAGGTCCTCGTCTGCGCGCACGAGTGCGGCGTCGCCGGCGACATCGAGCTCGCCACGACGAAGGTGCTCCCCAGCGAGCCGAACCGCGACTACGCCCGCGTGACGCCGCTCATGAAGCTGCCGGCGCTCGAGCGCGACGACGGCTTCGTGCTCTTCGACTCGATCGTGATCTGCGAGTACGTGGATTCGCTCTCGAAGGGGGCGCGCCTGTTCCCGGCCCAGGGCGACGCGCGCTGGCGGGCGCTGCGCCTGCACGCGCTCGCCGACGGCATCCTCGACGCGGCGGTGCTCGCGCGCTACGAGAACAACGTGCGGCCCCCGGAGCTGCGCTGGAAGACGTGGACCGACGGCCAGCTCCTGAAGGTGGACCAGGCGCTCGATTTCCTGGAGCGCAATCGCGGCGACCTCCAGGGCATCACCATCGGCACGATCGCCGTGGGGTGCGCCCTCGGCTACCTCGATTTCCGCTACGCCGACCGCAAGTGGCGCGAGGGACGCCCGAAGCTCGCGGCGTGGTTCGAGGAGATCGCGAAGAGGCCCTCGCTGCAGAAGACGGTGCCCCAGGGCTGAGCGCACGGCGGCGGTCCCGGGGATCGTCGAGGGCCTTCGGCCAGGTCCTCGGGCCGTGCCGCGCGGTGTCACCGGGTGAGCTACCCCCGTGCGAGAATGGGCCTGTAAACGGCAGCCCCATGGAAACCGCGCTCGGCATCGTCGTCCTCGTTCTCTCCGGCCTCGCCGCCGCGGCCGCGCTGGGGGCGCTCGCGCTCGCATCGCGGATCGCGCGGCGCGTCGGGAGCCTTCCCTCGGACCTCTCCGGGGAGTCGGAGGCCCGCCATCGCGCCATGATCACCGACCTGCACGGGGGGCTCGCCGCCTCGGCCGACCGCATCGCCTCGCGCCAGAGCGAGGAGGGCGACCGTCTGCGCCGAGCGCTCGCCGACGAGCTGGAGCGCAACCGCAACCAGCTCCAGGTCTTCGAGCGCACGCTCCAGGAGCGGGTGGACGCCCGTCTCGCGGACATCAGCGGCAAGGTGAACGAACGGCTCGAGGAGGGCTTCCGGAAGACGAATGAGACCTTCGTGAGCGTCATGACGCGCCTGCAGACGATCGACGACGCGCAGAGGAAGATCGAGACGCTCACGGGCAGCGTGGTGAGCCTGCAGCAGCTCCTGGGCAGCAAGAGCTCGCGCGGTGCGCTCGGCGAGCGGCAGCTCGAGGACATCGTGCGCAACATGCTTCCCGAGTCCGCCTACGAGTTCCAGTACACGTTCCGCTCCACGAACGCGCGCGCGGACTGCGTGCTGAAGCTTCCCGAGCCCACCGGGCTCATCGCGGTGGACTCCAAGTTCCCGCTCGAGAACTACGAGCGGCTCACGGCCGAGGGGCCCGAGCGCGCCTCGGCTGCGCTCTTCAAGGCCGACGTGCGCCGCCACGTGGACGCCATCGCCGGCAAGTACATCGTCCCCGGCGAGACGGGCGAGGGCGCGGTGATGTTCATCCCCGCCGAGGCGGTCTTCGCGGAGATCCACGCGAACCACCGCGACCTCTTCGAGTACGCCGTGCAGAAGCGGGTCTGGATGGTGTCCCCGACCACGCTCGCCGCGGTGCTCAACACCGCGCGCGCCGTGCTGAAGGACACCGAGACCCGCAGGCAGGTGCACATCATCAAGGACGAGCTCGGCAAGCTCGGCCGCGAGTTCGGCCGCTTCGACGAGCGCATGCGCCGCCTCGCGGAGCACATCCGCCAGGCGAACCGCGACGTCGACGAGGTGGCGATCACGAGCAAGAAGATCAGCGACAAGTTCGCCGCCATCGAGCGCGCGGAGCTCCCGGGCGAGGCGGGCCCCGAGGCCCTGGCGGCCCCGGGCCCGCAGCTCACGGTCGTGCCCAAGTCCGAATAGACGCCCCGGGGCGCCGGGCGCGGGGCTCCGGGCGCCGGGCCGATGCCGTATCATTTCCCCATGAAGGTGATCGGGATCGCCGGCTTCAGCGGCAGCGGCAAGACCACGCTCATCGAGAAGGTCATTCCCCTCCTCGTCGCGCAGGGGCTGCGCGTGTCGCTCGTGAAGCACGCCCACCACGAATTCGACGTCGACCAGCCGGGGAAGGACTCGTATCGCCACCGCGGCGCGGGGTGCACCGAGGTCCTCGTGAGCTCGTCGCGGCGCTGGGCGCTGATGCACGAGCTGCGCGGGGCTCCCGAGCCCACGCTCGCCGAGCAGCTCAAGCGCCTTTCGCCGTGCGACGTGGTGATCGTCGAGGGCTACAAGAGCGAGCCCATCCCGAAGGTCGAGGTCCACCGGCGCGACAGCGGGGCGCGCATGCTCCACCCCGAGGATCCCGACGTGATCGCGGTGGCCACCGACGAGCCGCTCGCCACGAAGCTGCCGCAGCTCGCCCTCGACGACGCGGACGGCGTGGCGCGTTTCATCGTCGAGCACCTGGGCCTGAACCGGGCCCGGCTCGTCCGCTAGCCTCCATGGTGACGCTCCTCTACTTCGCGAGCCTGCGCGAGCGCCTCGGGCGCTCGAGCGAGGAGGTCGCGCTTGCCCCCGGCGCGGCGACGGTGGGCGGCCTCGTGGAGCAGCTGCGGCTGCGCGGCGCCGGGTGGACCGAGGCGCTCGGACCGGGCTCGCCCTGGCGCGTCGCGGTGAATCAGCGCATGGCCGATCGGGCCACCCCCCTGAGGCCCGGCGACGAGGTGGCCTTCTTTCCCCCGGTCACGGGCGGCTGACCGTGGCGATCGTCCGCGTCCAGACGCAGGACTTCGACCCGGGGCGCGAGCTCGAGGCGCTCACGCGCGGCCGCGCCGACGTGGGCGCGGTCGCGAGCTTCGTGGGGCTGGTGCGCGCTGCGAACGACGGCCGTCCCATCCGGGGCATGACGCTCGAGCACTATCCCGGCATGACGGAGAAGGCGCTCGAGGACATCTGCCGCGAGGCGCACTCCCGCTGGAGCCTCCTCGGCACGCTCGTGATCCACCGGGTGGGCGACCTGCGGCCGGGCGAGCGCATCGTGCTGGTGGGCGTTTCGAGCGCGCATCGCGGCGAGGCGTTCGCCGCCTGCGAGTTCATCATGGACTATCTCAAGACTCGCGCGCCGTTCTGGAAGCGCGAGGACACGCCCCAGGGCCCGCGCTGGGTCGAGGCCCGCGCGAGCGACGACGACGCGGCGCAACGCTGGCAGGAGGCTCCCGGGGCGGGCTCCGTCCCTAGTCCCGGCAGAAGATCTCGCGCGTGAGCGCGATCATCCGGATCACCCGCGGGTCGGCGATCCGGTAGAAGACCTTGTTCGCCTCCTTGCGCGCTTCCAGCAGGCCGTGGCCGCGCAGGACCGCGAGGTGCTGGGAGACGTTGCTCTGCGTGGTCCCGACCGCCTCCACGATGTCGAGGACCGGGAGCTCCTCGTTGCCGAGGAGGCAGAGGATCTTGAGGCGCAGGGGATGGCCCATCGCCTGCATCGCCGCGCTCGCCACGCGGATGCTCTGGCTGCGGCCGATGAGTTCGAAGATGTCGGCGGGGGCGCTCTTTCGCGCGGTCGTCGGGGGCATGGCGGCACAATGTAAGGCAAAGCGGGCCGGTGCACTATATAAGGCCATGCAAATATTAGAATTGACTCATGTCGTTCTTCCCCCCTAAACTCGACTGGGGTTGCGTAGAAATCCTGATATTCCCAGTCGTTCCGCTTCATCCCAACAAGAATTCCCGGGCCAGAAAAGAACCGGCGGCCCTAGCCGTTGCAAGGAGGAGATGCATGAACAGCAGTCGCAGGAGGGTGCTGCGGGGCACCGGCGGCCTCGCGGTCCTGGGCCTCGCCGTGGCGGCGGGCCTGTTGAAGCCGGGGCTCGCCCGGGCGGCGGACTGGAACAAGGCCGCCTTCGAGACGAAGTCCTTCAAGGACGTGGTGAAGGCGCTGGGAGGCTCGGAGCCGGTCCCGAGCGGGGACATCGTGATCGAGTCCCCGGACATCGCCGAGAACGGCGCCGTCGTGCCCTTCACCATCACGAGCAAGCTCGCGAATACCCAGTCGATCGCGCTGCTGATCGAGAAGAACCCCAACATCCTCGCCGCGGAATTCGACATCCCCGAAGGGACCGATCCCTGGGTCAACACGCGCGTGAAGATGGGGCAGACCTCGCCGGTGATCGCGCTCGTGAAGGCGGGCGGCAAGTACTACTACGCGGCCAAGGAGGTGAAGGTGACCCTTGGCGGCTGCGGAGGCTGACATGGCCGATCCGATGAAGATCCGCGCCACGATGGCGGGCGACAAGGTCGAGGTGAAGGTGCTCATGGCCCACGAGATGGAGACCGGCCAGCGCAAGGATTCCAGCGGCAAGGTGATCCCGGCGTGGTTCATCCAGAACGTGACGGCCACCTGCAACGGCAAGACGGTGCTCTCGGCCGAGTGGGGGCCCGCGGTGTCCAAGAACCCGTTCCTCGCCTTCCGCTTCAAGGGCGGCAAGCCGGGCGACAAGGTCGTCATCTCCTGGGTCGACAACCACGGGGACAAGAGGACCGACGAGGCGACCATTTCCTGAAGAACGAAGGCGGCGCGACCGCCGGAGGAGGAGACCATGATTCAACGGATCATTCGCGGCGCCGCGGCAGCGGCGGTGCTCGCGTTCGCCGCGTCGGGCGCGGCGCTCGCGGACACGCCGATCAAGGTCGTCTACCACGTGAACGAGGGCGTCGAGAAGGCGCCCCTCATCCTGCACAACATCGCGAACGAGCTCGACGCCGAGCCCAACACCAAGATCGTCGTGGTGGCGCACGGCAAGGGCATCGACTTCCTGCTCGACGGCGCGAAGGACAAGAACGGCAACCCGTTCGACGCGGAAGTGGACACGCTCGTGGCGAGGGGTGTGCAGTTCCGCGTGTGCAACAACACGCTGAAGTCGCGCCACATCGACCCGAAGCAGGTGATCATGGGGGCGAAGATCGTGCCCTCGGGTGTCGCGGAGATCGCGCGCCTCGAAGCGAAGGAAGGGTACGTCTACCTGAAGCCCTAGCCGTCGCAGGCGGCCCGGACGTCACGGAGGAGGATAGCCAGTGAACCCGATCCATCGGGCGGTATCGTCGTTGCTTGTGTCGTCGGCCCTCGCGGCGGGCGCCGTCTGGGCGCAGCAGCCGTCGAGCACGACGGAGGAGATCGAGAAGTATCGCGCGGCCGTGGGGGAGGAGAACCCCGCGGAGCTGTGGGAAGCGCGCGGCGAGGCGCTGTGGAAGGAGAAGCGGGGACCGAAGCAGGCCTCGCTCGAGCAGTGCGACATCGGCCTCGGGCCCGGCGTCGTGAAGGGCGCCTACACCGTGCTGCCGAAGTACTTCGCCGACACGGGCAAGGTCCAGGATCTCGAGTCGCGCCTCGTGACGTGCATGGACAGGCTCCAGGGCATCCCGCCGGCGGAGTCGGAGAAGAACCACTTCGGCAACGGCCCGAAGAAATCCGTGATGGAGGCGCTGGTCTCCTACATCACGTCCCAGTCGCGCGGCATGAAGATGAACGTCTCGCTCGGCCGCCCGGAGGAGCGGGAGGCCTACGAGATCGGCAAGCGGATGTTCTTCTACCGGGCGGGCCCGTACGACTTCGCGTGCGCCACCTGCCACTCGCACGACGGCCTGCGCATCCGCCTGCAGGACCTGCCGAACCTCACGAACCCGAAGGACGCGATGCGCGCCTACACCACGTGGCCCGGCTATCGCGTCTCGCAGGGCGAGGTGCGCACGATGCAGCACCGGCTGAACGACTGCTACCGGCAGCAGCGCTTCCCCGAGCCGGGCTACGCCTCGGACGCGATCACCGCGCTCACGATGTACCTCGCCGTGAACGCCAACGGCGGCGTCTACAACGCCCCCTCGGTCAAGCGCTGAAGGAGAGGAACGCATGAAGATCGACAAGCAGCGGGCCGTGCTGGGAACGGCGCTCGCGGTGGCGCTCGCCGCCGCCGGATGCGCGACCATGCAGCAGCAAGGACCCGACGACACGGAGAAGGCGGCCATCGCGCTCATGAAGAAGGACTTCAAGAGCCACGGCCAGGCCACGGTCGACCGCCTGAACCAGGACGACGTGCAGGCGCTGTGCACGGAGTACTCGGGCGATCGCGCGCTTCCGGCGGACGTGGCGAAGCGCATCGAGCAGGAGCAGCTCGCCACCGTGAAGTACCCCGCCGACGGCGACTACATGGGCGACTGGAAGAAGGGCGAGAAGATCGCGCAGACGGGCGTGGGCAAGCAGTGGAGCGACAAGCCGAACGCGCCGAGCGGCGGCAACTGCTACGCGTGCCACGAGCTCACGAAGCAGGAGCTCTCCTTCGGCACGGTCGGTCCGAGCCTGTACCACTTCGGCCGCGCGCGCGGCTTCACGGCGGAGACGCAGAAGTACGTCTACGGCAAGGTCTACAACCCGCAGGCGTTCGCCGCCTGCTCCAGCATGCCGCGCTTCGGGCACAGCGGCATCCTCACCGAGGAGCAGATCAAGGACGTGGTCGCGCTGCTGATGGATCCGCATTCGCCCGTGAACCAGTGAACGTCGCGTGAGAATCGCCGCGCTCGTGGCCGCGGCCCTGCCGGCGCTCGCAGGGGCGGCCGATCCCGCCACCTACACCGTCCGCCAGCTCACGCCGGAGACGGCGCTCAAGGCCGCGCAGGCCGCGATGGCGAGCTGCCGCGCCTCGGGCTACCAGGTCTCGGTCGCGGTCGTGGATCGCTCCGGCCTCACGCAGGTCCTGCTGCGCGACCGCTTCGCGGGTCCGCACACCATCGGGGTCGCGACCGACAAGGCCTGGACCGCGGCGTCCACGCGCACCGACACTTCCGAGCTGGAAAAGCTCACGCAACCGGGCAAGCCGCTCGCCGCCCTCCGCGACGTGCCGCACGTGACGGCCCTTGCCGGGGGCGTGAAGGTGGAGGCCGGGGGGGCGGTGCTGGGGGCGATCGGCGTCTCCGGTGCGCCGGGCGGGGAGGCCGACGAGGCCTGCGCGAAGGCGGGGCTGCACGCCGTCGCCGACGACCTGGAATTCTGATGGACCGCCGCGAGTTCCTCGAGGCGCTGGCCCTCGGCGCCGCGGCCGGGCTGCCGCTCGCCTCGCGCTCGGCGCTCGCTTCCGACGGCGACGCGCTCTACGACGTGCCGCGCTACGGCAACGTGAGCCTGCTGCACTTCACGGACTGCCACGCGCAGATGCTCCCCGAGTATTTCCGCGAGCCGGACGTGAACCTCGGCGTGGCCGGCGCCGCGGGCAAGCCTCCGCACCTCGTGGGCAAGGCGTTCCTCGAGGCGTACGGCATTCCGCCCGCCTCGCGCGAGGCGTACGCCTTCACCTACCTCGACTTCGCCCAGGCTGCGAAGACCTACGGCAAGCTCGGCGGCTTCGCGCACCTCGCGACGCTCGTGAAGCGCCTCAAGGCCTCGCGGCCCGGCGCGCTGCTGCTCGACGGAGGCGATACCTGGCAGGGCTCCGCCGTGTCCCTCTGGACGCGCGGCCAGGACATGGTCGAGGCGCAGAAGGCGCTCGGCGTGGACATCATGACCGGCCACTGGGAGTTCACCTACGGCCAGGACCGCGTGAAGCAGGTGGTCGACCACGATTTCAAGGGAAGCATCGAATTCCTGGCGCAGAACGTGGCGACGGCGGACTTCGGCGATCCCGTCTTCAAGGCGTACACCCTCCGCGAGATCAACGGCGTGCCGGTCGCGATCATCGGCCAGGCGTTCCCGTACACGCCCATCGCGAACCCGCGCTACATGGTTGCGGAGTGGACCTTCGGCATCAAGGAGGCGGAGCTGCAGAAGCGGGTGGACGAGGCGCGCTCGAAGGGCGCGAAGGTCGTGGTGCTCCTGTCGCACAACGGCATGGACGTGGACCTCAAGCTCGCCGCGCGCGTGAGGGGCATCGACGCGATCCTCGGCGGCCATACCCACGACGGCGTGCCGCGCCCGGTGGCGGTGAAGAACGCGGGGGGCACCACGCTCGTGACCAACGCGGGCTGCAACGGGAAGTTCCTCGCGGTGCTCGACTTCGACTACGGCGACGGGCGCATCCGCGGATGGCGCTACCGGCTGCTGCCGGTCTTCTCGAACCTGCTGCCCGCCGATCCGCGGATGCAGGCGCTGATCGAGAAGACGCGGGCGCCCCACGCGGCGAAGCTCGGCGAGAAGCTCGCGGTGACGGAGGGGCTCCTGTATCGGCGCGGCAATTTCAACGGCTCGGCGGACCAGATGATCCTCGATGCGATGCTCGCCGTGAAGGGGGCGCAGATCGCGTTCTCGCCGGGCTTCCGCTGGGGGACGACGCTGCTCCCGGGCGACGCGATCACCCTGGAAGACGTGATGAGCTGGTCGGCGATCACGTACCCCTACTCGACGCTCACCGACATCTCCGGCGAGATGATCAAGACGATCCTCGAGGACGTCTGCGACAACCTGTTCAACCCCGACCCCTACTACCAGCAGGGTGGCGACATGGTGCGCGTGGGTGGCCTCACGTACACCTGCACGCCGGGCGAGACGGTCGGCAAGCGCATCACGGACATGCGCCTCGGCGGCAGGCCCATCGAGGCGTCGAAGACCTACAAGGTCGCGGGCTGGGCGCCGGTCGCCGAGGGCGCGAAGGGCGAGCCGATCTGGGAGGTGATCGCGGCGTACCTGCGCGACCGCAAGACCGTGCCGCCGCCGACGCTCAACCTGCCGAAGCTCGTCGGCGTCGAGGGCAACCTCGGCATCGCCTGAGCCGGGACCGGCCGCGGGCCCTCACTTGAACTTGTAGTAGGCCTCGTTGAGGAACGCGACGATGTCGCGCTCGTCGTTCGGGGTGAGGTCGAGGTGCATCCCGTGGTTGCAGGCGGAAACCTGCGCCTTCAGCTCCGCGAGCGATCCGACCTTGCGGTCCTTGCGCTGATAGATCGTCGGAGCGCCTTCCAGCTTCTGGCGCGCATGGCAGGCATCGCAGCCCTTCGCTTCCACGAGCATTTTCCCCACCTTGGGATCGCCCGCGGCATGCGCCGGCAGCGCGGCGAGGAAGAGGAGGGCGAGGAGCGGGCGAAGCGACTTCATGACCGCATTCTAGCCCCGCCGGCGGTCGGGCGGGCGGGGGGCATCGGGGCCGCTTTCAGCGGCGCGCCGTGACTTTCCGGATCGCTTCCACGGTCCGCTCGACCACGAGGTCCGCGCCCAGGCGCCCGAGCTCCGCGCTCGAGCGACGGGGATCGCCGTGGACGCCGCCGGCCGCGGCGTCGCGCGCGGCCGCCTCGAGCTTCTCCCGCCGCACGAGCTCCGGATCGACCGCGAGCGTGAGGGAGGTGTCGGCGAGGCCCGCGTGGGTGCCGATCTCGGCATCCGTATAGCCCTTGCCCCTCAGGACCTGCGCGAAGCCGCGCGTCTCGGCCTCGTAGTATTCGTCCACGGCGTGGGCCCGCGCGCCCGTGCCGGCCCATTCGCGATCGAGGCGCTCGGCCACGCGTCGCAGCCCCGCGCGGTAGCCGCCGTGCTCGCCCAGGAAGACGACGTCGCGGAAGCCGTGCAGGCGGAAGCCCCTCGCGGCCGACTCGAGCGTCTTCTCGAACGCGTCCTCCGGGATCGTAATCGTGCCGGGGAAGCGCATGTGGCCGGTGGGCGGGTTCACGGCGCCCTCGGGCACGTACGCGACCACGGGTGCGACGAGCGCGTCGCCGAGCGACTCGGCGATCCGTCCGGCGAAGTAGCGCGCGCGCGCGTTGTGCTTGCCGAGGGCCATGTGGGGCCCGTTCTGCTCGGTGCCCCCGACGGGAACGATGAGGGTGGTCCGGCCGGCGGCGATCGCGTCGCGCACCTCGGTCCAGGTGAGATCCTCGAGGTAGACGGACTTCGGCGGGCCGGCCCGCGACGGCGTGACGAAGAAGAGCAGGGCGAGCGCCAGCAGGAAAGCGCGGGTCACGAGGGGAATCCTACCAGAGCGTCCCCGCGGGGCGCGGGGTCGCGAGCGGCCTGACTACAGCATCTCGCAGGCGAAGCCCGACCGGATGAGGCGCGTGCGGATCCTCCAGGCGTCGTGGCGCAGGAGCAGGTGCGCGAGCCTGCGCGTGTCGCGGATGTCGTGGTCGCCGATCAGGATGCTCTTGCAGCAGCGCTCGCGCGCGTACGCGGCGATCGTCTCCTCCCAGCGGCCGACCTCGACGTCGTGCCGGTAGGGGACGCCGGCCGCGTCGAGCCCGTCCCTGAGCGGCCGCAGGAGCTTGAGCCCGTCCTCGCGAAGGACGCGCTTCACGTCGATGCCCCGCAGGAAGGCCATGGCGTGGCCCGTGGGCGCGGGGACCACCGCGAGCAGGTAGATGCGCACCGGCTCCTCCCGGTGCATGCGCGCGAGCTTCGCGGCGATCGAGCGGGGATCCTGGAGGCGGTTGGCCACCACGAGCACGTTGCGCACCGCCGGCGGGAAGAGCGCGACGTGCGCGGGCGCGAAGCGGGCGGCCATCGATCCTCCCCTCAGGGCGCGGGGGCCGTCTCGTGGCGCTTCGTGTGCGCGCGCCCGAGGAGCTTCCCGGTGGCGATCACGAACGCGGCGCCGAAGATCGGCGAGACCGTGTGCAGGATCGCCGCGTTCACGTCCACCCAGGCCTTGATCGCCGGGTCGGAGACCAGCATCTCGCCCGCGACCCAGCCGATGAGCGCCGCGCCGATCATCACGAAGATCGGGAAGCGCTCCATCACCTTCATGAGGATCGCGGCGCCGAAGAGGATCACCGGCACGGTGATCACGAGCCCCGCGACCAGCATCCAGAGGTGGCCGCTGGCCGCGCCCGCCATGGCCAGCACGTTGTCCAGGCTCATGATCATGTCGGCAATGATGATCGTGCGGACCGCCGCCCAGAGCGTCGTCTTCTCCGCGACGTCGCCGTCCCCGCCGCCTTCGTCGGCGCCGAGCAGCTTGATCCCGATCCAGAGCAGCATCGCGCTGCCGGCGATCTCGAGGTAGGGAAGGCTCAGGAGGTACACCACGAAGGCGGTGAGCAGCACCATGAGGACGACGACCCCGACGCTGCCCCAGATGAACGCGAGCTTCTGGTGCCTGGGGGAAAGCCGCCGGCAGGCGAGCGCGATCACGACGGCATTGTCGCCGCTGAGGACGACGTTGATGATCATGATCTGGGCGAGCGCGACCCAGGCGCCGGCCGCGCCGCCGGTGAACGTGGAGAGGTCAGGCATGGGGCCCCTTCGAACGGGTTGAGGTCCGGTATCGAAAAGGGGCGACGCTCGCTCGTGCCCCTCCGGTCCCTTTCAAAGCTAGCCCGTCGAGGCCTCTTGGAGCTGAAGTAGAGCTTACGCCAAGCTTGCGAGACCCTGTCGTGAAGCTGTCACACCTCCCAGGCCTATGGCCCCGCGACAGGGAGAATCCGATAACCGAGCACGAGCAGCCCCCAAGCCACGAGGGCAGCGCCGCCCGCACTCACCAGCCCGCGCGGCTGGCGGAGGAACTTCTCGAGCAGCACGAAGAGCGTGAGTCCCAGGATCCACCAGAGGTTCATCACCCCGAGGACGAACAGCAGCGCCATGATCAGCCAGCAGCAGCCCGCGCAGTACACCCCGTGGCGGACGCCGAGGACGAACGCGCCGTGGCCGCGCTGGGTCATGAGGAAGCTGAGCGGCGAGCGACAGCGCGCGAGGCATGCGAGCTTCAGTCCGCTGAACTGGTATGCCCCCGCCGCGACGAGCAGGACGCCGCTGAGATAGGGGCTGGAGCTGTCCATCATGGGCGACACGAGGCGCTCCTCGAGCAGCGCCCATTGCGCGGCGGTCGCGAGCACGCTGAAGGCGCTCCACACGGCGAGGTACCCCAGCGCGAAGGCGATGGTGTCGAGGGCGGCGCGGCCACTGCCGTGCTGCTGGGCGGTGGCCCGATGCACGAGCAGGAGCAGCGGCGTCGCGGACGGCAGCATCATCGCCGCCATCATCAGCATCCACATCGCGAGCACTAGCGCGAGGTCGGAGATGCCCCAGCCCGTCATGCGGGGCATGAGCAGCCAGTCGGCGGCGACGTCCATGTTCGCCATGCCCCAGGCCATGTAGCCCACGTAGGCCCAGCAGATCCCGGCGACGGCCACGAGGCCGCCGGCGAGCGCGAGCCCGCCCTTCCGGCCCGCCGCGTCCCTACGAGTGGTAGGCGAACGCGGAGTAGAAGCCATTCCTGCCGCTGATGTCGAGCGAGATTCCGTGGTCGTGGACGCTCAGCTTCTTCGAGGTGCCTACCACCGCGGGCTCGCCCGGCACCGCCGTGAACGGGTGGTTCTCGATGGTGACGTCCGCGCCGCCCTGGCCCTCGAGCGCCTCGATCTCCATCTCGGCCAGCTTCGGGATGCGCATGCGGCGCGTCTTGCCGGCCGCGGCGTACTCGATGCGCACCGGCTTCGCGCCCATCACCTCGCCGATCAGCGGGCCGAGCGCCGCCAGGTGGCCCCCGGCCTGTCCCGAGAAGATCGCGCCCAGGGCCTTCTGCTGCTCGGCGTTCGCGCTCTCGTCGAGGTAGAGGGCGACCTTCCACTTCGTCTTCATCATGTGCCCGGGCGAGTGCGCGAGCAGCGCCGCGTTGAGGCCGTCCAGCGCCACGCGGCCGAAGCTTCCCTTGTCGATGTGCCACGCGAGCAGGACGGTGCACTGTCCTTCGGTCGGTGCGCTCAGGAACACGCACGGGCAGGCCGCCGCGCAGTTACACGATTCGAAATAGGTGCCGCCGACTTTCCAGGCTTCAGCCATGATCGAGCCTCCGGCGAGGAAGAGCGTCGTACGTTAAGCTCGCCGACGCCGAAAGTCGAGCGCGACATGCGTTCGGCGGCAGCCGGCGCTTCGGGTGCCCTATACTCGTTTGGTCATGGTCGGCGTCGTGCATCGCTGGATGATCGGCATCCTCGCCGCGCTTGCGAGCGCCGCGGCGTGCGCCTCGCCCCTCGGGCCCGACGGCGTGCCGGGCCAGACGCACCCCGGCAGGTTCATCTGGTACGACCTCGCGACGGACGACCCGGCGGGCGCGCGCGCCTTCTACGGCGCGGTCTTCGGCTGGCGGTTCCGGCCCGTCGAGGGCGCGCGGGCTTCGTACACGCTGATCGAGGACGCCACGGGCAAGGTGGGCGGCATGTTCCGCCAGGCGAGGCCCGTGGACGCGCCCGTGGGCTCGCGCTGGCTGGGATTGATCTCGGTCCCGGATCCCGCGAAAACGGCGGACTACGTCCGCACGCACGGCGGGCAGTTGCTCGTCGCACCGGTCGACGTGCCCGGCCGCGGCACCCACGCCGTGTTCCGCGATCCGCAGGGCGCCGCCTTCGGCGTGCTCGCCGCGAGCGGCGGCGATCCGCCCGACGATCCGGTCGCGGACGGCGACGTCTTCTGGATGGACCTCTTCACGCCGGATCCGTCGGCGGCGGCGACGTTCTACTCGGGTCTCGCCGGTTACGACATGAGCGAGAGCGAAACCGCGTGGGGCCGCGAGCGCTGGATCCTCGCGACGCAGGGGATCGCCCGCGCAGGCATCGTGCCGCTGACCCGAAAGGAGTTCGCACCCGGCTGGCTGCCGTACATCCTCGTCGACGATGTGCCGGCCACCTTGAGGCGGGC
>Ga0187776_10000691_pt1 | contig 16284 bp, 15 predicted proteins | sample 0216_BV02_MP12_2_FD_132426 | JGI IMG/M metagenome (GOLD analysis project Ga0187776, IMG submission 132426) | Tropical peat soil microbial communities from peatlands in Department of Meta, Colombia - 0216_BV02_MP12_20_MG | ecosystem: Environmental > Terrestrial > Soil > Wetlands > Peat | place...
TCACGCTCGTCTCGGCCTGCGCGCTCAATCTCGGGTACCTGTTCCAGCACGACGTCGCAGCGAGCGTGCCGCAGCTCTCGCTTCGCCGGCCGGTCGCTTCTCTGCGCTCGCTGCTCGTCGAGCAGCGCTGGCTGATCGGCTCCGGCATCCAGGCCGGCGGCTTCGTTCTCTACGTCGTCGCGCTCGCGCTCGCACCGCTGTCGCTCGTCCAGGCGACCGCCGCGGGCGGGATCGGGATCCTCGCGATCATGGTCTCGCGAATCACGCACGTCCGGCTGACCGGGCTCGAGCAGGTCGGCGCCGCTGTCTCGGTCGTCGGCCTGGCGCTGCTCGGCGTCTCGCTCTTCTCCAGCCACGGCGAGGGAAGCGGCGCGACCTATGTGTGGGCCGGGATCTGGCTCGGAGCCTCGGCGGCGGGTGCGGTCCTGTGCGTGATGCTGCTCGCGCGGGCGATCGGGCGCGGGCCGGCGTGGGGCCTCGCCTCCGGCATCCTCTTCGCCGCCGGGGACGTGGCGACCAAGATGGCCGTCTCCGGGGGCGTCCAGAACGCCGTCTTCCTCGTCTGCCTGATCGTCTTCTACAGCGCCGGTTCGGCCGTCCTCCAGGCCGCCTTCCAGCACGGCGGCGCGCTGACGACGGCCGGCCTCTCGACCCTGATGACGAACGCGCTCCCGATCGCCGCGGGCATGGTGCTCTTCCACGAGCCGCTCCCCTCCGGGTGGATCGGCGCCGTCCGCGTCACGGCGTTCGCAGCAGTCGTCGCGGGGGCCGTGCTCCTCGCGGCGCGCGGAAAGGAAGCCGAAGCGCTCAGCGAAGCAGGCGGCCGAGCCTCTGCGGGAACGAGTCGGCCGGTACGAGCAGCCCACGGCTCGCAAGCCCCACCATCCGGTCCAGCGTGAGCAGAAACTGCGAGGCGAGCCCTGGTTGATCGCGAAGAGCCCAGAGCGCCTGTCCGTTCGTCCACGCGGCATCACGGGCGCGCGCGACATCCCACATCGCGATCACGTCGTCGATCCGCCGAAGGCGATGGACAAGCCGGTCGACCCACGCGAGCCATCCCGTCAGATAGGCACGCTTGAGGTGTGCTTCCACCTGGCTGAGCAGGGCGTTGATGCGCTCGAAGTCGCCGTGCTCGGGTGACCGCTCGCTCAGCTCGACGTGAAGACCCTCGGACGTCGTGACCAGCGCGACCGGCAGGTCACGGTTGATGTGCGCGTTCATCCCCGCGAGCGCGAACTGCAGGGGGGCGATTCCACGACGCGAGCGCTGCGTGAACAAGGGCTTCCACGCGGAGGGTGCGCTCGCCGGGTCGCGCTCGTACGACTCCATCGCCGAGAAGAAGAGCCCCGCGAAGGAGACGTCGAGCCGCTCCATGAACGGAGCGTCCGAAAAGCCTCGCCTCTTCAGCTCCGCGTCGACGTCCTGGGTCACCTGGCGGTAGAGGCGGGCGAAGCAGACAACGCCGTCCGTGTGTGGCGCGGAGGCTTCGATCGCCTGGAGCCGCTGGATCACCTCCGGCACGGAGGACGGCGCCGAGCTCATCGGCCAACCGTACGCCAATCAGTAGTTTCGGCCGCTCGGCTGCGCAGAGACACTGATGGCAGCCTCGCCTCCGCTGGTCAGACTGGATGCCTACACGAAGGGAGAGGCTGTGGCCACACTCTTCACCATCCTGACGTTTCTGGTTGTCCTTGCGGGGGCGGCGGTCGTTGCGTACGCGCTCTTCGAGATGAGCCCGTTCGCCCGGCACAGCGATCACTTCCGCGATCCACGAACCGGGAAGGTGCGAGGAAGCAGCCCGCACCTGTAGGTCCCACGGCGCGCTTTCAAGAGGGGCGCCCCGCCGCCGTTGATCTGATCGGCGACGGCGACGCCCCGCGGCCGCGAACGACGTGTGACAGTGCCGGTCGCCATGAGCGGACCCGACGATCGGCCGCACAGCCGGCGTGTCCTCCGGCTGATCGCCGTCGAGCGAATCGCGCGCGGGGCGCTGCTGCTCGCCGCCGGCGTCTATCTGCTCTTCCATCTCAACAAGGACTTCGGCCGGCTGGGCGAGCGGGTGATGCGGGCGATCGAGCTCGACCCGCGGAAGCCGTTCCTGCACCACATCGTGGCGTACCTCCACCATCTGCACGCTTCCGAGATTCGGATCGCCGCGATCATCGCGCTCGGCTACGGCCTGCTCGAGCTGGTCGAAGGGACCGGGCTCTGGCTCGAACAGCTGTGGGCGGAGTACCTGACGGTGATCGCGACCTCGCTCCTGATCCCCTTCGAGCTCTACGAGCTCGTCCGCCGCCCGAGCGTCTGGAAGGCGGGCGGGATCGTCGTGAACGTCGCGATCGTCGTGTACCTCGCCCACCTGCTGCGACGGCGGTCGAGAAGGCCGCGCACGATTGAAGAGCCGCAGCAGCCGTCTTTGAAACAGCAGTAGTTTCGAGCAGCCCGAGCCCGAGAGCTCGCGGATGTCTCCAGATGCCGTTGGAGAGACACTGTCCCTTGTGGGGCTCTAGGCCATGCCCCCAAAAAGTGAGGTGGCTATGTTCACCTATGTCGGGTTCTTCAGGCTCGCGCCGATCGCGCGGGAGCACCTCGAGAAGACCCCCAAGTACTTCGACGAGATCTACAAGATCGTCGAGGAGGAGGGTGGAACCGTCGAGCGCTTCCTCGCGGTGATGGGCCCGTGGGAGTATCTCGGCATCTTCGAGTATCCCGATCTCGAGGCCGCGTTCCGTGTCCTCGGCAAGATCGCGAAGCTCGAGGTCTTCGAGACCGAGACCTTCCCCGCAGAGGAGGTCAAGACGTTCTGGAAGGCGCTCGTCTAGCGCCGGCCTCCAACCGAAAGCGGAACGACGAAAGCCGCCGGCGAGGCGGCTTTCGTCTGCCGGCGCTGCGGCGAAGTTGACGCATCTGGGTCAGCGCCGAGGTGCCTTCGCGAACGTCTCTAGAGAGTGAGCCGGGCGACGTTGTGCTCGCAGGCGGCGTGGGGGGTAAAGCCGTTCGGGGTCTCTGCGAGCCCAAAGCGCCCGGCTCGGTGGAGCCGGAGCACCTCAACCCCTCCGAGAGGGCTGCGTTCCTCGGCCGCAAGGGAACGGAGCCGCGCTCCGGCTCCATCTAGTAAGTGTCGAGGATGTCGTCGCCCGCGTAGGTAATCCCTGTGGAGTGTCTGCGCTCGAGGACGGCGCGACGAAGATTCAGAACGCCTCACGACGCTTGGCCGCGCTGGCAGCATGCGCGGCGACGTCGCCGAAGAAGGCGAGGACGACGAAGATCCATTCCCAGCCGGTAACGCCTCGCCCGCCGGTGTTCCAGAGGATCACGTAGAGAAGCGTGGTCAGGGGCAGAAAGATGATCCCGAGGATCGGCCAGATGAGCGGACCGAAGGCGCGGTCGACCCAGGGCGTGAAGATCCACGTCAACGCAAGCGCGAGCCGCGGCGAGAAGAACGCGATCAAGACGAGGAGGCAGCCCAACGAGTCGATTCAAGCGTCCGCTGCGGACGGAGCGAGAGAGGAGAAGAAAGCTCAGGAACCGGACCCGTGGGTCGCCAGAGCGGAGCAGGGGCAGGCGGGAGACGCAATCATTGCCCGCGTGGCCACCCCGGCCGAGACCAAGGTCCTCATAGCTGGTGGGAGTTTCGCCGGCCTCGAGGCGATGCTCGCTGTGCGGGCGCTCGCGAAGGAACTTGTCACCGTCGAGCTGATGGCGCCCGATCCCGAATTTCTGTATCGGCCACTGGCCGTCGCGGAGCCGTTCGGGCTCAGTGAGGTCCGGCGGTTCCCGCTCGGCCCGCTCGCTGAGCGGTGCGGCGCTCGCTACCGCCCGGCCGCTCTGACCGCGGTCGACGCGCCGGCGCGTCTGGCTCGGACTTCGGACGACGAGTCGGTCTCGTACGACGCGCTCGTCGTTGCGTGCGGCGCGCGAACGCAGGAGGCGATTCCAGGCGCTCTCACTTTCCAAGGCCCGCAGGACATCGCCCGGCTCGCAGAGCTCGTCGACCACGTCGAGTCGGGAACGGTCGAGCGGGTCGCTTTCGCCGTCCCTGCGGGCGTCTCATGGCCGTTACCGCTCTATGAGCTCACGCTTCTCACTGCCCGCCTCGCCCGCTCCTCGGCTCCTCGGGCGGAGATCATCCTGGTGACCCCGGAGCGGGCGCCGCTCGCCCTCTTCGGAACGAGCGCGAGCAACCTCGCCCGCGAACTCCTTGAGCGGCAGCGGGTCCGCCTTGCACTCGAACGCCACCCGGTGCGCTACCGGGAGGGCAGCCTGGAGCTGGCCGGCGGGGAGACGATGGCGGTCGACGCGGTGATCTCGCTGCCGCTCCTCCGCGGGCCGTACCTCGAGGGCCTCCCGCATGACGACGAGGGCTTTCTGAAAGTGGACCATCACGGCCGCGTCGAACGCGTGCCCGCCGTCTACGCCGCCGGCGACGTGACGGCCTTCCCGGTGAAGCAAGGGGGCCTCGCGACGCAACAGGGAGACGTGGTCGCGGAGACGATTGCCGCGGAGGCCGGCGTGCCGGTCCAACCGACGCCTCTCGACCCGGTGCTGCGTGCTCTGCTGCTCACCGGCGATCGCCCGGCGTACGTGCGCGCTGCCCTGGGTGGACATCACGGCGATCCCGGGGTCGTGGACTGGGAACCGCTCTGGTGGCCGCCGGCCAAGGTCGCGGGCCTCCACCTCGCTCCGTTCCTCCGCGAGAACATCGCCCTCTCCGGCACACACCGCTGACGGTGCCCGCTCCCGCTGATCTTGGTGCGATGGAGGCGGTGATCTTCGATCTCGATGGCATCGTGACCCGCACCGCCGAAGTGCACGCGGAGGCATGGAAGCAGCTCTTCGATGAGTACCTAGCGGCACGGGGTCGACGGCTCGGCGAGCCCTTCGAGCCGTTCGACCGCCGGTCGGACTACCTTCGATTCGTCGACGGCAAGCCTCGCTACGAAGGCGTGGTGAGCTTCCTCGCGTCGCGAGGCATCGAGCTTCCGCTCGGCTCGCCGGACGACGCCGAGGAGCGCGAGACCGTGTGCGGTCTCGGCAACCGGAAGAACCGGTACTTCCACGATGCGCTCAAGCGAACAGGCGCCGCTCCCTACCCGACGACGATCGAGCTGATCGCAAGGCTGCGCGAGCGCGGCGTGCGTACTGCGATCGTCTCTTCCAGCCGCAACTGCGTGGCCGTGCTCGAGGTCGCCGGGATCCGGGGGCTCTTCGAGGTGAAGGTGGACGGCGTGGACGCCGCCGAGCTCGGGCTCGCAGGCAAGCCCGATCCCGCGCTCTTCCTCGAGGCCGCGCGCCGCCTGGGAGTTGAGCCGGCTCACGCGGCAGTGGTCGAGGACGCGATCTCGGGCGTCGAGGCTGGCCGGCGCGGGCGCTTCGGGCTCGTGATCGGGGTCGACCGGGCGAGACAGCACGAGGTGCTCGCGGCCGCGGGCGCGGATCTTGTCGTCGCCGACCTGGGTGAGATCACGGCATGAGCACCTGGATCCTCGAATACGACGGCTTCGACGCAGAGACCGAAGGCCTGCGGGAAGCGCTCTGCACCCTCGGCAACGGCTTCCTCGGCACCAGGGGCGCCGCGCCGGAGGCGCGGGCCGACGGGATTCACTACCCGGCGACCTACGCCGCGGGCGTCTACAACCGGCTGCCCACCACCATCGCGGGCCAGACGCTCGAGGACGAAAGCATCGTGAACCTCCCCAACTGGCTCCCCCTGACGTTCCGCGCCGAGGACGGCTGCTGGCTGGAGGCGGCCGAGTTCCTCGAGCATCGGGTCGAGCTCGACCTCCGCCGCGGGGTGCTCACGCGGTTCACCCGCGCCCGCGACGACGCCGGCCGCGTGACGCAGGTGACGCAACGGCGCATCGTCTCGATGGACGACCCGCACCTGGCCGCACTCGAGACGACCGTCGTCCCCGAGAACTGGTCGGGTCGCCTGGAGGTTCGCTCGCTCCTCGACGGAAACGTCGCCAACTCCGGGGTCGAGCGCTACCGGACGCTGGCCGGAGACCATCTCACGGCAGTCGAGACCACGACACTGGACGAGGACGCGGTCCTCCTCCGCGCGCTGACGAAGACCTCGCGGATCCTCGTTGCAGAGGCGGCCCGGACGCGAGTCGAGCGGGACGGCGCCGGGGTCGTGGTCGCGCGGACGCTCGTGCAGGAGCAGGGCGTGATCGGGCACGAGCTCGCGGCCGAGGTCGCCGCGGAGGAGCCGGTGACGATCGAGAAGGTCGTCGCGGTGTTCACGTCGCGGGACCCGGCACTGTCCGAGCCCGGCCACGCGGCAGGCCGCGAGATCGCCGGTGCGCCGGGGTTCAGCGAGCTGCTCGAGAGGCATGTCCTCAACTGGCACGAGCTCTGGCGTCGGTTCGGGATCTCGCTGGAGGAGGGCGAGGAACGAACGCACCGCACCGTCAACCTCCATGTCTTCCACCTCCTGCAGACGCTCTCCCGTCACACGGCGGCGATCGACGTGGGGGTGCCCGCCCGGGGTCTCCACGGCGAGGCGTACCGCGGCCACGTCTTCTGGGACGAGCTCTTCGTGTTCCCGTTCGTCAGCCTCCGCCTGCCAAGGCTCGCCCGTTCATTGCTTCGCTATCGCTACCGGCGGCTGCGAGAAGCGCGCCGGGCAGCACAGGCTGCGGGCTTCGCGGGAGCGATGTTCCCGTGGCAAAGCGGAAGCGACGGCCGTGAAGAAACGCAGCAGCGCCACCTGAACCCGCGCTCAGGCCGCTGGAGCCCCGACAACTCCTCGCTGCAGCGACACATCAACGCCGCCATCGCCTACAACGTCTGGCAGTACTACCAGGTCACCGGAGACGATGGGTTCCTCGGCGGCTACGGCGCGGAGCTGATCATCGAGATCGCGCGCTTCTGGAGCTCGATCGCCTCCTACAACCGCGCAATCGACCGCCACGAGATCCGCGGCGTGATGGGCCCCGACGAGTACCACGACGCCTATCCGGGCGCTTCGACAGCGGGCCTCGACAACAACGCGTACACGAACGTCATGGCGGTCTGGGTGTTCTGCCGCGCCCTCGACGTGCTCGAGCTGCTCCCGTCCGACCGAAGCGACGAGCTTCGGCAGCGCCTCTCCCTCACCGCGGAGGAGGTCGAGCGGTGGGAAGACCTGAGCCGCAAGATGCGCCTCGTCTTCCACGAGGACGGGATCCTCAGTCAGTTTGAAGGCTACGAGCAGCTCGAGGAGTTCGACTGGGGGGGCTACCGCTCCCGTTACGGCGACATCAGTCGGCTCGATCGGATCCTCGAGAGCGAGGGCGACACGCCGAATCGCTACAAGGTCTCCAAGCAGGCCGACGTCCTGATGCTCTTCTACCTCTTCTCGGCCGAAGAACTGGGCGAGATCTTCGAGCGCCTGGGCTACGACTTCGACGAAGAGACTATTCCGAAGGCGATCGACTACTACCTCGACCGCACCTCTCACGGCTCGACTCTCAGCCGCATAGTGCACGCGTGGGTGCTCGCACGCTCGGACCGAAGCCGCTCTTGGGATTTCTACCTCGAGGCGCTCGAAAGCGACGTCTCCGACAGCCAGGGCGGGACGACCGCCGAGGGAATCCACCTGGGCGCGATGGTCGGGACCCTAGACCTCCTGCAACGCTGCTACACGGGCCTCGAGATCCGCGAGGAGGTCCTCAGGCTCAACCCACAGCTGCCGACCGGGCTGCGGCGGCTTGCGTTTACCGTCCTCTACCGCGGACAGCTGGTCGAGCTGGACTTCGAGGGGGAAAACGTCACGGTCGCGTCGCAGACCTCGAAAGGTGCACCAATCTCGGTCGGGATCCGCGGAACGGTGACCGAGCTTCAGGCGGGCGGCCGGCTCGAGCTCTCCGCCTCCGCCCCACCCGCCTCGTGAGTCGATTCGGCCATGCGGTTCGAGGGTGCGAACCCTGCTCCAGGTCGGGTTCCTCCGGAAACAGAAGCCCCGCGCTCGCGGCGGCAGCTGCCATCTGTCCAGACGACAGTCTTCACTCCCGACTCGCTCCTCTCCCGCTGTCCCTAAAAGCCATCCCTATCTTCACGCATCGCCCTCGTTTTCCAGAAGTGAGCCCCAAGCTGGTGGGCGCGCGAACGGGGCGCGGCCTGCCGGGCGAGCGGTTGGCCGAGCGCGAACGGCTGGAGTGAGCGCCGAGATCGACAACAGCCGGCTCTGGCTCCGCCTGCGGCGGTACGTCGACGGCGCCGAGAGCCCCGAGGTCGTGCTCGCGCGCCTGCTTGACGGCGAGCTAGAGGTCGAGAGCGAGCCGTGTCGCTGGAAGCCACTTTACGCTCCGGCTACCTGTGGCAGAACTGTCACACGCCCGTGACGGAGGCGTTACCTAGCGAGCGTAGGCTGGTGGTGCATAGAGAGAAAGGAGGCCACCATGAAGCGCTCACTGGTCATCCTCGCCGCCGGCATCATCGCCGTCGCTGCGGCCGGCTCGACGATTGCGGCGCTGTCGTCCTCCGCGCCGGCTGGCAAGCCGAAGCAGATGGCGCTCTACGGCCACGTCACGTCGATCGCCCCCCACGGGCGCCGACTCGAGCTGCGGTTCGACCCGGCGCTCTGGCTGACCGGCGTCGCGGCCGAGCGCGCGTGCAACTGCGGCCCCGGCCGCGTGGCGAACGACTACTTCATCGTCGACGAGACCCACCGGCTGCTGACGTTCGTCGTGCGGCGCGACGCAACGGTCACGATCGTCACCGCGCACGATTACGCGGTGCCGATCACGGTTCGCGAGCTCGCGCAGATCGTCGCCGGAAAGAACCCGAAGCACCGTGATCTGCTCGAGCCGAAGGCCGGCTTCTGGATCCGGATCGGCGCTAAGTACCCGAACCCGATCGTCGCGCTCGGGCAGCAGTACCAGCCGTGATTCGGCCGGACGAGCTCACTCCCCGCGCGAAGCCGCCTCGGGCGGCTTCGCGTCTGAGACGAAGCCGTTAGCACGCGTAGCAGGCTCGTTGCGTCGCTACCCGACGAATACCTCCAGACTCGCAGCGCCGTCCGGCCCCGGAGAGGAGGCGCGTCGACCTCGCAGGGCCGGCCATTACCGGTGGCATCGGGGGGAGATGCTGAGCACAGGCGCGGAAAGTACGGATCGAACCGGCAATCCGCTCGGCGCCTCGTTCCCTTCAGAGGTGGCCTCTCGCGATGGCCGCGAGCACGCGGGCCGTGGAGAGAAAGACCAGCGTTCCGGACGGGTGGTGGCCGCCGTAGTTCTTGTAGCTGTTGGCCGCGTAGACGATGCCGAGTGACCCGACGGTGGCATCGTTCCAGAAGGAGCGAGGATGCTGAGGAAGGGGGATCCACGTACCGGTTCTCAAATCGAGGATCCGCACACTCCGGCGCGAGCTGCGCCCAATCGAGACGAGGGCGATGCGTCCGTAGACCTGCAGGTGCCCGAGCTGTGCGGGAGCAGCCTTGGTCTTGACGGGCCAGCTGTGGACGAGCTTCCCGTTCCCGGGTCCGTAGACCTCGAGCCTCTTCGTCTGCGTCAGCACGACTAGCCGACCACCGCCCATGGCGATCTCCTGTGCCGAGCTCGGTGTGATCTGCCTTTGAAGAGCTCCGGCTCCTGAGTAGATGGCGACGGTGCCGTCATGGCGGAGCACCGCTACGCGGCCCGCATCGACGGAGCTCGACACGACCGACTGCACACCCGTGACCAGCGGGTGGAGCCGGCCTCCCGCGGGGCTGATGATGCTGAGGCTGCCGCTCACGATCTCCTCGAAGCTCGGACCGCCCGGAGTCGGCCTCGTCGTCCAGCGACTGACGACGAGCAGCTTGCCCGAGCCGGCCAGGCCGCCGATCCAGTCGCCGTCCCAGCGCTTCAGCCCATCGAGGCCAAACTCGTGGACTCGATAGGCGTGGGCGAGCTCCTTGGCGCCGCGCCCGCTCGAGGAAGCGGTGTAGAGATCCTCATTGGTCTCCTCCGAGTTCCCTTCCACGGTGCGCTTGATCCAGGCGACCCGCTGGCCGGCGATCGCCACCTGACCGATGAGCGGGTAGTAGCTCGGAGACGTGTCTGCGACCCGCGATCTCACGCCCGAGCGAAGGTTCCAGACGTAGACGCCGTTGCTGTCGGTGCTGTAGACGACACGTGGCCCGTCCATGGCGAGGGCCGTGATCGGGCCGCTTGCGTGCACGAGCTTCCGCGTCGGCTTCTTCGTCGCGCCCACCGGGAGCACGGCGATCAGGAGTACCGAGAGCACGAAAAACACGCCCTGCAGCCAACGCCGCTTCATGAGTCCTACCTCTGGACAAATGCTCGCGCCGGCGGCGCTTGGCGTCATCGGGGGCGCCACGTATCCAAGTGCCGAAAGTACGGAGCCTGAGAGCAGGCGTTCCAGACTTCCGTACGCCGTCTCGGCCCCGGGAGGAGGACACTCGACCTCGCGGCGCCGGCCATACGGCGCCGGGGGTCAATGTGCAAACCCGCGGCGCCGTCACCGCTCATGGCAACCGCGTACGTGCTCGGCGCAGGCAGCCCAGATCTCCCGGCTGACCGTGCGGTTGCCTTCCTCCGCAATCCGGGCGAGGTCACGCGCGAGCGCAACCGGTATTCGCGCGCTGATCGTGCTCTTCGGCTGGTCTGCGTCGTCCACGCCATTCCAGAGAAGGTCGGCTACGGATACTTCGACCCGTGGCTGGCGCGATCGACCTGTACTGGCTGCCGCTCGGCGCCGGCGGGCAGTCGGTGCGCCTGAACGGGCTCGTCTTTGAAGCGATCGCGGCACGCCTGCAACATCGAGGCCGCGCCGACCTCTACCACTCAGCACTCGAGGTACAGGTGCCCGAGGCTCGCTTCGTGATCGAGCAGGCGCCGGCATGGGGCACGAGGGGAGAACGAGGCGTGGTAGCCGAAGGCCCGGTCGGGTCCCGCGCCGCCAGCCGTCTCCGTCTCTTCCGCTACGAGGTGCGCCGCTGGCGCGAGGGCGTCATCCCTGACCTCGCGGAGGCGGTCGAAAGCCCGCAGCGCCTGAGCGACGACATCGAACAGGCGCGGCGGCTGCTCGAACTCGTACCGAAGATGCCGACGCCCGTCTGGGGCCGGGACGAATTGAAGACCGGGGAGATGTGGAACTCGAACTCGTTCATCTCCTGGCTGATCACGCGAAGCGGCCTCGAAGTCGACTCCATTCGGCTCCCGCAGGGCGGGCGCGCCCCCGGCTGGCACGCCGGCATCGTGCTGGCGAAGCGACAAATGACTCGACCGACAACGTCTGCGGAGCCCGGCGCCCCCTCGTGAGGACCGGGCAAGCTCAGCGTTCGAACAGCGCCTTGATCGAGCCGAGGTTGCGCGCGCCTGCTGTTCGAGCGAGCAGCAGGCTTCGTCAGCAGCCCCAAGGCTGACTAGGAGCTGACTCAACCGAGCGTTTGTAGCGTCGTGCAAAATCGGCTCCAACAAAAAACCCCGCCTGAGCGGGGCTTTCCTGAGAGGAGAGAAGAAGAAGCGGATGATGGGATTCGAACCCACGACCTTCTGCATGGCAAGCAGACGCTCTAGCCAACTGAGCTACATCCGCGTAGCGCGGCCAGTATAGCCGCCCTCGAAAGCGCCTCAGGCCGAGTCCAAGGCGTCGTTCACGAGGCGGTCGGCGAGGTCGTTGTGCTCGCGTCGAACAGCCGTGTAGCGGACCTTTCGCAGCCGGTCGGCGAGCGCAGTGGCCTCGGCGACCAGCTCGCGCAGGGTCTCGTTCTTGACCTTGTAGTCGCCGCGCATCTGATTGACGAGCAGCTCCGAGTCGGAGACGACCTCCAGTTCGTCGACGCCGACCTCGACTGCCTTCTCGAGGCCCGCGATCAGGCCGCGGTACTCGGCGACGTTGTTGGTCGCGACGCCGATCGTCTCGCCGCGCGCGTCGAGCACGTGGCCGTCCTCGGTTTCGAGCACGTACCCGTACGCGGCCGGGCCCGGGTTGCCGCGGGAGCCCCCGTCGGTCGAGAGCCGCGCCTTCACAGGAGCGGATAGACGTCGAAGGCCGGCTCCTCGTACGGGTGCGCACGCCGCAGCGCCTCGACGACTTCCGGCTGCCGCTCCTCGGGGAAGACCGTCTCGAGGCGCAACTCCGCGACGCGCTGCTCGCGGCCGGCCTGGCCGACGTTCGGGTCGCTGCCCTCGCCACCGAGGAACGTCCCCGTGCCCTCCGTGTAGAAGGAGCAGCGCTCGTAGTTCCCGATCCGGCCGGCGCCTGCTGCGAACAGCGCCTCCCGCACGGGGTCGAGCGCCTCGCGCGGAACGAAGACGACGAGCTTCCGGTTCACGCGCCGGACCCTACTCGGGCTCGAGCGGCGAGGCTTCAGCGGCCGCTGCTGATCACGACGCTGACCTTCGAGCCGGCGGGCAAGTTGGCGCCCCGGGCCGGATGCTGAGCGATCACGCGGCCCTTCGCGACACGAGAATGCCGCGTCCTCGTCCGGCCGACCGAGCAATGCGCGCGCCGGATCGCCCTCCTCGCACCCGCCACTCGCTTTCCTTTCAGCCGTGGAACGAGGCAGCGGGAGAACTTCACGCCGACGCTCCGAGCGGCCTGCTGCATCCTCACCCTGCAGACTCGCCCACTGCCCTTACAGGCGCCGGTCCAGGAAATGGCGGATCCTTCAGTGGAGTGAACGGTGAGGGTGACGACGCTTTGATCTGCGAACTGAGCGCTGTCGTGCGTGCAGATGTTCAAGCACACGATCCCGAACGGCTGCGACGTGATCAAGCCGTATCCGGTACCGGAGGCCCTCCTCAGGCTGAGTAGGTGGCTGTCCTGGACCAGGTAGCGCGCGAGCGCCAATGAGATCTTGGTACCCGGCAGACTCGCCTCAACTGCGCCGACGCCCAGGATCTTGCCATCAGGCTGAAGCGCTCCGGCGGTGAGGAAGAACGGGGCCGTCACTTCGCCGCTCACGCCGAAGCTCGGGTCGACCGAGCCGTCTGGCAGGTAGCGCGCGATCTCGCCTCCGACGACGGCGACCTTCCCGTCGGGCTGCAGCAAGACCGAGCCCGAAGTCACACCCGTGTCCCTCACGATTCCGTGATCGCCGAAGGTTGGATCGAGCGCACCGGTCGGTTGGAACCGCACCAGCAGGTCGAAGTTCTGCGCACCGGAACGAGAATCTTCCCGTCGGGCTGGAGGGCGAGGGCGTTTGCGGAACCCCACATGCCGATGTTCAAGGTTGCAGCTCCTCCAGAGCCGAAGCCGGAGTCCGGAGAACCATCGGGGTTGAGCCGCAAGACGAGAAGGCTCGTGTCTCCCTCCGTCGAGCTGTTCGCCTTGCTCCCGGCGACGACGATCTTGCCGTCCGGGGCAAGCGCCACTGCGTCGCCGAGCTCGACACCGCCGGAAAACTGCACGACACCCGCTGTCCCGAAGCTCGTGTCCAGCGAGCCGTTGGTGTTGAAGCGTGCGACCGCGGCTTGGGATGGACAGCAGCGACTCGCCGAGACGACGATCTTCCCATCGGGCTGGAGAGCCACTGCGCTGAGCCCTCCGATCGCATTGTCTACGACAGTGCCCGGCATCGGCCCTGTGCCGAAGCTCGGGTCGAGGGAGCCATCTGGGTCGTACCGAACGAGCACGAGCGCCTCGTCCGCCACTCCGACGGCAACGATCTTGCCGTCCGGCTGAATGGCGAGCCCCTGCACTGCTTCGAACTCGGCGCCGAATTTGGTCGTGACCAAACCACCCGTCCCGAACGTCGGATCGAGCGAACCGTCGGCCTGGTAGCGCATGACTGCAAACGCGCTCGTCTGGCTGTTGAGAGGGAGCTTGCCGCCCGCCACGATCTTGCCGTCGGACTGCAGGGCAACCGCGTACAGGCCCATGCTGTAGGGCTCCGAGCTCGGCGGCGCCGTCGTGGTGACAACCCCACCGGTGCCGAAAGCCGGATCGAGCGCGCCGCCGTCGGCCTGAGCCGAGGCCAGCTGGGTCGTCAGCAGCACAAGCCCGAGCCCTACAAAGGTGAGCCCTCTCAGGGGCGACATGACTAACGTCAGCATAAACCCGCTTGCCGGGTTTCCCGGCCCGGGCTATTCGGCCGTATCGATTTGAGCGCGCTGCAACTTCCCCGAGTAGTCGACGTAGATCGACTTCCACTCGGTGAAGACGTCGAGCGCGGCCTGGCCCGCCTCGCGGTGGCCGTTGCCCGTGCCCTTGACGCCGCCGAAGGGCAGGTGCACCTCGGCGCCGATCGTGCCGGCGTTGATGTAGGTGATCCCGGCCTCGAGGTCGCGCATCGCTCGAAAGGCGACGTTCACGTCGCGGGTGAAGATCGACGACGAGAGCCCGAACTCGATTCCGTTCGAGACGCGGATTGCCTCGTCCACGTCGGCGACCGGGATCAGCGCGGTCGTCGGGCCGAAGATCTCCTCCTGGGCCACGCGCATCTGCGGGTCGACGTCGCCGAAGATCGTAGGGCGGTAGAAGAACCCTTCGCCGAGGCCGTTGCCGCCGGCGACCTCGCCGCCGGTGAGGAGCTTGGCGCCCTCGTCCTTGCCGATCTGTGTGTAGGAGTCGATCTTCTCGAGCGCGCCCTGGTTGATCACCGGGCCGACATCGACGCCGTCCTCCCAGCCGGGCCCGAGGCGCAGCTTCTCGGCGGCCGCGACGAGGCGCGACTGCAAGTCGTGGTAGACGCCCTGCTGGACGATCACGCGCGAGGCGGCGGTGCAGCGCTGGCCCGAGGTGCCGAAGGCCGACCAGACGATCCCCTCGACGGCCAGGTCGAGGTCGGCGTCGTCGAGGACGATGATCGCGTTCTTGCCGCCGAGCTCGAGGTGGACGTGCTTGAGGTTGTCGGCGGCGCTCTCGAGGACGGCCACACCGGTGTCGCGCGAGCCGGTCAGCGTGATCACCGGCACGTCGGGGTGGCGGACGAGCCGGTCGCCGACCTCTCCCCCGCCTCCGTGCACGACGTTCACGACGCCGGCCGGGACGCCCGCCTCGGCGAGCAGCTCGACGAAGCGCTCGCCCAGCAGCGGCGTGTCCGTCGCCGGCTTGAAGACGACGGTGTTCCCGCAGACGAGCGCGGGCGCGATCTTCCAGGACGGGATCGCGATCGGGAAGTTCCAGGGCGTGATCACGCCGATGACCCCGATCGGCTGGCGGACGCTCATGTTGAACTTGTCGCGCAGCTCGCTCGGCGTGGTCTGGCCGAAGAGGCGCCGGCCCTCGCCGCCCATGTAGAAGCTCATGTCGATCGCTTCCTGGACGTCGCCCGCGGCCTCCGGCAGCACCTTGCCCATCTCGTGCGCCATCAGGTCGGCCACCTCGTCCTTGTGCTCGGCGAGGAGCTGGGCGAAGCGGAAGAGGATCTCGCCGCGCTTCGGCGCCGGGGTCAGGCGCCAGTCCTCGTAAGCGGCCTTCGCGGCCTCGACGGCGCGGTCGACGTCCTCGGCGCTCGAGCGCGGGAAGACGCCGAGCGTCTCGCCGGTCGCCGGGCTCTTCGTCTCGAAGGTATCCCCGGAGGCCGCGTCGACCCACTCGCCGCCGATGAAGTTCTTGAAGGTCTTGGCCGCCGTCGTCGCCATCACGTCGATCTTAGCGATGGCCCAGGGACTGTCCCTGGGACATGGCCGCTACGGACACGTCGGCTCGCTCGGCCAAGCGGGAAATCCTCTGATGACGTGACCGCAAGAGACCTGTCAGGGGGACAGTCCCTGGGACCTGGCCGAATCGGTCAGGCGTTCTCGGGCGGATCCGTGCTCGGGAAGGTTCCGGTCGCGCGGGCGCGGCGGCGGTCGCGGATCAGGCGCTTGCCGCCGTACTCGCGGCCCTGGCGGCGGTCGTCGCCCTCGCGGCGGTCGACGATGACGGTCACGTGCGGGTTGTCCTTGTAGTACTCGACCATCTTGTCGAACAGCTCGGCCTCGAGCTCCCGCGGGATCACGCAGTAGATCATCCTGAACCGGATTGTAGGGAGGCACCAGGCGAGTGCCACCTCTGCGAGAGTCCTGCCGTGCCCGAGGACTACTTCGGCGAGGAGGTCGCTGCCCGCTACGACGACTCGAGCGGCGAGCACTACGAGCCCGCGACGATCGAGGCGACGGTCGACTTCCTGGCCGAGCTCGCCACCGGCGGGCCGGCGCTCGAGCTCGGGATCGGCACCGGCCGGATCGCGCTGCCGCTCTCGCAGCGCGGCGTCCGCGTGCACGGGATCGACCTCTCGGAGGCGATGGTCGCGAGACTGCGCGCGAAGCCCGGCGGCCGCGAGATCGAGGTCGCGATCGGCGACTTCGCGACAACCCGCCTCGAGGGCGCGTTCCGCCTTGCGTACCTCGTCTTCAACACGATCAA
>Ga0187776_10000692_pt1 | contig 16279 bp, 14 predicted proteins | sample 0216_BV02_MP12_2_FD_132426 | JGI IMG/M metagenome (GOLD analysis project Ga0187776, IMG submission 132426) | Tropical peat soil microbial communities from peatlands in Department of Meta, Colombia - 0216_BV02_MP12_20_MG | ecosystem: Environmental > Terrestrial > Soil > Wetlands > Peat | place...
TACGAGATTACAAGCTGGAGCAGGTGCTGGCGCGCCCCGTTCCGTTCCTCATGGGCGCCGTTGGCATCCAGGACCCGGGGAACCTCGGTACCATCATTCGATCCTCCGAAGCTTTTGGCGCCGATGCCTTGCTGGCGGCTGAGAAAACGGTGAAACGATTTAATCCCAAGGTCATCCGGGCGTCGGCCGGATCGCTCTTTCGGCTGCCTGTTCTGGATTGGTCCGAGGAGGATTTGGGCCGCCTGCGGGAAAAATCCATCAAATTAGTCGCGACTACATCGCACAAAGGCGAGGATCTCGATGCCGTTGATCTCACCGGGCCTTTGGCTGTCTTCATCGGTGGGGAAGGAACTGGTCTCCCGCGCGCCTACATGGCTCAAATGCAGCAACTGGTGCGTATTCCCCAGTCGGAGCGCGTAGAATCGTTGAATGCCGGCGTGGCGGCGTCAATTGTGCTGTATGAGGCCGCACGACAGAGAAAGAAACTGGAGGGTGCCACATCGTAGCCGTTTTTTGCCTGGGGTGGAAGGTCGAGGCGGAGCCTCGACAGAATCGCCACATTTTTTGCCCGAGAACCGATGCATGAGCTTGTTTCAACCAATTCCCGGTGATGCTGAAGCGGTGGATAAGACCCGGCCGCTGGCCGACCGCATGCGCCCGCGCTCGTTGGATGAATTCGTCGGTCAGCAACACCTGCTGGCTGCGGGAAAGCCGTTGCGCGTACAAATCGAGCGCGATGATCTCGGGTCGATCCTCTTCTGGGGTCCGCCCGGTGTCGGTAAAACCAGCTTGGCGCACATCATTGCCCGCGTCACGCGCGCCGAGTTCATCGAATTCTCGGCCGTGCTCGCAGGCATCAAGGAAATTAAGCAAGTAATGGCCGACGCTGAAAAGGCCAGGCAGTACGGAACCCGCACCATCGTTTTCATCGACGAGATTCATCGCTTCAACAAGGCCCAGCAGGACGCCTTTCTGCCGCACGTCGAAAAAGGCAACATCCGCCTGATCGGCGCCACCACTGAAAATCCCTCATTCGAGATCATCTCTGCCCTGCTTTCGCGCTGCCGGACCTACGTGCTTCAGCCGTTAACAGAAGACGAGATCGTGCTCCTCCTGCGCCGGGCACTCGAAGATCGTGAACGTGGCCTGGGGGATTTGAACATCGAAGCTTCCGGCGAAATTCTGGCGCGTATCGCGGCTTACTCAAGTGGGGATGCTCGCGCCGCCTACAACGTGCTGGAGGTCGCCTCGACTCTCGCCCGCAACGCAGCCGACGGCAAGCCCACCATCACCGACGAGATCGTCCAGAATGCCCTCCAGAAGCGCGTCCTGCTGTATGACAAAGCAGGGGAAGAACACTACAACCTGATTTCCGCGTTGCACAAATCGGTGCGCAACAGCGATCCGGACGCGGCCCTGTACTGGCTGGCTCGCATGCTGGAAGCGGGAGAGGATCCCCTGTACATCGCTCGTCGCGTAGTTCGCATGGCGGTGGAAGATATCGGCATGGCTGACCCGGGCGCACTAGGAATCACGGTTGCCGCACGGGACGCGGTTGATTTCATCGGTATGCCTGAAGGGGACCTCGCCCTGGCGCAAGCTGTTGTGTATCTTGCGCTGGCCCCCAAATCCAATTCGCTTTACGAAGCCTATGCCCGGGTTCACGAAGATGTGGAACAAACGGTGGCGCAGCCAGTTCCCCTGCATCTGCGCAATGCACCGACCCCGCTGATGAAGCAGATCGGCTACGGCAAGGGATATCAGTATGCTCATGACCTGGAGGGCAAAGTAGCTGATATGCAGTGCTTGCCCGACAACCTGCGGGACCGGCAGTACTATCAGCCGTCCGACCAGGGACTCGAGAAGCGCATTCGTGAGCGCATGGAAGAGATCCGTCGCTTGCGCATGGCTGCCAGGCCATGGGGAACATCAGTCCGGCCGGCCACCGAAGAGCCCAAGAAACCACAATAGCCATGGATCGAATTGCCAGCTTGAAAGAAATCCTCTCGCAGGATCCCAACAACGCCTTTGCCCGCTACTCGCTGGCAACGGAGTACTCCGGCCGGGGTGAGATTGAGGCGGCCCTCGCCGAATTTTCTTCGCTGCTCAGGGCAAATCCTGATTACACCAACGGCTACTTTATGGCTGCGCAGACGCTGATGAAAGCCGATCGCACCGAGGAGGCGCGTCAGATGCTCGCCGATGGCCTCTCCTGCGCTCGGCGGACCAGCAATCGCCACGCTGAATCAGAAATGCAGTCGATGTTGGACGAACTGGGATGATTACAGTGTCGTGAGAACTGATTTTTTCAGCCAAGTGAGAGACCCAGAAATCGCGCCCCGAAGGGGCGGCAGAGCGTAGCGCCGGCGTCACCGCTCTACCACCTCGCGTTTGACTGCTAGGTCAAAGAGAGCCAAGGACGCTAGCCCGATTGGTTAGATTGGGCTCCCGTTCCGCTCGCATACCTTGCGCTGCTCCACCCTCCTATCGAAAACCTGCATCACACGATGTTGGGATTATGCGGGTATAATCGCCCAAGACGTGATCGGAGTGAGGTCCCCTTCCCATATGAGTTTCCCTCGGACACTTGGTGGTCTTCGCCACAGCAATTTCTGCGAAGCCCGGCTTCGCAAGCGCCGCGTAAAAGACGAACTGAGAGAGAACCTCATAGCTAGGCTCCGCGAGGAAAACACCGAGAGTGTCTTCCCAGGCATCGTCGGTTATGACGACACGGTCGTTCCTCAGATCGTGAACGCCATTCTTTCAAAGCACAATTTCATTCTTCTCGGCCTCCGCGGCCAGGCCAAGAGCCGAATCCTTCGCGCCCTCACCGGTTTACTCGATCCCGAGATGCCATACATCGCGGGATGCGAGATCCACGACAATCCCTATGCTCCCATCTGTCGCCGTTGCCGCGAACTGGTAGAGGCGGAAGGTGACGCGACTCCCATTGACTACCTGCTCCCCGAAGCCCGTTATGTTGAAAAACTGGCCACTCCAGACGTGACCATTGCCGATTTGATTGGCGATATCGATCCCATCAAAGCGGCTCGCGGCGGGCATGAATTAGGCAGCGAGCTTACCGTCCACTATGGGCTTCTGCCGCGTGCCAATCGCGGTATCTTCGCGATCAATGAGTTGCCTGATCTGGCGGGCAAAATTCAGGTCGGCTTGTTCAATATCATGCAGGAAGGGGACGTACAGATTAAGGGCTATCCGGTGCGCCTGCCGCTGGATGTGGCACTGGTGTTCAGTGCCAACCCGGAAGACTACACAGCTCGCGGGAAGATCATTACTCCCCTGAAAGATCGTATCGGATCCGAAATTCGCACGCACTATCCGGCCACTGTGGATGAAGGCATAGCCATCACCGCCCAGGAAGCCTGGGTTCAGCGCGACAGCTACATGCTCGAGGTGCCAAAGTTCGTGCAGGAGGTGATCGAGCGCATCGCGTTTACCGCCAGGGAAGATAAGCGTATCGACAAGCGCTCCGGGGTCAGCCAGCGCCTCCCCATCACTTGCATGGAGAACGTGATTTCCAATGCCGAGCGCCGCAGTATCCGGAATAGAGAAGAAATCGTGGTTCCCCGCATCGGGGACATCTACGCGGCCATGCCGGCCATTACCGGAAAGCTGGAGTTGGAATACGAAGGTGAGGTCAAGGGAGCCGATACTGTGGTGCGGGAGCTGATCCGAACCGCGGTGGCCAACACCTTCGACGCTTACTTCCACGGCGCAAACCTGCAGCAGGTGGTCCAATGGTTCGACTTGGGTGGATCGGTGCAAATGCAGGACACTGCCTCTGCCGCTGAAGTGCTGGATACGATCAAAAATATTCAGGGATTGATGGAGCGGTTGGCCCCGCTGGGTGTGAAACCCAAAGACCCGCCCGAGTTACAGGTTTCGGCTGCGGAATTCGTTCTTGAGGGTTTGTACGCCCACAAGCGGATCGGTCGCAGTGAAGAGCGGCTATTCACGGCGGGTGAACGGCAACCGCGCCGAACCGAGCAGGAACGGTTGCGTACCGACGAACCGCCGTTCCGCCCGCGGCGGCCGTTCAATTAGTGATGCTAGGGCGCGGGTGCCCCACGTTAGCCCTCTTTTGGCTAACCTGGGATTCAAACGGTTGGGCCGCCTGCTCTTCCGCCATTCTTAGACGGAGGGTGGGATCGTGAATCATAGAAGTCCTCCGGTAATTGGATATGAAGCGCGTTCGTTATTCTAAATACGTTCCTGATCCGGCCTCCGAGATGAGCATGGAGGACTTGCTCAACGCTCTCTCTGACTACCTGCTGCAAAGCGGGTTCCAGAACTCCTACATGGGCTTTTACGACATGCAGGATTTTGGCCAGACTATGGAGGAACTGAAGCGCGCCATGGAGGAGGCGCTGCTCAACAGCGATCTTTTCGACGAAGAGCTGCGCGAACAACTGCAGCAGATGAAAATGGAAGGCAAGCTCGACGAGTTGATCGAGCAGTTGATTCAGCGGATGCAGCAGGAAGACTACATCAGCGTGGATGAGCCGCCTGATCCTTCGCGCGAAGCCGGGGCGGGTGGGCAAATCGGCCAGAATCAATCGCAGGCGCGCTTTGAAATTACCGACAAGAGCCTGGATTTTCTCGGCTATCGAACTTTGCGCGATCTGCTGGGCTCATTGGGCAAATCCAGCTTCGGCCGTCACGACACCCGCGACCTGGCCACCGGAATTGAGACCAGCGGCGCAGCTAAGCAATATGAATTCGGCGACACTCTAAACCTCGACATCACCGCCACGCTCTCCAGTGCCATCCAGCGCGAGGGCCTCACCCTGCCGTTGAATATCGAGTACTCTGACCTGCAGGTCCACCAATGTGAATACCAGTCTTCTTGTGCCACCGTGCTGATGCTGGACTGCTCGCACTCCATGATCCTCTATGGCGAAGACCGTTTTACCCCGGCTAAGAAAGTCGCCATGGCGCTTTCGCATCTGATTCGCAGCCAATATCCCGGAGATTCCCTCTCGCTGATCCTGTTCCACGATTCCGCCGAGGAGATTCCGCTGACGCAACTCGCACGCGTAAAAGTTGGACCCTACTACACGAATACTCGCGAAGGTCTGCGGCTGGCGCAGCGCATCCTCCAGCGCCAGCGCAAAGACATGAAGCAGATCGTCATGATCACCGACGGCAAACCGTCGGCGCTGACCCTTGAAGACGGACGCATCTATAAAAATGCCTTTGGTTTGGACCCATTGGTCGTCAGCCAAACACTGGAAGAAGTTTCCAAATGCAAGCGCGCCGGGGTCATGATCAATACCTTCATGCTTGCCTCTGATTACGGGTTAGTACAGTTTGTGCAGAAGGTCACAGAAATGTGCCGCGGAAAAGCCTACTTCACTACCCCTTATACCCTCGGGCAGTACCTGCTGATGGACTACATGTCGCGTAAGACCAAAACGATTCACTGAGCACTCAGCCATCAGCACTCTGCAGTCAGCAGTCAGCGTAATCGTGAGCTACCAGAAAGTCTCTGTGTCATCAGTGGGGTAGCCCACCTTCGCGCCGTGCAATGCAGCTCTAAGCTGGGCAGGTAGTTACTTACAGCGCTGCACCCGCCATCCACGCGCCCCGCGACTTGCCTCCTCAACGCTGCATCTAATTGGTTAGAGGTGATCAAAAAGCTATGAAGCGGCCATGGTTTGGAGCCTTTGCAAGCTTCTTCCTGGCAGCTCTTCTGACTGTGCCAGCATTTGGTGCAATCCCAGGGCGTCCAGGAACTCTGAATTACACAGAGGGTAAGACTTTGATCGGCACAGAAACCCTCGACGCGAAAGCCGTCGGCTCGACCCAACTGGAGCCTGGGCAGGTACTGAGCACGGAAAACGGGAAAGCAGAAGTCCTGCTGACCCCAGGGGTGTTCCTGAGACTGGGCGACAACAGCTCCGTGAAGATGATCTCTCCCAGTCTGACTAATACCAGGGTGGAACTCGAGAAAGGGCACGCCGAAGTAGAGGTGGCCGAGATTCACAATGAAAACGATCTCCAGGTGACGGAAGACAACGTCACCGCTCAGTTGCTGAAGAAAGGTGTTTACGATTTCAACGCCGATCAGGCACAGATTCGTGTTTTTGATGGCCAGGCCAAGGTTAGCGAGGACGGCAAGCAGATCGACGTCAAAGGCGGACACGAACTCGATCTGAATGCGGGTGGATCCCTAAAGGCAAAGAAGTTCGACAAGAAGGAATATGCCAGCGAAGATGATCTGTATCGCTGGAGCAGCTTGCGCTCCTCCTATCTGGCTGAGGCTAACGTTCAGTTAGCGCCAAGCTATGCGACTACGGGATTTGTCTCCGGCTGGTACTGGGACCCGTGGTTTGGTGGTTACACATTTATCCCTGGCAGCGGACTCCTTTATAGCCCATTCGGGTGGGGCTTCTACTCGCCCTGGGCAGTCTATGGCGCACCCTACGGCTACTTCGGATATTACGGCCCTTACTACCGCTATCACTATTACCGGCCAGGCCCGTACTACGGACACGATCATCGGGTAGTGGTTCCGCCGGCAGCTGGCTTCCATCCACCAGCAGGTAACTTCCATCCGCCGGCGCCACACGCTCCGGCTCCGCACGTTTCGGCTGGATTTAGCGGCGGATTCCACGGTGGCGTGGGCGGGTTCCACAGCTCACGATAAATTGCGCAAGGATTGGTGAAGCGAGGGGCGCGCCGGCGCCCCTTCTTTACACTATCGACGCACGGGAAGCTGCGCTATCTTCCGTGTGCGGCGGTTTGATGCTACTGTCATCAGCCACCAGCCGGTCGGCATGTCACCAACTCACAGCTTCGTCTTCTCCGATCTCCGCGAGCTCTTCGCGAAAGCCAATGAGGAGAAGTCAGGAGATCAGCTTGCCGGTCTCGCCGCCAATTCGGAACGCGAGCGGGTCGCCGCCAAGCGCAAGCTGGCCGATCTGACCCTGGCCGAGATCGTGAATCAACCTCTGATCGATCCCGACAAAGATGATGTGAGCCGCCTGATTCTCGAGACCTACGATCGCGCGGCATTCCAGGCAATCCGCAGCATGACTGTCGGCGAGCTGCGCGAGTACATCCTCGATGACGCAACCGCAGAAGCCGACCTTCACCGCCTCCAATGGGTCCTGATTCCTGAAATTGCCGCCGCCTTGGCCAAAATCATGAGCAACAAAGATCTCGTTCTGGCCGCGGCCAGGATTCGCAATGTCACGCGCTGCCGCAATACCATGGGCGGGCGCGGCGTACTGGGAATCCGTATTCAGCCGAACCATCCGGCGGATGATCTGGGCGGAATTCTGCTCACCACCTTTGAAGGACTGCTCTACGGATGCGGCGATGCTGTAATCGGCGTGAATCCGGCCACCGATTCGGTGGAAGTCGTTTCCTCCATTCTGAATGCTTTGCTTCGGTTAGTGGACTCATACCGCGTGCCCACTCAAACCTGCTGTCTCGCTCACATCACAACTCAGATGGCAGCCCTTGAGCGCGGAACCCCCATCGATCTCCTCTTTCAATCGATCGCCGGGACGGAGGCAGCGAACCGCAGCTTTGGAGTCAGCCTCGAGATCCTCCGCGAAGGCCGGGAGGCGGCTCTGGAGCATCATCAAAAACGCAATGTACCCTGGAAAGGAACCAATGTGATGTATTTTGAAACCGGCCAGGGCAGCGCACTTTCTTCCAGCTCGCATCACGGCGTGGATCAATTGACGCTTGAGGCCCGCGCGTACGGCCTGGCACGCGTGTTTGAGCCCTTCCTCGTTAACAGTGTCGTCGGCTTCATTGGTCCCGAATACCTGTACGACGAGCGCCAGATCACTCGCGCGGGGCTTGAAGATCATTTCATGGGCAAACTGCTGGGGCTGCCCATGGGATGCGACGTCTGCTATACGAACCATGCCGCCGCCGACCAGAACTCCGCGGACAACCTGCTCATGCTGCTCGCCGCAGCCGGCTGCAACTATTTCATGGGTGTCCCCTGTTCCGATGATGTGATGTTGAACTACCAATCCACCAGCTACCACGACGCGCTAGCGGTCAGGCGGCTGTTCGACCTGCGTCCTGCTCCGGAGTTCCTGGCATGGCTTCAAGCGATGGGCATCTATCGGGATCGCGATCCCGCGCTGCTCGATGCATCAGCCCGCCGGCAGTTGATGCATGGATTGGAATCGTCGCTGGAGAAAATTGTCTGAATGGCGGAGAAACCCGACCCCAAACCGGGACAGCTCGCGGGAAATTCGCCCCGCGATGGCAATGAGATCTGGCCAGAGCTTATCCGCCGAATTCGTGATCGCACCCCTGCCCGGATTCTCTCGGGCCGTGCCGGAGCGGCGTATCGCACTGCGACTCAGATGGAATTGCGCGAGGCGCATGCTGCCGCCCGCGACGCCGTCGAAGCCGAACTTGATCTGAACCGCGATCTGGGCAGGGATTTTATAGAGCGATGGAAGCTGTTTGAAGTTTCGACGCACGCCACGTCGAAGCAGGAATACCTGCTCCGCCCGGACTTGGGGCGAGGGCTCAGCAATTCGGCGCGCGAACTCGTCCGCAGTCGCTGCCAGTCGGGCAAACAATTTCAAATCATAGTCGGCGATGGTTTGTCAGTCACCGCCGTCTCTGCCCAGGTACCAGGCCTTTTGCCGCGTGTGCAGGAGGGCGCAAGAGAACGCGGCTGGACGGTGGGGCAGCCGTTCGTTGTCCGCCATTGCCGGGTTGGAATTCTGAACGTAGTGGGAGAGATACTGTCACCGGAAGTCGCAGTGCTGCTGATCGGCGAGCGGCCGGGGCTGGCCACTGCTGAAAGCCTCTCTGCTTATCTCGCCTACCGTCCTCGGCACGACCACACGGACGCTGATCGAAACCTGATCTCCAACCTTCACTCTCGTGGCATCGGCCCGGAGGAGGCTGCCCGCCGCATCCTGGACTTGGCCGCTCAGATGATGCAGAAGCAAATCAGCGGCTTTCAGCTGAAGGAACAGTTAGCGATCAGCAGCTAGCAATCTTGTGAGAACTGCAATGCCTGCCCCAGGTCCCACGCATTTCGAGACCTGGGTAGCCTAGACTTTGGGAACACCTGGGTCTGATTGTGCGTCCGCTGTCTTCACCGCCAGCTCAGCACCTTGGAACCCAGTCTTGGAGTGAGTGCCGTCGCAAAACGGTTTAGTTACCGACCCGCCGCAACGGCAGAGCGAAAACGCCAACTTACCTTCCTTCAACTTGGTGCTTAGGTCAAAGGCATTTCCGTTGGCGTCAACCAACTCGATCGCACCCTCGGGAGCTTCCACCCGGTAGGGACCATTCATTCTTACGGTTATCTTCACATCAGCCATTAGCGTCGCGTCGCCTCCAGTAGTAGTTCATCATCCCACAGCGCATTGGCTGTGCACAAATCTCGCAAACATGAATGACAGGTACACAATCGCAACCGGCCGCCAAACCTCTTCTCTCGCCTGGTTCGCAATAATGACTGCAATACCCCACTCAGCCCCGTCCTGCCGAGGGGAACCAGGCGCCTTCAGGCTTCGTCCCTGCAGCCGCCCTTACTTCGTGTACTGCGCCTCGCCGTTGCCGAAGGACCAGTTCTCCTTCACGACCTCGACGAGATTAATAAACACATTCTCTTTGCGAATTCCGGGATTCTCCGCGAGCAACTCGGCGATCCGGCGATAAAGCGCGCGTTTCTGATCCACAGTTCGCCCAATGTTCAGCGAGATCTGTATGAAGACCACGCCGTCGGTTCGTGCGATGTCCAAAAAGCTGGGATCATAAACTAGATCCTCCTTGGCGTGCTCAGTGATCACCTGAAAATGATCTGGAGCCGGAACATTGATGGTCTCGACCATCGCCCGATGAACCGCTTCGCCGACGGCGGTCCGGAATTCTTTCGTCTTCCCCTGCATCAGGGAGATTCGCACCAAGGGCACGCTGCACCTCCGCTCGCTGAGCTGGTTGCTGGATGATGGATGAGCCCCATTCAGCGAAGATTCAGCTTTAACATGACCCGGTGCGTCGGTCTTTGGGATTCCGGTTCTTCCCTCTAGCCTCTTCCTCTTGGGTCGAGTCTGTTTTTCAGCTTCTCGGCTAATTCGCAAACCGCGGACAGCCGTTGCTGTCCTTCCGCGGACAGCCCGGTGCTCTTCAGCGCTACTTGTGCTGCTAGCAAAAGGCCGGTCAGATCGCTGGCTAGTTGACTGTGCAGCTCGGCGGTTGCGTGCCTGCTCGCCGCCTCATGTTCCTGTTTACGGCGCCGCAGTGCAGCTCGGACTTCCTCAACCATCCGTTCCGTTCCGCGGATCGCGAGATTGATGAACACCGGCGCGGCAGGACCCAGATTCTCGAGGAGCAGCTCAGCCGAATCGGATTGAGCCTCCACCACCGATTCATCGATTACTACGGCAGCGAATTCCTGCTCCCGTAAAACCGGAATTGCTGCTCGCAGCGACGTTTGTAAGAGAGTTTTTTCACGCGTAGCTGCTTCTACCGCAGCTGCGCACTCATGACTGCGTGCGAAAGATGAGATGAAGAGAATCATGCTCTGCAGTAATGCACGTTCTTCGCCATTTGTTCGCCTTTTGCAATAGCATGATTATCAGCGACTTGCGCAATCGGAGATGCGCTTAGAGGGCATCCCGATCTCCCGTTCGGGAAAACAGTCTGCCCTCCGGCATCAGATTTGGGAATATTCCTTCAGCTTGCGGTAAAGCGTCGTCTTGCCAATTCCCAACATCTTGGCAGCCAGCAGTTTGTCACCGTTGAGCTGCTCAATGGCAGTGAGAATCGCGTCCCGTTCCATGTCGGCAAGCGGGACGATTTTCGGTCCGGCGGTTGGCTGGGCTATTGCATGCGCCTGCGCATCCTGAATGAAGGTTGGCAAATCATGCAGACTTAGGGTAGCTCCGGAGCTGATCGCCCAGGCTCGCTCAATCGAGTTTTCCAGTTCGCGCACATTTCCCGGCCAATCGTAGTTTAGAAATGCCTGCAAAGCGTCTTCGCTAAAAGTACGTTTACTGCCGGTGGAGCGTGCCAGGCGGTCCATGAAGTGCTCAACCAATAAAGGAATATCCTGCTTTCGCTGCCGCAACGGAGGAATCCGAATCGTCAGCACGTTCAGCCGGAAATACAAATCGCGGCGGAATCCGCCTTCGGCCACCGCTGTTTCCAGGTCGCGATTGGTGGCGGCCAGAATTCGCACGTCAATGGGAATACGCTTGGTGCTTCCCACCGGTCGGATTTCCTTCTCCTGAATCGCGCGCAATAGCTTTGCCTGCAGATCCACCGGTAGCTCACCGATCTCATCAAGAAATACGGTTCCGCCATTGGCGATGGCGAGCAGTCCATCCTTGGAGCGCACGGCTCCGGTAAATGCCCCACGAACGTAGCCGAACAGCTCGCTCTCGATCAGCGTCGGCACCAGCGAGCCGCAGTCCACTGGAATAAACGGCTGGTCATGATGAGGTCCGCTGAAATGAATAGAGCGCGCCACCAGTTCCTTGCCAGTGCCGCTTTCCCCAATGATCAGTACCGGGTGTACCGTCTGCGCAGCCTTGGCGATAATTCGATAAATCCGTTCCATCTCCAGTGACTTGCCGACCAGGCAACCAAAACCCTGTTTGGAGCGGAGGCTGTCGCGCAGGGCTCGCTTTTCCGCTGTCATCTTCAGATCGTCGACCGCCCGCTGCAGCATCATGCGCAACTCATCGAGATTGAAAGGCTTGGTGATGTAGTCGAACGCACCCATCTTCATGGCCTGTACCGCTGATTGGACAGTGGCGTATCCCGTGATGATGATGACCGCCGCCTCCGGACGCCGACTGCGGATCTCACGCAGTACTTCCAGTCCGCTGGCGCCGGGGAGCTTCAGGTCAAGCAAGATAATGTCGACACTCTCTGTCCCCATGACCTTGTAAGCCTGATCGGCACAATCTGCGGTAAATGTGTTAAAGCCAGTAAGCCGACAGGCCTCCTTGCAGCCGTCGCGGACAGAGCGCTCGTCGTCAATAATAAGAACGTTCAGCAAATGGGCTCCTGGAATTTCCCGGGTCGGCGGATTGAATAAAACAGCCATATGATTCCTCCTTTACGTTACGCAGCCTGAGGTCCGTCGTAAGCAGCGTTATGGCCGCCGCGGGCTCTTCGACATCTAATTGCAGAGATCGATTGATCGTGCCAACTGCCTCGATCCCCTACTGGGTTAACTCGCTTCCGTCTCTGGTGTCAGCAGGGACGCGCTGTCCTTATCGGTGATCAGCGGCAGAAATACTTCTACTCGGGTTCCCTCCCCTGGCGCGCTCAGGAGGCGGACCGTTCCGCCACTCTGCCGTGCGATCATGCGCACCGTGTAGAGGCCCAGACCTGTTCCATTGCCATTGGTTTTGGTGGTAAAAAACGGCTCAAACACGTGACTCTGGGTAGCCGCATCCATCCCAACGCCGTTATCAGATACAGCCAGCCTGACGTAGGATCCTGGCTTCAGACCGAATGGCGGAGCGCTTTTAGTATCCAGGAGCAGCTCCGACATCTGGATCTCGATCCGCCCTCCTCGGGGCATGGCATCTCGCGCATTCAACATCAGGTTAAGAATTACTTGTTGCAGTTGTCCGGGATTGATCCAGACGTGCGACGGCGCGGCCTGAACCGAGGCCACCAGCTCATTTTGCTCTCCAATCAGCCGTTGCAGGAGCACCCGACTCTCGGCCAGTACGTCGTTCAGGCAGACCACCTCAGGCTGCGCGGCCTTGTGGCGAACAAAATCCAGAAGCTGTCTTCCCAGAATTGTCCCTTTCTCTGCCGCCGAGCGGACCGCTTCCGCTTGCCTGCGCGACCAACTGCCCGACGCCAGTTCGGTCAAAAGCAGATCTGCATGCAGCGTGATTGCTGTCAGAATGTTGTTGAAATCGTGAGCAACGCCACTCACCACCAGGCCCAGGGCTTCTTTCTTCTGCGATTCCAGCAGTTGCTCCTCCAGTCGCCGCTGCCCACTGATGTCGCGTAGCACATGGATCGCGAGCACCCGCTCTCCGACTTTCACCTCCGTGCGCGAGCTTTCAAGTCTGAAGTCACCGTTGCTCCTTGAAGCGCTGGCGCTGGCGCAGGACGACTTTTTGGGGGGACTCTCGCTGCGCGGCCAACAAGCGCACCCTCGCGAAGAATCGATAGTAACTGCCTCTACCGGCTTCCCTATCATTGTGCGTGCGCTCTCATAGCCCGCAAGATGCGCATAACAGAGATTGGCGTAGGCAATACGGCCATCCACCTCCAGCATCATGGCGTGAGGTTGGGCATCGAGAGCGGCCAGCAGGAGTTGTCGCCCGCTCAGTTCACCGAAATCTGGCGATTGGCCCGAATCGGCACTGGATTCGGGCGCGACAAAGACGTCATCTTGGGCCCGGATTGGCACAATAGCCATGAACCACCGTCCCATTCCCGGACAAATTAGCCCAAAATGGGCAACATCGTCGGCGGCATTAAACACGCCTCCCTGTGACCTTTGAACTACCAATTTGTGACCAGCGCAAACCGATTTTTGCCTGCTGCCTGACTTGCCGCCCACTGCATATTCAGGAAGCTGTGGTCTGATTGCCACCGATGCTGCATCCAACTAAGCACCGCCCTCGTAGTTTCAATCTGAGACGGTAGCTAGGCTGCGTGGGCGGCCACCACAAATCGCGACCCTGCTAATCAGCGACGACTTGTTTCCGTCTTCATGTGGGAGTGTGGCATCAGCGGTGGGCAGAACTTGATGATTTCACAAGGAGTTGGGATTGGGACCTAAGTGGGGAGCGCTGCAAGCGCTCATTCTGCTGCTTGTACTCGTGCTGCTCTTGTCGGCGCAGCTCTTCTGGTTTCGCTCGGCTTGGCGGGCTCTGAAGCGGATTGGGTCGCCTAAGTGGATTCTGCTCCTACGGACGCTGGTCGTGGCAGCCCTCTTATGGCTGATTGTAGTCCTAGCTGACCGGCTCTTCCTGCATTTCCTTCCCAGATCGGGACCCACCCGCTGGATCATGACCCTGGCACAACTTTGGCTAGTCCCCTCGTTCTTTGCCTTCCTCCTGGTCAAGCTGGTCCATGGCATCGAATGGATATGGGACCGGGGGGCACAACTGTTCCGGCGGACACCACCGGCCTCGCCAACCATAGCTCAGAACACGGCGGTAGACCTCGGGCGACGATCGTTTTTTCGCTACGCGGCCGCGGCAGCAGGCGCGGCTCCGCTGCTGGCAGCGCTCTACGGCTTCGCCCGCGAACGGCTGCAATTCACCGTACACCGCGTAGAGGTTCCAGTCGCGAACCTGCCGCCGGCTCTGGACGGCTTTCGCATCGTGCAACTCAGCGACATCCACGTTGGTTCCTTCATGCCTCCCGAGCAGATTCGCCGCGCCGTGGACATGGCCAATGGCCTGGGCGCCCAGGTCGCCGTAGTGACCGGCGATTTTCTGACTGGCGCCGGCGACCCGCTGGACGACTGTATCGCCGAGTTGAGCCGCCTGCAGTCGCCTCTCGGCACCTGGGGCTGCAACGGCAATCATGAAATCTATGCCGACGCGGAGGAAACCGCTCAGCAGCTCTTCCAAAAATATGGTATGAGGCTCTTACGCCAGGAGAACGCGCCACTTCGCTGGAATGGACAAGAGATCAATCTCGTTGGCGTCGACTACCAGCGAGAGCGCTTTCGCAGTGGCGCACACGCGCCCATGCTCAGCGCGATCGAGCCTTTGATTCGCCGCGATGTCCCCAACCTGTTGCTTTCACACAATCCCAATAGTTTCTATCGCGCCGCAGAATTGGGAATTGAGCTCAGCTTGGCGGGACACACGCATGGTGGTCAGGTGCAGGTGGAAATTGTCGACCACCGCTGGAATCCGGCGCGCTTTATTACAAAGTTCATTGCCGGTTTGTATTCGCTGCCCCTGAACGGGACTGCTCGACGTTCATTCCTATACGTGAATCGCGGATTGGGCACGATCGGCGTCCCCGCGCGATTGGGGGTTGATCCGGAGGTCACACTGCTGACGCTGAGGACGCAAGGCTGAATGGCACTCTGGAGATCGGCTGGTGCCCCAGGTTCGCGCTGCGGGTGGCCCACCCTCTAGCCCTTCTGTTGGGCGTAAGGGTGGGTGAAATGGAAGCGGCTGGTGCCCCAGGTTCGCGCCCTGCTTTTCGGCGCTAATCTGGGTGGAGAGATTCTCGCATTCCCGAGCTTTATTGCGTTAGCTCTTGGTGCTGATATGGACGGGTTGCCCACTCAAGCCTTCATTGGCTTGAGTGGGGCAATTCTTTTGCTGCGCAGAGTCTGAGTCAGCTGAAACTTGTGCGCTTACCGCCTGAAATATGGCGGGGCAACATATCCGCGGTAGACGTAAGCCCTCGGGCACCAGCGTCCGCGATAGTAGTAGCCGGGAACCGGACCGACGTATGCTGGAACAAACCCATACGGACGCGGATAGGAAACAATCGGATACGGGCGCGGCGACACTACCACATACGCAGGACGCGGAGGCACTACAACGTATCCAGGACGGGGTACCACCGGGCCTACATGAACGCCGACAAAAACCTGTGCCCTGGCCTTCGAAGGCGCCGCCAGCGCCATCACTGCCATCAGGCCAAGCATCGCTAATATCGCTCGCTTTGCCATGTTCTACAGCCTCCTGCTCACTAACTACTCACCAATGGGAACCCGCCGCTGGCGGAAAAGTTCTGGCGAGAGCTATGCCTACGATGCGATAGGCAATCTCACTAGCAAGACCGACCGCAAGGGCCAAACGATCAACTACGTCTATGACGCGCTGAATCGGCTCACCCACAAGGGCTATCCCGATTCAACTGGCGTGGATTACGTTTACGACCTGGTAGGCAAGATTAAGCAGGTCACCGATCCCACCGGCACCTATGGATTCGCTTATGACAATATGGGACGGTTGATCGGCACCACGACGCAGTATTCCTTCCTGCCCGGCACGAACTTCACCAACTCGTACGCCTACGACAAGGCTTCCAACCGGACTTCTTTCACCGCGCCTGATGGAAGCACGAACTCGTATCAATACGATTCGTTGAACCGCTTGAACAGTTTGACAAACTCATGGGCGGGTCAGTTCACGCTAGGCTACGATGCGCTCAGCCGCAGGACCGGACTCACGCGTCCCAACGGCATCAGCACGAGCTACAGCTACGACTCTCTGTCGCGTCTACTGGCGGTTCTGCACCAGGCAGGCGTCACAACGATTGATGGCGCAAGTTATCAGTACGATCCTGCCGGGAACCGCACCAGCAA
>Ga0187776_10000694_pt1 | contig 16274 bp, 17 predicted proteins | sample 0216_BV02_MP12_2_FD_132426 | JGI IMG/M metagenome (GOLD analysis project Ga0187776, IMG submission 132426) | Tropical peat soil microbial communities from peatlands in Department of Meta, Colombia - 0216_BV02_MP12_20_MG | ecosystem: Environmental > Terrestrial > Soil > Wetlands > Peat | place...
AAAAAGCGGGCCGAACAGTTGGCCGAGGCCTTTGGCGTCCATCCGGCCATGATCATGTTTCCCGAGCACGAGGGCAAAGAAATAAAAAAGGTGGCCTAGGAATATTCCCGTCTCCCCTCCGGCCCCTTCGACTTGGGCTCAGGGTTCCCTCGGCGCGCGGCGGTTACGACTGCACGAGGTAGGCCGCGATGAAGACGATGACGAGGCCCAGCGCGAGGATCGTATCGGCGAGGAAGGCCGCGGAGCGGCCGGAGGATTCCATTGGGGATGCACCGGGATTTTGAACAGGCGCCATCCCGACGTCGAGAATCGCGGTAAGGCCGATGACCATCAATACAAAAAACAATTTCAGCATGAGCCACGCGCCCCAGGTCGATTCCAGTCGCGCCGAGCCGCCTTCGTGAATCAGGAGGACGATCCCCGTCCCAAGGAGCGTTGCGAGGCTGAGCCACCGCAGGGTTTTATAGCGGGATTCGATTCGGGCCAGAATTCCGGGGAGCAGCTCCGGGCCTTTGGCCGTCGCGGACACGCGCCCCAGAGCCGGCCTCAGGACCAGCCGGTGAAACAGCATGCCGCCGATCCAGGTGATGGCGGCAACCAGATGAATCCAGATGAGGAAAGTCGAGGACACCGTCTCTACAGCGTTACAATGTCGTATTGTTCGATATGCAGGTTTGAATCGGCCTTGATGATCACCTTCTTGTGAAACTCCAGTTCCAACTCCTCGATGCTCTGACGTTCCTCATCGTAGAGAAGATTCGCCACGTCCGGATGAACCCCGATGATGATCTTTTTGTGTTTGGGCGAGATCCCGATCTTTCGGATCTCGCGGAACAGCTCGTGGCATACCGTGACGGGGGATTTGGTATAGCCGCGTCCCTCGCAATAGCTGCAGGGCTCGCACATGATGCGCAACAGATCCTCCCGAGTTCGCTCGCGCGACATCTCGACCAAGCCGAGCTCGGAGATGCGTAAAATTCGGCTCTTCGCCCGATCCTTGCTCAGGGCCTCCTGCAGCGTGTTGTAGACCTTCTCCCGGTTCCGTTCCCGTTCCATGTCGATAAAATCGATCACGATGATCCCGCCGATGTTCCGAAGCCGCAGCTGATAGGCGATCTCCTTAACCGCCTCCAGATTGGTCTTTAGGATGGTATCTTCCAGATGCCGTTTGCCCACGAATCGTCCGGTGTTGACGTCGATCACCGTGAGGGCCTCGGTATGATCGATTACGATGTAGCCTCCCGATTTGAGCCACACCTTTCGACCGAGCGCCTTGGATATTTCAAGTTCGATCTCAAGATTGTCGAACAGGGGCTCCTCCTGGTCATACAGCTCCACCCGCGAGCTCAGCGCCGGCATGAAGGTGTTGACGAACTCCTTGATCCGGTCGTACTCCGCTTTGGCGTCGACGATCAGGCGGTCCACCTTATGGGTGAAGAGATCCCGGATCGTCCGGAAAACCAGGTCGAGATCGTTGTGGAGCATGGCCGGGGCCGAGAGCGATTCCTTTTTCTTCAGGAGGTTTTTCCAGACCAGGTCCAGGAAGGCCATATCGGCGCGGACTTCTTCCTCCGTCATTCCCTCGGTGACCGTGCGGACGATGTAACCGGTTCCGGGTTTCCGCAGCCGGTAAATCAGGTCCTTAAGCCGTCCGCGTTCCTCATCCCGGCCGATCCGCCTGGAAACCCCCACATGGTTCACGTTGGGCATGAAGACGAGGTATCGTCCCGGCAGGGAGACATACATGGTCACGCGTGGGCCCTTGGTTCCCATCGGCTCCTTCGTCACCTGAACCATGACCTCCTGGCCTTCCTGCAACAGATCTTCGATGGACTTGTTTCCGGACCGGCGCGGCCTCGGGCGGGCGGGTTCGCGTTGCTCCGTCTCCGGGGATCGGCGGTCGGGGCGTTCCATCTCGACCGGCGCCCCCTCGCCCCCCTCCCCGAGACCGACCGAGGGGAGCGGCGATTCCGTCGAGGCGGCATCGGATGGTTGAGCCGGTTCGGACGGCTCCATCGCCTCGCTTATTTTTGCTTCGGTCTTTTCTTCTTCCTCCTCTTCGAGGAACCGGGAATAGTCGTCCGCGCTAAACGTGATGTCGTCGACATAGAGAAACGCCGCCCGCTCCTGACCGATCTCCACAAAAGCGGCTTGCATCCCGGGCAATACCTTCACGACACGGCCTTTATAGACGTTTCCAACGATCCCCTGGTCTTTCCGGCGGTCGATATACAGTTCCGTGACCACCCGGTTTTCCAGAACGGCCACGCGGGTCTCTTCACGGGCGGTATTGATCACAATTTCGTTTGCCATAAAAAAAATCCCTTATTGTTGAGAAGGCCGCGGAGGCCTTCGATCGTCATCTTCAGTGAACCCCCCGGCCTGCCCGTGGAAATTTTCACAGCGAGCACGGCGACCGACCCGCCTGCCTGCCGGCAGGGAGGGGGAGGCTCCATCCCCCTTCGCCGATGAATGCGAGGATGGGCTTTGCCCGTCCGAGCGCGGGCTGTGGGGGCATCGGAGGACCAGCCTCATGTGTCGCCCCATGGGCCCCCACAGATTATGACCGCGACGCGAGCCCCTACAATCAGTAAAATAGCATAAAGCGGCGGATTTTGATATTCAATAAAAGTCCCAGGCCGGCCATGGTCGTCAGGATGGAATTGCCCCCGTAACTCATTAGGGGAAGAGGGACGCCCACGACCGGCGCCACGCCCAGGGTCATCCCGACGTTGACGGCCAGATAAAACACCAGCATCGAAACCACGCCCACCGCCAGGAAAACACCCAGGCGATCTTTGGCCTTGTAGGCGGCGTCGATTCCCCACCAGATCAAAAGGAAATACAAGGTCAGCAGAACCAATACGCCCACAAACCCCCACTCTTCGGCGAAGACAGAAAATACAAAGTCGGTGTGGCCTTCCGGAAGAAATTTAAGCTGGCTCTGCGTTCCGCCGAACAGTCCTTTTCCGAAAAGCCCCCCGGACCCGATCGCAATTTTTGACTGAAGGGCATGATAGCCCCGTCCCGTGGGATCCATCGCCGGGTTGATGAAGGCGATGAGCCGATTGCGCTGGTAGGGTTTGAGGACGTTCCAGAAAATCTCCCAGATAAACGGAAAGGCCATAAGCGAAAGAAGGATCGAGAAGCCCGCCGTCCTCGATCGCAACCCCACCAAGGCGATCATCACCGTGGGTATGAAGAGAAGAACGAGGGCGGTGCCCAGGTCAGGCTGCTTCAGCACCAGGATCAGCGGTACCCCCACCCATAAAACCGGCACGAGCAACTCCAGGAGGCTCAACCCCCGGGGATTGGCTCGATTTGAGAAATATCGTGCCAGGACAATGATGACGATCAGCTTGATCCACTCCGACGGCTGAAGATCAAAAAAGCCAAATGAAATCCACCGGCGGGCGCCCATGCCGGTTCGCCCGACCACGAGGACCAGGAGAAGCAGGATCACCCCGGCCGCGTAGAGGAAGGTGCTGAATCGCGCGATCTCGTGGTAGTCGATCGAGGCGGCGATGAAAAAGACGACCAGGCCGAGTAAGATCCAGATCACCTGTTTGGTATAAATCGCCCCGTGGGCCTTGGGCGCGACGGTGTAGGTGACGGTGTAAATCGACAGGACTCCCAGACCCAGGATCAGGAGTACGGTGACGGCGAACCACGCGTCAAAGCTGTTGATGAATCTCCGGTCGACCACTTTTCAGATACTCCTCAATCACCCGCTTGGCGGGCGGCGCGGCCGTTTCTCCGCCGTGGCCTCCGTGCTCGACCAAGACCGCCACTGCGATCTGGGGATCTTCGACCGGTGCGAAGGCGATGAACCAGGCATGGTCTTGAAGCTCCTTGGGGAGGGACTTTGTTTCGACGCCCGCTTTCTCCTCGACCACCTGGGCGGTTCCGGTCTTTCCCCCGATGGTGACGAATTGCGATCGGGCGGAAGCCCCGGTGCCGTGCGGTTCCGAGACCACGCCGCTCAAGGCCTGACGGATCGTATTGTAGGTTTTTTCGGCCAATTCCACTCTCCCGAGTTGCACCGGTGGAAATTCAAACAGCCGTCCGGTGGCCCGGTCGCGGATGGCTTTGATCAGGTGGGGTTGGTATCGGACGCCCGACATGGCCACGGTTCCGATGAGGTGCGCCAGTTGAATTGGCGTCACGGTGACGAACCCCTGCCCGATGGAGGCCGAAAGCGTCTCTCCCGGATACCACGGCTCCCCTTTGGCGCGGATCTTCCATTGAGAGGTGGGGATCACGCCCGATTTTTCGGAGGCCAACTCGATTCCGGTCGGCTGTCCCAGTCCATATCGGAAGGCATAGTCGGCCAGGCGGTCGATGCCCAGCCGTCGACCCATCTCGTAAAAATAAACATCGCAGGACTGAACGATGGCGGTATGCAGGTCGATCACACCGTGGCCGCCCCGTTTCCAATCTTTGTAGACCCGCCGGCCAAACGGCATTCCGCCGCTACAAAAGAGCGGCTCCTCCGGCGTGACCTCTTTCGTTTCCAACGCCGCGGATGAGACGACCAGTTTAAAGGTGGAGCCGGGGGGATACTGACCCTGGATGGCGCGATTGGTCAGGGGGTGGCCCGGATCCGAAGACAGCGCCTCCCAGTCGGCGGTCGACAGACTCTGCGACAGTTGATTCGGATCAAACGCGGGATGGCTGACCATGGCCAAGATCTCGCCGTTGCGGGGATTGATCGCCACGATCGTTCCGGCCTCTTTTCCCAAGGCCTCCTCGGCCACCTTCTGGACATTCAGATCGATCGTCAGATAGACATCGTTGCCGGACGTCGGATCCTGGACGCGGAGGACCTTCATTTCATGACCCACGGCATCCACCTCGATGATTTTTTGTCCCACCTCGCCGCGAATGTGGGTGTCGTAGGTCTTTTCAATGCCGCTCTGCCCGACGGAGGTTCCGGGAAGCACCTCCTCGTTTTCAGGTTCCAGGAGCTGTGCCGGCGAGATCTCTCCCACGTATCCCAGCAAATGGGCCGCCAGGGGTCCGTATAAATAGTTCCGTTGCGGTTCGGGTACGAGAATCGTTCCGGCCAAGTCCAGCCGGTGCGACTCGATCAGCGCCACTTCTTTTAAGGACAATCCCTCCTTGATCTTCATCGGCATGTAAGGAACGTCGTTCTTGTGCGTATAGATCTTGCGTTCCAGTTCGCCGGGATCCATCTGGATGAAACGAGCCAACTCGTTCAGGACGCCCTTTTTATCCGAAACGTCCTCCAACACCAGGTAGAGGTTAAAACTCGGCACGTTATTGGCCAGCAGCTCGCCGTGTCGGTCGAAAATCAGGCCGCGGGGCGGCTGAATGTACACCACCCGGACGCGGTTGTTCTCGGACTGTTCTTTGTAGTAACTGCCCTTGGTGATCTGGAGATACCAGGCCCGCAGCAGCAGGGCCACAAAGATCACGGCGATTCCGACCATCAAATAACCAAGCCGGCTCTGAATTTCCCTGGGATTATCGGAATCGGTATATAGATCCATTGTTAAGACTCAATCGGGATTCGGAGGAAACGACACGTCTTCCGACCACGGTTTCTTGATCGGAAGCCGCCGGATGACAGCCCAGAACACCACTCCTCCCAAAACACTATTGTACAGCGCCTCCGGCAGCAGGGTCCAGCGAAAGGCTTCGGTGAAAGGAATCTCTCCCACAACGAGTTCGTGAAAAAAATAGCCCAACGTGCCCGTGAGCAAAGACAACAAGAGGACCAGTCCCATGGTCAGCGCTCCCGTCGCGTTCAGGAAAAATCTTCCCAGCAGTCCGGAAAGCAATCCGGCCGCCGCTTTTGTGGCGATTTGAAGGCCGAACGGTCCTCCCGAAAGAAAATCCATCAAGGCGCCCATGAGCCCCCCGATCATAAACCCCTTCAACTCTCCGGCATAGAATCCCGTAAAGTAGATCAGAAGCAATGCCAAATCCGGTTTGACGGCGTGCATGGCGATGGCCTGAAGCCAGGTGGTTTGCACCGGGATCAACAACAGGACAAGGATGGCGTACGTCCAAAGGTTCATTTCCTGTTTTTCGGGCTCTCCGCCGCAGGTGAACCCGACCGGCCGGCCGGAGGGGTTCGGTCTTCCAAGGAGGTGATCACCAAAACCTCTTCCAATTTTGAGAAGTCCACGCTGGGAACCACCTCGGCCTGCTGGAAAAGATCCAGCTCCTTTTTTGTAACCCGGCCCAAGGTGCCGATCGGAAGCCCTTTCGGAAAGTTGCCCGTAAGGCCGGAGGTCAAGACGACGTCGCCCGCTTTCAGGTCCGCCAGCAAGGAGAGATATTTGATCCGCGCAAGTCCCTGCTCCGTCCCCTCCACCAATCCCTCGTCCCGCGTGCGTTGGATCAGCGCCGCCACGGCGCTGTTTCGATCGGTGACCAGAAGGACCTGCGATACCATCGGGTCGGTTTTGATCACGCGGCCCACCACCCCGACGGGGGTGATGACGCCCATCTCGATCGCGACGCCGTCGCGGGTTCCTTTGTTGATCATCAACGTTCGGTACCAGTTGGACGGATCGCGTCCGATCACGGCGGCCGCCAGCATGGGATAGGCGTTTGACTTTTTGAAATCGAGGAGCTGCTGGAGTCGTTCGTTGGCCTGGGCGGCTTCCTGGAGCTGGAGGTTTTCGCCTTGCAGGCGGTCGAGGTCTTGTTTTAAACGTGCGTTTTCTCGTCGAACGGAAATCAGGTCGATATATCCCCTCCAGAGGTTTGCGAAGCCGTCTGCTGTACGAGTCAGACCATTTTGCAGTCCCGAAATCAGGAAGACCACAGGACGGCCCAGGAAAGAAACGGGCCGTCTCTGCAACTCCGGAAAAAGGAGCACCGCGACAAAAAGGACCGTCAGAAGAAGGAGGATGAACCGTCTGTAATTTATAATCTGCCGAAGCATGTCCTCTCGGAAGAGTCGTCTTGATCGGGCGGGAAGTTTTTAAATTTATTGCGACATAATGGTTACTTTTTTAAGCAGGTCGAGTTCGTCCAGTACTTTGCCCGTTCCCAGCACCACCGTCGTGAGGGGGTTCTCAACCGTGATGACCGGAAGGTTGGTCTCCTCGCGAAGACGGACGTCCATGCCCCGGAGGAGCGACCCCCCGCCGGTCAGCACGATGCCCCGGTCGATGATGTCCCCCGCCAATTCCGGAGGAGTGTTTTCCAGGGCCACCTTGATGGCGTTTACAATGGCGCTGATCGGTTCGGACAACGCCTCGCGAATCTCGCTGTCATCCATCACCAGGGTTTTGGGAATTCCGGAGATCAGATCCCGGCCCTTGATCGTGATTGTCTTTCGTTCCTCCAGCGGGAAGGCCGATCCAATTTCGAACTTGATCTGCTCCGCCATCGGTTCCCCGATGAGAAGGTTGTATTTCCGTTTGATGTAATTCATGATCGCCTCGTCCATCTTGTCCCCGGCGACTTTGACGGACTCGCTGTAGACGATTCCGGCAAGGGAGATGACAGCCACGTCAGTCGTTCCGCCGCCGATATCCACCACCATGTTTCCGGAGGGTTCGGCGATTGGCAGGCCTGCCCCGATCGCGGCCGCGACGGGTTGCTCGATCAGATACACCTCGCGCGCACCGGCCAGCTGCGCCGAATCCCGGACGGCGCGTTTTTCAACCTGCGTGATCCTTGAAGGAACCCCGATCACGATTCGGGGACGGACGAAGGTGCTGCGGTTGTGCGTTTTGGTGATAAAATGGCTGAGCATCTTCTCGGCGATTTCGAAATCGGCGATCACGCCGTCTTTCATCGGTCGGATCGCGACGATGTTCCCGGGCGTACGGCCGAGCATCTTCTTGGCCTCGGCTCCGACGGCCAAGACCTTGCTGGTCTTCCGGTCGATGGCGACGACGGAAGGTTCGTTGATGACGATTCCCCTCCCTTTGAGGTAAACGAGGGTATTGGCCGTACCCAGATCGATGGCCAAGTCGTTCGAAAACCAGCCCAGAATATTGTCTACAGCGCCCACACAGGCCTCCTCTCAAAAAATGATGTTCTCTTCCGTCCCGCGCTTAAGGGCTCCCTACGCACCGCGCTCATGCGTCGTTCCGGGGAAATCCCCGGTGCGGATGGTTCGGTGATCGATCACCTGGGTTTTGGCGATCTCATCTCCCGCGCGGTGTCCTTGTAGGTTGCCGATCACCAGAAGCGCCTCGATCAAGACAATGCCGCCTCCCAATAACCAGCCGATATACGGTATAACCAGGCAGAGGTAGGCCACGGAAAAGGGGATATTGCGCAAAATGGACTCTCGGAAGGAGACCGCCCCCCCGTTCTCGAATCGGAGGGTCCGCAAACCAATCAGCCGCTTTCCAATGCTCTGTCCCTCGAATAAACCGTCCGCAATCAAGAGATAGGTCATTCCGATGAAAAACCCCACCGGCGGGACCACCCGGGCGAAGGCCGCGACGATCAAAAAATCGATAAACTTCGCGATAAAACGGTGAATCACGTCCGCTTTCGGGAACCCTTCGGCCGAATCCGGACGTTGTTCGTCAACCTCGCCCACCACGATCCATCTCCTGGAACCCTCTGCAATACCGGATGATTCCCATGAATAACTCATTATATCAGATCGCCGCTTTTTTTCAAGGCGACCCGTTGCATTTCTTACAAAAAGAGGTTATGATCAAACCGATATTTGGGGGATCGGATGCTGAAGATTTTACGCAAAGGCGCGGTTGAAAACCCTTGGATCTACCGGACCATTATGTTCCTGATCGCCGCGACCTTTGTGATCAGTATGGGCTGGTGGGGCTTCTCGGGCGCCACCCGGGAGCCTTATGTCGCCCAGATTGATCAGGTTCGGATCACGCTGGCTCAATACAACCGGTACAAAGAGAATGCCTACCGCTACTATCGGGACCTGCTCAAAGAAAACTTCAAAGAGGATTTGGTCAAGCAGCTCGTGATCAACAGTGTGGTCGAGAGGCAACTGTGGTTGAAAATGGCCCGGGATCTCGACCTTTCGGTCGGGGTGGATGAATTGCGGGAGAGCATCACTCAAGACCCCTCGTTTCACGACGACCAGGGCCGCTTCGATCCCGACCGGTACCAATTTTTCCTGTCGCGCAGTCATACCGCAGCCGACGAGTTCGAGCAGTCCGTGCGGGAGGACCTGTTGATCAACAAGGCCAAACGCGTCCTCCAGGACGGCATTGTCCTGACGAACCAGGAGACGGTCGATGCGAAAGCCTCGGTGACCGACCCGAAGTTGACGCCCGACAAACGTCTCGAGGAAGAGACCAAGGCCGTTCAGGAAGCCCTCGCCCGAAAACAGCAGCGGGTCGTGATGTCCGCCTTGAATCGAATGCGGGCCGCAACGAAAGTCGAGATTAAGAACCAGGCGCTTTAATTCCGGTCCCGATCGCGGCGATGTATTGTTGATAGTCGTGATTGGTCTCCGTCAGTCGGATGCCCATCCCGCTTTTCTTGGCGAACCGAAGTAGACTCGGAGGCACCTGCCGGGCCCACATCACCTGTCCCGTCATCGAAAGGACGCGATGATCGGGGAGGGTCAGCTCGATCTGGAGATGGCTTCCGGGCTGTAGCACCGTGTTCGTTTTGATGAACATCCCCCCGGCAGAAACGTCTTCGGTAAATCCCACCTTATCCGGTTTGTCCTTGCCGAACTTCACGAACAGTCGCTTGCCGCTTCGGTTCTGGCTCCTTTTTTCCATCCCGTCCCCCTCGGGTGTTTGCCGAAACTCGGTGCGCATTATACAGTGACGGAGGTGATAAAACAACCCTTACGGCCTTCACGGTCTTTTGACAGTAGGGATAAAATACGGTATGGTTGAAACAGCGTGTGGAGGTGAACAAACAATGGCGGAGATGCAACTGCGGGGTAAAAGCATTGGTGCCGTCGCAAGGGACGTGGCGGAGGGTTTTTTTACGATCAACCCGTTGGTGCTCAAAAAGTTCGACTCCGAAGGGGTAAAGGCGCTTTATCACCAACTTAAGAAATTGCAGACAGAAGTTCGTGGAGAGGAATTCCCGCGCCATGATGTCCTGGCCATCCGGGGTCGAAATACCCGCCTCCAGCGCCTCCACAGCGCCGTTACGATCCTTGAACACACCGCGAAGGAACGAAAAATCGCTTTATGATCCTACCCTAATCTCGGGCGACGTAAGCCGTCAATCGCTCTTGCCGGGACAATCGCTGCGTCATTTCTTGAGCCGCCTCCCGTTGTGTAAAATGTCCGACCCGGACGCGGTACCAGGTCCCCCGCTTCGGGACGACATGGGGGAGGGTAAAAGCGGGATAGCCCTTCCGCCGGAGACGATCGGCAAGGGCCTCGGCGGTGGCCCGATATCGAATCGAGGCGATTTGGACGGTGAAGCCGGGCGACGGTTTCTTAGGGGAAACGACTCCGACGTCGGGTGCAGGGGTCGCGGAGGGCGGACCCCCGGACGATGGCTTGGTCACCTTGGCAGGAAATCCTGAATGCGGTGTGCTGCGTTGCTCCAGGGTATCGTAGAACGTGAATGTCTCAGGGGCGGGTGTCGGCGACGATTTATCGGGAGATGGAACCGGCGGTGCGGGTCGGGCGCTCGGATATTTTGGAGCGGCCCCGACGGGCGGCCCGGGAAGAGCACTTTGAACCGGCGAGCGTTGTTCCATGGAGATGAGGACCACCACGAGCAAAACGGCCGTGGCGACGCCGCCCGCCAAAAAAAGAACGATCCGGCCCCTTGAAGCGGGCCGATTTTTAAATCTTCGATTAACGCGTCTCATGAACTCCCATCAGCTCAGCCCCGGACACCTAAATAATCAGCATCGCATCGCCGAAACTTAAAAAACGGTACCGGGCCTTCAGGGCCTCGTCATAGGCCAGCTTCCTGTTCGCCAAACCGGCGAAGGCCGAAACGAGCATCAGCAGGGTGGATTTGGGAAGGTGGAAATTCGTCACCAGGACGTCCACGCTTTTAAACGAATAGCCGGGGGTGATAAACAGGTTGGTCCATCCCGATCGGACTTGAAATCGACCGGGTTCTCGGATCGCCGATTCGAGAACGCGTGTGGCCGTTGTGCCCACCGCGACGATCCGTCCCCTCCTCCGGCGAACCTCTTCCAAAGCCCTGACCGCCGAGGGGCCGATTTCGTACCGCTCGGAGTCCATTCGATGCCCACGAATGTCCTCGCACCGGACCGGACGAAATGTTCCCGGCCCGACGTGCAGTGTGACCGCAACCACCTTCACGCCATGCGCGCGGATCCGGTCGAGAAGCCTCTCCGTGAAATGAAGGCCGGCGGTCGGTGCAGCCACGGACCCGGGGGCCGCGGCATAGACCGTCTGGTACCGCTCCCGATCCTCCGGTTCCGGACCGCGCCGAATATAGGGGGGAAGCGGCAAAATGCCCAGCCGGTTGATGATCGACTCGATGGCTTCTCCGCCGATCCATTCCAAAATCTTTCGCCCGCTCCCCAGGTCCTCGCGGACGACGGCCGTTTCCCCCTGGCCGAAAAGGATTGTTTGTCCGACGGCGACGGATCCCCGGACCAGGACCTCCCACCGTTTCGGCCCGTCCGCTTGCCGAAGCATCAGCAACTCGATCTTCCCGCCGCCGGGCATCTTGTGTCCCAGCAGACGAGCCGGGATGACCCGGGTGTCGTTGACGACCAGCACGTCCGAGGGCCGCAGATAATCGACCAGATCCGAGAACCGACGGTGTTCGATCCGTCCCGTTTTCCGATCCACCACCATGAGGCGAGCGTGATCCCGGTCGGCCGATGGAACTTGGGCGATGAGGGACTCATCCAGGGGATAATCGTAACTGGAGAGTTGGTATTCGGTCGGCAATGTTGGCGGGATCATGGAGCCGGCTCGGCCGCGGTGACGGACGCATAGGGCGCCACGAGGACGCCCGGATAATAATATTTCAGGATCCGATCATACTTGTAACCCATTTCGGCCATCTCCTTGGCTCCCCACTGACAGAGCCCCACGCCGTGGCCGTACCCATTGCCTTGGAGCCGGATTTCGCGCCCGATCTTCTCGATTCGAAAATGGGCGCTGGGCAGCTCCTTGTACCCCAGAATTCGTCGGAAATCCTCCGCCGTCAGGATCAACTCTCCCTGGGAATGAATCAGGCGGATCTGGCTGATCCGTCCGGCCTCGGTCCAGCGAAACGGGGTGATCGATGCGATCGTTCCGATGGAATAGCCGGCGGTCGAAAAGTCTTTTTGGACGGCCTCCATCGGAATGGACTTGCTCCATTGATAGTAGGGCGAGTTCTGGTCGAAAGGACAACTTACCCCTTTGAGATACGGGAAGTCCATTCCCCAGACTTCGGCGGCGTTTTCGGTCGGGCCGGCCGACGTGGAATGATAAGCGGACAGGATCAACTGCCCTTCGAAGGTCAAGACCTGCCCCCGGGTTTCGGCAATGGCACGGTTCGTCACCGGGTCTTCCTTGTCCCGGCCTTCGTACACCTGATCGGCCGTCGTCGCCTGAACGTCGTACTCTTTCCCTAGGTTGAGTTGGCGCTGGTAGAGCGCATAGGTCCGCGAGATGATCGCCTGAACCTTTAGCACTTCCGGATGCCATTTGGATGAGATCTCGATCGGGACCACGCCCTTGAGATAATCTTCGATGTCGAGCTCGTTGATTAAACGAATCTTGTCGTGGTAAAGCGCAATATGGAGGATCCCGCCGACAGCCCGGCCGTTGATATGAATCGCTCCGTTCCCGGAGGATACAACCAACTCGCGCTGGTCTGTCGCCTCGTTCTGGATGAGCAGGCCCTGTGGCCCGGCGGCGATCACGATGGGGCTTTTGAACCCCCCGGGAACCGGATTCCCGTCCGAGTCCGTGAGGGTCAGATTCGGGCTTCCGGAAATCGTGACCGATGGGAAATCGGGGACGAGGAGGACCCGGATCGATTCGCCCGCAAGGACCGGGCGCGGAGTGAACAGGCCGAGGATCACCAGGACGATCGCCGCGCTCCTTCCCCGGATCTTCCGTGCCGCTCGAGCCTGCCGAATGTTTACAAACACAACATCACCGACGGGTTAACAGCCACAGGATCAGGGACAGGATCAGACTGATGATCAGGCCGGTGGTCAGGGGAAAATAAAAGCTGAAATTCTTCCGCTCGATATAGATATCGCCCGGCAAACGGCCCAGCCAGCCCAGGCCCGGAGTTTTTCCGATCCAGAGCAGAAAACCGCCGATCAGAACAACGACCGCTCCGATGAGAATCAGGAGCCGGCCGAGGGCTGCGAGATCCGGCATTGCGACCCTCGAGCTCAAGAGGCGGCCCGGATCAGTTTCTCCGCGATCTGGATGGCGTTGAGCGCCGCTCCTTTGCGGAGATTGTCCGCCACGATCCAGAGATTCAGTCCCGATTCGACCGAGGCATCCTCTCGGATTCGACCCACATAAACCTCATCGGTCCCGGAGACCTCCAGCGGCATCGGGTAAACCTTGCGTTGCGGGTCGTCGAACACCATCACCCCCGGCGCGGTCGCCAGCAGCGCGCGCGCTTCGTTGGCCGAGAGTTTTCTTTCGGTCTCGATATTCACCGATTCGGAATGGGCCCGAAACACCGGCACGCGCACGGTCGTGGCTGAGATCCGGATCCGGTCGTCCTCCATGATCTTCCGGGTCTCGTTCACCAGCTTCATCTCCTCTGACGAGTTCCCCTGCGCATCGAAGGAGCCAATCTGCGGCAGAAGATTAAAGGCGATCTGAAACGGATAGACATGGGGGACGGCCTCTTGAAAAGACAGGAGCGCACGCGTCTGGTCCATCAGCTCGTCCATGGCCTCTTTGCCGGTCCCGGAAACGGATTGGTAACTGGACACCACGATCCGTTTGATCCGCGCGGCCTCGTGCAGGGGTTTTAAAGCCACGACCATCTGGATTGTCGAGCAGTTGGGATTGGCGATGATGCCGTGATGCCGAAGCGCCGCCTCGGGATTCACCTCCGGGACGACCAGCGGCACGTCCGATTTCATTCGCCACTCGGCGGAATTGTCGATGACGACCGCGCCGGCCGAAACCGCAATCGGGGCATATTCCCGGCTGACCTCTTCTCCGGCCGAGAACAGCGCGATATCCACGCCGTTGAAGGCATCCTTCGTCAAGAGTTTGACCGTCAGGCTCCGATCCTGGAAGGTCAATGTCTCGCCGGCCGTACGCTCCGAGGCGAAGAGACGGAGTTCCTTCACGGGAAGTTTCCGTTCCTCGAGGACCTCGACCATTTCCTGACCGACGGCCCCCGTCGCCCCGACGACGGCGACCACGTATTGGTCCTTTTTCTTTAGCATAATATGACTACGCTTCCACGACAACCCGTATTGCGAACCTAAGTGCCACTGTTCAGGTAGGCCCTCGCTGCTCGGGCCAACACTGAACAGTGGCACCTGGGCCTATATTCAATGCACTATGCTTTCATCAATTGCTTGGCCACAAGCTCGCCCATCTCTTTCGTGCCGACGAGGTTGGTGCCGGGCGATGCGATGTCGCCGGTGCGGTAACCTTGATCCAAAACGCCGAGCACGGCTTGTTCGATCTCATCCGCGGCCTTTTCCTGATCAAAAGAATATTTGAGCATCATCGCGGCCGACAGAATGGTGGCGAGCGGGTTGGCCTTGTTCTGCCCGGCGATGTCCGGCGCACTTCCGTGAATCGGTTCGTACATCGCGGTCCGGCCGCCGAGGCTGGCCGAGGGAAGCATCCCGATCGAGCCGGTCAGCATCGCGGCCTCGTCGCTCAAGATATCCCCGAACAGGTTGGTCGTCACGATCACGTCGAACTGTTTCGGATTCCGGATCAACTGCATCGCGCAGTTGTCCACGTACTGGTGCGACAGTTCGATGTCCGGATAATCCTTGTGGACGTCGATCACGACCTTGCGCCAGAGCGCCGAGGATTCCAGGACGTTGGCCTTGTCGACCGAGGTGACCTTCCGACGGCGTTTGCGTGCGGCCTCGAAGGCCACTTTGGCGATCCGCGCGATCTCCTTCGTCGTGTAGACCTCGGTGTTGATGCCCCGCTCTTCGTTTCGGTAAGGTTTGACGCCCCGCGGTTCCCCGAAATAGATCCCGCCGGTCAGCTCCCGGACGACCAGAAGGTCGGTCCCCTCGATCACCTTGCGTTTGAGCGTCGAAGCGTCGATCAACTGTGGAAAAAGTTTTGCCGGACGCAGATTCGCGTAAAGTCCGAGTTGCTCCCGCAAACCCAGCAGGGCCTTCTCGGGCCGAATGGACGAATCCAGTCCGTCCCAGTTTGGTCCACCGACGGCCCCCAGCAGAACCGCGTCCGCCTCTTTTGCCGCGGCCAGCGTCTCGTCCGGCAGCGGCCGGCCGTGAAGATCGATCGCACCGCCGCCGACGACGGCCTCGTTAAAACTGAACGCCAGTCCGTGCAGCCGGCCGATCGCCTCCAGGACTTTCACCGCTTCCGGCACGATCTCTTTCCCGATCCCATCCCCCGGCAATACTGCAATCGTAAAACTTCGTTTCATAAGAGCTCCATGATGGATTGAGGACTGAAAAAGTATTATATCAATTTAAATGGGCCGGTGACAATGCCCGCGCGCGAGTCAAAGAAATCAAATCAGAAGCAATCCGGCCGCGCGAACGGCCTTCCAGTCTTTGCTTTTGGTGAATGCCTCATACGATTTTTTCGCCGATGCGGGGTAACGTTCCGCCGCTTCGGCCAGCCGAGGATAAGCGGCGCCCTTTCGCCCCCGCGGCCTGGAATCCCGGATGAGCGATTGAAGCCAATCAGTCAGGGACGCGTCGGTCTCAATCGCGCAGGTCTCCTCATTTCCGGGAAGAAGGAGAGAGACCTTGCCGGAACTGAGCGGCAGGACCGACGGGGCCCCTCCCAACCAAATCACCCTTCGCTCCGGATCGTCACGGGAAAATGAAGGAGTGCGAAGCGCGGCCCGGATGAAATCCTTCGGAACCTTCGGCTTGGGCAGTTTAAAATCGAAGAAGCTTCGGACATCGGCTTCCATTCCGGTCCCGTGCATGTAATTGTAAATCGCCTTCGCGAGCCCGGGCCCGAACCGCTCCGGATCACAGCCGGCGGGATCGATATGGGTCAGGTCGTTATTGGCGAAGGGCCCGCGCGCGGGGCCGGTGATCTTGATTCCGAACGCGCCGGGGTGAAGGCCGACCGGGCTGTGGCGGGTCGCGGTGAACCGATGCCAGAAGGCCGAATGGAGAATCCCGGCCTCAAAGAGTTGGCGGACCCGCTCCAGGCTCTCGACCGTTTCCCGTACGGTCT
>Ga0187776_10000695_pt1 | contig 16263 bp, 13 predicted proteins | sample 0216_BV02_MP12_2_FD_132426 | JGI IMG/M metagenome (GOLD analysis project Ga0187776, IMG submission 132426) | Tropical peat soil microbial communities from peatlands in Department of Meta, Colombia - 0216_BV02_MP12_20_MG | ecosystem: Environmental > Terrestrial > Soil > Wetlands > Peat | place...
CTTCTTCCTGGGCTAGCACCTATTCCAGACAATCCGTCTGGACCTGTGATTGACCTCCACGTGGGTGAGGCTCCCTTGCCGGCACGGGAATCTTCCGTAACGGAAGAAATTTGGTACACGAGCCCCATACTCGATCCTGCGGGACAGCCTGCCCTCCACATTTGGAAGGTTTACGGCGGCGATTTCCTCCGCCTCGCCTACAACGATGGAACGCAATTCTGGATTGATCGGGCTGGTATGAACCTCTGGATGGAGTGGCCGGAAGAATCCTCTCTCGATGACGCTGCCACATACTTGTTTGGTCCTGTTTTGGGGTTCTTGCTCCGCTTGAAAGGCGAAGTGTGTCTCCATGCTAGTGCGGTCTCGCTGGAAGGCCGTGTGGCCGTATTTGCCGGAGAGGCTGGAGCGGGAAAGTCCACTACTGCTGCAGCATTAGCTCGGCAGGGCTATTCCGTCGTTTCCGATGATGTGGTCAGGCTGGTGGAACGTGAGCGTACTTTCTGTGTCCAACCAGCGGTGCCACAACTGTCGCTCTGGCCTGAGTCTGTCGAATTCCTCTATGGTTCTGCCGAAGCCCTCCCCCCCTTCAGCACGGCCTGGGAAAAGCGGAATCTCCATCTCGGTGACAGGGGGACAAGGTTTGAAGGACGGTCGTTGCCGGTGGGAGCGATCTACATTCTCGGCAAGAGGGGTGGGGAACCGGCACCTCGAAGGGTAGAACTCAAACCTCAATCCGCTCTCATAGCCCTTGTCACCCATTCGTACGGAACCAATATTCTCAACCGCGAAATGCGCGCCAAGGAATTTGAATGCTTCGCCCGGTTGGTGGCGGCGACGCCTGTTTATGAGCTTATCCCTCACCATGACCCCTCTCGACTCGAATTGCTATGCTGTATCGTCCGGGATGATTTTCAATCCATGGACAAAAGAAAGTCCGTCCCTTCCTGAGCCCATTTCCCACAGGCCATGTGTTCCCAATCGGATATCCTGCCTCACGGGCCAGAAGGGGAGTACCTACTCTTTCGATGAGTCAGGGGGAAATGAACTTGTGTTACCATCCCTCCGCTGATGCTGCGTCATTGCCCAGCTGACCCAAGCCCGCTCGATTGAAATGATATAGTGTTATCGCTTAACGGGGTGCGTTCAAAACTGGTCCATAAGAACAACTATAGGACCAATCTTCCATCCAAACGGACGAATTTGAGGAAACAAGGAGGGACGCAACAATGAAACTGAGGGTTTCATTTCTGGGAATGACAGGCTGCGTGGCCGTAGTTCTCTTGACAGCGCTGCTTGTCTTCCAATGCATCACGAAAACCGAATTCGCCGACGTTGCAGCCAATCGGCCTTCCTCTGCTGCCTCAAAATCGCCCCGTGCGCCCGGGCACGGACAAGCCCCGAATTGGAGAGAGGCCTACGCAAGGCTACCCTTAGCCTTCGAGGCAAATGAAGGACAAGCGGCAAGAGAAGTTCAGTTCCTCTCGCGTGGGTCCGGGTACCAACTGTTGTTGACTTCCCAAGGCGCTGACGTATCACTTCAGAGCGGGCGGCGCGTGGACTTGAGCCCGCGGAATCGCACTAAATTTCTTCGTTCATTTAGCCGCGCCCGCCGGGCCGCGAGGATTTCGGTTATACGCTTGCGCCTCGACCACGCCAACCCAGCGTCGCAAATCGCCGGACTGGACCGTCTGCCCGGAAGAGCTGATTACTTCATCGGAAGTGATCCGAAGAATTGGAAGACGGGAATTCCCTCCTATTCCCGAGTCAAGTATTGCGACATCTATCCCGGCGTGGACCTCATGTTTTACGGCAACCAGCGTCGGCTGGAATACGATTTTGTGGTCGCACCGGGAACGGACCCAAAAATCATACAACTTCGAATTGAGGGGGCCCAGGAACTGCGCCTGACCTCAAAAGGGAGCTTGTTGCTGGGAGTTCCCGGAGGGGAATTGGAATTCGAAAAGCCAGTTGTATATCAGGCGATCAACGAAAAAAAGACAGAGGTTGCCAGCAGATACGTCTTACTGGGGAAGTCTCGCGTCGGCTTTGAGGTTTCCGAATATGACCGAACCCAACCATTGGTCATGGATCCGATCCTGAACTATTCCACTTATCTTGGCGGCACGGGCGATGAAAATGTGGCTGAGGGGATAGCGGTTGACTCCCATGGACACGCTTTTGTGGGGGGGACAACTTTTTCCACTGACTTTCCGACAACGGCGAGCGCATTCAAGGCTGCACCTCCCGCGAGCACTCCCGCCGTCTTTTTGAGCGAATTTGATCCCACGGGCACTTCGCTTCTGTACTCGACCTACCTGGGAGGGAGTGCCGGGGATTTTGGCTTTGGCGTCGGTGTGGATTCCACCGGGAATGTTTACGTGACCGGGGAAGCCCTCTCGACCGATTTTCCGACGACAGCAAATGCCATGATTCCTTCACCGCTGGCCAGCAACCCCAACGGCACCGCCTTCATTTCCAAGATCAATCCCGGCGTGAGCGGTGTGGGTTCACTCGTATACTCCTCGTATTTCGGGGGGACGAACGGGGATTTTGGGAACTCTGTCGCAGCGGATTCCAATCAGGTGGCCTACATCACCGGTCTCACAATCTCGGCACCCGGTGCGCTGGGAACGGGCGGATTCACAACGAAGAATGCATTTCAGGCTGGGTTAATTGATGCAACCGATGGGAATGCCTTCGTTGCGGCAATTGACACCACTCAAGCGGGCGCCGCGGGATTGAAATACTCCACCTATTTAGGAGGAGACGGTGCCAATGCGGGAACCGCTAATCTTTTGTTTGGGGACCAAGGTTTTGGAATTGCCACCGATGGGGTTGGCGGCGCCTTTGTAGCTGGAACGACAACTTCGGATAACTTTCCGGCATCTGCCGGAGCTTTTCAGAAGCTTCCCCCGGCGGGAAATATTCTTGGGGCTGCCTTCGTGACAAATCTTGATACGACCGCTAGCGGGAATGCATCGCTCGTGTATTCCACTTATCTGGGAGGAGCTACTTCCGATTTCGGAAATGCCATCGCCTTAGGGCCCAGTCACGTCGCATATACGACCGGCTCCACGTCGTCCGCGAATTTTCCGATTACCTCCGGCAACATTTCGGCACCGTCCGCTGCCGGCGTTGCATTCGTATCACTGATTGACACATCAAAATCCGGAGCCGCTTCCTTGCCTTATTCAACTCTGCTCGGCGGCAGCGGAGGCGACATCGGTTTCGCCGTCCAAGCGGACGTGGCGAATGGTTTTGCGTTTGTTGCGGGCGGAACGAGTTCCGCTGATTTTCCTGTGACACCGGGTGCGTTCCAGCCTACCCTCGCGACTGGAGCACCCGGCGACGCGTTCATCGCCAAGATCAACCCGAATCCGGCCGGCAGCGCGGCCACGAACTTACTCTATGCCACCTATTTTGGGGGGAGCGGAGCTAGCAGCACGCCAGACACCGCCATAGCTATTGCCATTGATGCGGCGGACAGTGTCTATGTGGCTGGCGATACCAGTTCGACCGATCTTCCTCTGGCTCCAGCTGCACCATTTCAGAGCTCGCTGAAAGGGTCTTCCGATGCATTTGTGGCGAAGCTGCCCTTGGTTCCGACAGTTTCCGTGTCCCCTCCCAGCATCAGTTTTGGAACTCAAGTCATTGGGGGGACCACACCGGCGCAATTTGTGACCATGACAAACAATACGGACTCAGCCGTGGCCATCTCAAGCATTGCCGTCGTTCCTATATCAGGTCCTGCGACCGATTTTCCGATTGGCCCCAACTCGTGCGGGAACAGTCTTGCTGCAGAATCCCAGTGCACGGTGGGAGTGGCCTATAAGCCGAGCGTTGCCGCCGCAGAAAGCTCCAACCTCGTTTTCAGCTTCACCGATCCGGTCACCGGAAAACCTGCTCAATTGCAAGTAGACCTTTCTGGAACCGGTTCTGGTGCAGGCGCGGCGGCCAGCTTTTCGCCAACCAGCTTGCAGCCGTTTGCCGGCCAGCTTGTGACGACGACCAGCACCCCGCCGCAGATGGTAACGATGACGAATACAGGTACGGCGACGCTGATGAACATCGCAATCAGCACCTCGGGTGATTTTGGTCAGACGAATACCTGCGGTGCGAGCCTGAACGTGGGAGCAAATTGCACAATCAGCGTGACATTTACGCCCACAAAGGTTGGCCCGCGATCAGGGACGCTGACGATTACGGATAATGCCGCGAACAGCCCGCAACAGTTGCCGCTCAGCGGCACCGGATGGGATTTCGGAATCTCTGCCCCGGCGTCCGAAAATGTGACCAGGCCGAACACGTTAAACTTCAAGGCTACGATGACGCCGCTCGGTGGGTTCACCGGGACAGTCGCGCTTAGTTTGTCTGGATGTCCCGTCCACACAACATGCGCGATTTCCCCAAATTCAGTGAGCGCAGCAGACGGAGTCACTCCCCAGACTCCAGCGGTGAGCATCATAACCACGGGAGAAATTGTTCCGCTGACGAAGGACCCGAACCCGCCAGTGACAATTCCCATTGCCGTACTGCTGCTCATTTCCGCGGCGATCTATCTAATGCCACGGATCCAACGACGGCTTCGGACAGGTATGGCATTAGCCGGAGTGATTCTCGCATTCCTTTTGTTTGTGGGCTGCGGTGGCGGCCATCCCGGAACTCCGACCGGCCCGTTCACCTTAACCATTACAGGAACTTCCAGCACGGTTACGCATACGACGACCGTGTCCATCACTGTGCAGTAGTCTTAGGAACCCCAGGACCGTGCGCCCGCGAGATGCGAGCGCACGGTCCTTCCCTTTCAGGGAACTCGTGTTTTCCAGGCATCCTTCTCAGTCAGATCTGTCCTCTGACTATCTTTAGTTTCCGCTTGCGCCAAAATGAGTTTCAAGAGACCCTTCTGCGCGCGGCTGCGGGGCGGACGCGCGGAAAATCGCATTTCTCCGGAGGATTTTGCGGATGAAGAAGTGGCTCAGTCTTCTTGGTTTTCTTGGAGTTCTCTTACTGCTGGCAGGGCCGGCCGCCGCTCAGATCACGCCGCGCTACGAATTAGGTGGCGCCTTCACTTACCTAGACTTCAACTCGCCTCCCCCGAATATTTCCACACGCATCCATATGCTCGGTGGGAATGTCACCTTCGAGCGGAACTTCAAGAGCTATGTTTCGCTCCTCGTTGACGGGGGATTCCAATACAAGAACCAGGGAATTGTGAGTGCGGGCACGCCCCCTGTGGCGAACATTCTGGGCAAAACGGAGGTCTTTACAATCCTGGCTGGGGCGAGAATTTACCCTCTCAAGCACCGCCACAGAATTACCCCTTTCGGCCAAATCCTTTTTGGTGCAGGCTACGACCGCCGCACCTTCCCGGCGAACGGTGGATTCCCCAGTCTGACAAACACGAGTTGGTCGTTTGCCTGGATGGGCGGCGGCGGTATTGATTTTCGCCTTTCGCAACATTGGGCGGTTCATGCTTTCGAGTTCGACTACTTGCACACAGCTTTCTTCGGCGAAATCCCCGCTCAGGGCAGTTATCGCATTTCCGTGGGGATGACGTATCGCTGGGGCCGAAGAACAACCCCGGCCGCGGCCCCTCCCGCCAAATAAAATACGCTTGCGCGGTGACTCCCAGTCGATAAAGATTACGCCGCATGGCTTTCCGAATCGACACGACACGGGACCGAACGATTCTTCTCGCCCTGTCCACTGTCGTCGCAGCCTTGCTTATTTGGCAAGCCGCCAGGATTTGGAGGGCGGACTCTCTCATCCGCTCGGAGCGGCTCGAAAAAATGGAGCGAGGCGTCCGGCTCGAGCCGGGAAACGCAGAAGCCTGGGACCGCCTCGGCCGCCAGAAGGAATGGGATCTGGCGAATCCGGATCCGGAGCAGGCCCTCCAGGATTTCACCCATGCGGTTGAGACAAACCCGCTTTCGGCCCACTACTGGATCGATCTCGCCGGCGCGTATGAGTTTTTAGGTGATCGAACACGCGCCAAGGAGGCATTTGAAAAGGCAAAGGCTGTCTATCCGGCTTCCGCTGAAGTCGCCTGGTATTACGGGAATTATCTTTTGCGCCAGCAGGACTCTTCCGAGGGATTTGTGGAAATTCAGAGGGCGGTGCGAACCGATCCTTCTTTTCTTCCCCTCGCGATTACCCGCACGTGGCGATCGAATCATGACGTGAATTTGCTTCTGGACCGCGTCCTCCCTCCCGAAGTGACCGCCTATTTTGCGGCACTTGATTATTTCATTTCAATTCGAGAGGGCGACGCCGCCCTGACCGTTTGGCAACGATTGGTCGCTTTGGGAAAGCCTTTCTCCTTGCCTCTCACCTTCACATTTTTCGATGAATTGATTCGCGAGGGCCGGTCGGAGGATGCAGCGCGCGTCTGGCGGCAGGCGCTGGCCGCCACCGGACTGCCCAGCTCCGACCCAGCCAATCATTCGTTGATTTGGAATGGAGATTTTGCGCGGGATTTTCTGAACGGAGGACTGGATTGGCGATGGAACAACCCCGTGGGAATCACCATTGATTTTGACTCCGCCCCGCCAGCCATGAGCGGGCGTTCGGTCCGGCTCGATTTCGGGGGAGGGATGAATCTGAATGTGACTGAGCCCCTCGAATACGTCCCCGTCGAGCCCAATCGCCTCTACCGTTTCCATGCGCGGATGCGGACGGAAGCGATTACCACTGAAAGCGGGATTCGTATCGCCCTCACTGACCCCAATGGGGCTCAGCCCGGGGATATGCTCACGGAAAACTTGACCGGCTCGCACTCCTGGACGGCTGTGGAAACAGATGTAAGAACCGGACCGGGGACTCATTTCTTGCTCATCCAGCTGCGCCGAGTTCCCAGCCGCCTGTTCGAGAATAAACTCAGTGGGTCGGCCTGGATGGCGGACGTTTCCCTGATTCCCCAAGGCAGTGAAGTAGAGCAAAAAAAACCATGAAGGGAATCCGGGCGGGCCTTTGCGTGCTGCTTGCTTTTAGCGTGCTAGCGCATGGCGTCGTGGAGGTCTGGTCGGAATCGATTCTAGAAATCGGGGCCGCGCTCTTGCTACTGAGCTGGGTGGCTGTCTCTCTCGGGAGAAGAGACCTTGCAATTCATTGGAACCCTCTCCTGGGACCACTAGTCGGGTTTGCTGCGATTGGCCTCGCACAGCTTGCATTTCATGCCACGGCAAGTTCTTACCTAACACGCGTAGAACTCTTAAAGCTGGCGGCATGCCTCATCGTTTTCTTCCTCTCGGCACAGACATTTCGTGAACGCGTCGATCTCACAAGGCTCGCGTGGTTCCTGATCTTCCTGTGCTTTGCCGTTTCCTTGCTGGGGATCATTCAGTACTTCACTTCACCGGACAAAATCTACTGGTTCCGTGAACTCGAGGCGGGCGGTGCGCCCTTCGGAACATACGTTAACCGAAACCATTTTGCCGGGTTTCTCGAACTCACGCTGCCGATCGGGCTGGCGCTGCTGATTTTTCGCGGAGTGCGCCGCGACCTTTTCGCCATGACCGGGCTGTTGGTTATCATTCCATTGGGCGCGCTGATTCTTTCGGGCTCTCGCGGAGGTATTGTCAGTTTTGCGTTCCAAGTCAGCGTGTTGGTTCTCCTGGCCCGCCGCCGGAAAGGGCCGGAAGGCCCGCGCGTTGCCTCGCTAGGGATCGTGGCGCTCGCGGCTGTTGCTCTGATTGTCTGGATCGGAGCGGGACGAGCCCTTGAACGGTTTTCCACGCTGCGGCCTGGCGAAGTTCCATCCGCGCGGCGTCTCAGCATGGTTCGCGGCACACTTCATATCTTCCTCGATCACCCGTTGAAGGGGACAGGACTGGGCACTTTTGAAACTGTCTATCCACGGTATGAAACGGCTTACGACGGGAAGGTCGTGAATCACGCCCACAATGATTATGCGGAAGCTCTCGCGGAAACTGGTCTGCTCGGCGGTTTGTGTGGGGCGGCATTTCTCTTTATCCTATTTCGGCAGGCTCGTAGAAACTTTGAAGCCGATCAGGGCCATTTTTCGCGGGCTCTGCACGCCGGGGCTATCACCGCCACCGGGGGCCTCTTGCTTCACAGTTTCGTGGACTTCAACCTGCACATTCCCTCAAATGTGCTCCTCTTCCTCCTGCAATCCTATCTGGTGACCTCGACCCCCTTGCCTTCCGAAGCCCCCGCAACGCAGCGACGCGAGCGACACAGGGCGCATCGTCCCACTGAAGCGGTGGCGTGAGCTGTCTCTGAGCCCGCAATGTTCGAACTGGGGATAGATAGTCTTGAGTATTTAATGTATCAGTAATCTTATTCCCATGGCCTACAATTTTCTGTCCGTGATCTTCCTCTTTCCTCATGAAGCCGCCGCATGGAAAACGGAACTGCATCGCTAGCGCAAGGCTAACCGGACTAGTGGGTCTCCCCACATTTCCAAGCGCAGACCGCGCTCCAAATAATTAGAGGGACAAGCCGTGGGTAGATACACTCACAACTAACACTTTGCCGACCGCACGTCCAGAACCGTCGGCTCCCCAGCGTTCCTTCAAAACATCGGCAGCTGTGGTGTGGAAAAAATCAGGCGGATGCAGCCTTGCTGTGCGCCTTCACCGCTTTCTCAATCCCCGGAGCCGCATTTGCCAAGTCCTCAGTATTCATCACCGGAGTGAAAGTCACCCGGGCGTTGTAGGCCAAGAAGAACGGTTCGGCGATCGCTGGTATCTGCGAGGTTTCCTTTAAGTCGAAGAAAATGTATCCACCGCGTTCGCCGCTCGCCCCGGTCGTGAAATACGCGGCCTCCGGTTTCAACGATTCCAATATTTTTTGAAAAGCCTGCCCGAAGCCTCCCCTGCGTGCCGCCTCATTTCCGGCCTCAACGGGAATCGCAATTTGCATCATCATCCGCATCGGTGTGCTCCTTTCCCGGCAGAATTAGTGACAGAGATGGGGCAGGGCCTTTGTTAGGGCTCCACCCAGCGGAGCTATATACCTCCTAGGAAATAAGCGTCAAGCCAAAATCATATTTCGATTGCACCTGCCACTAGGCAATCTTGAATCCGTCCTCAAATGCCCGAAGTCGGGGCTAATCGCAGGTATTACCATCTTGAAGATTTCGCAGTTGCATTGGCGATGTGTCCGCGGTAGAAGGGAGCCGCCCGGCCAATTCCAGTTGAAAAGGAGCGCACCGTTCATGAACGCAAAGCGTATTCTCGCAGCTCTCAGCACCGCTATCTGCCTGCTGTTCGTCCTTGCAAGTTGGACGGGGAAGGCGGGGGCCTCTGCCAACGCCGGCCTCGTCGCCACACCACAAGCGAAGACACCCACCACTCCGGCCAAGCCGGCCGAACTTTTGGACATCAATTCCGCCTCGAAGGAACAACTCGATGCCCTGCCGGGGATTGGCAAGGCGTATTCGCAAAAAATCATCGATGGGCGGCCTTACAAAGCGAAGACGGACCTGGTGAACAAAAAAATAATTCCCCAGGCCACCTACGACAAGATCAAGGATTTGATCATCGCGAAACAGCCTAAGAAGTAGCAAGAAATTTCGTGAGCCGACACGGACGCGGCGATCTGAAAAGATTCGGTTTTCCGTGCCGCGGACAACGCCAGCGTCATTCCACATGGTTTTTTCGAATACGTGACGAAGCTCGCGCACGCGAATCAGATTGCCTTGCCAGACGGCAGCACATCCGTTGCGGCAAGGACGGAGCCGCCTTCGTCTGCAACGACTGGGTCGACATCGCGCGCGGCTGGCGGCGAATCAGCTCCATCACGAAAAAGCCCACTCCGCTCTTGAAATAGAATGCGGACGCGGTCTCAGTGTTCGGATGATTCAATTCGGCGTCGGCCTGGCTTACTTCCAGGCCTGTGTGTGCGCGGCGCGTGTTCGGCAAGCGTGCCAAGGGGAACGACTCTTATAGTGATGTCGCGATCGAGCTGCTCATCGTGGGCGCGGTGGGCCGTACCCATGCCACCTTCGGGGACTCTTTTGACGATGGGTTGTGGCGAACTGATCTGCCAAGGAGGGAGAACTGCCTTTTCGCTCGCATGGTGGGACCCGCCGAGCGGTAGGTCATCACAGGTCTTGCCCCACCTCATACCTCGGGGTATGATTCGCGACAATAGTGCAGGATCTAAAACCTGATTAGTTGAGTTGGAGGACTCAAACTTCACGATCTCCAGAAGGAGTTTAATATGGTCATTTCCGATAGATTGCGAGCCCTGCGGGAACAGAAGCACTTGAGCCAAGGAGATATTGAGAAGCGCACGGGCCTGCTGCGCTGCTACATCTCAAGAGTTGAAAACGGCCACACTGTTCCAGCCATTGAGACGTTGGAAAAGATGGCGCGGGCTATGGAAGTCCCCCTGTATCAACTTTTCTACGATGGAGAAGAACCGCCCAGGATTCCAACTCCTCTCAAACGCAAAGGCGAAGACGATATCGCCTGGGGAAGCTCGGGCAAAGATGCGCGAACTCTCGACAGACTCCGCAGGCTATTGAAACGGGCTGATGAGAGTGATCGCAAATTACTGCTTTTCATGGCACAGAAGATGGCCCGCCCCATTCATCGGCGAGTGAAATCCTGAGCCTCACGGGCTTCCGCAAGCTTGTTCGCTTTTTGATGGGTGTTGGTGTCACCCAAGGTGGGACGGAATCGTGTTCGTGAAGGAAGTAATTATCTGGCCCGAGGGCCAATGGTCTCTCTGCAAAGGCGAAAGGGATTGGTCAAAGACAGATACATGGGTAAGATATATTGAAATCCGAGGTGCCGACTGCATCTTCAGAAGTGCGCCCGATGCAATCAGGACATGGGAAAATTCATAGGTCTGAGGCTGCGATGAACGAAGCGAATGAGGAGCAGTGCGGAAAATGTGGTACAGGAATCGACCCCAACCGCCGGGTTGATTTCACTTTGAAGGATGGGACGAGAGTCTGCGAGTCTTGCTTTGTAAAGGGGACTGAAAAGGTGGCGCAGAAGAGGCACGACTGGTCGAACTAGCTTGTTGCGAGTAAACGGGAAGAAAGTTTTCTCGAGGCTGATTCATTCGCACAGGAGTTTTAGCAGCCGGTTCCGGTTTTCGTGCTTGGACGCATCCGCCGGGTTGGGACGTGGAATTTTCGACACACAGCCATCAAACTCCCACCAAGTATTTTCTCTCCTCGCATCGACCTTTCTCTCGTAGCAACGGGCTCGGGATCAAGTTACTGTGTGCCTTCGCAGGCCTTTTTGTGAGGCCTGCTTCATCGCCCGGGGCACCGGCCGCAGTTGGCCGAGCGTCCAACTGGACCCCGCGCGATCGAGTCGGATGATCTGCAGGTGGTTTGTCGATGATTTGGGAAGCCGGGCTGCTCCGGCTCGGAAAGGTGTCGAAAAATCGCCCTATGGAAAATAACCAGATTCCGGGTTCAGAATGCGCGCCTGTTGGCAGAGTTCTCAATGCGCAACGCGTCTCGGAAATCCATGCAAATTGCCTGAAAATCTGCGCCCGGTGGTGTCCTTTCCCAATCGGGCGTCTGAGGATGGGAACCGAAGCTTCGAGGTCGGCAGATTCTTAGGACGAAATCCTTGCTTCTGCGGGACATCATAATGGCGTGTTTATAGGAGCGGCCAAGTTTCGCCGCGTGGATGGCTTCGGGCCGCTGTTTGATTTCTAGCAGAGCGGATCGGGTTGTGAGTCTATGCCCTTGCTCGTCGGTCTGGACCGCTTCTACGTTCGTGTCCGCCACGCCGTTCTGGGAAGGCAACACTCCCGTTTGTGGTTTGGTGACAAGTGGGGCAGTACTGTTCGATAGACTTTTTCGATTCGGTTTTTGACAGTTCGTCCCCATGAATCAGGAAAAATTGATAGCGATCACAGCCTCACACTTCAGAACGCGGCCGGCATCAGGCTCGGAGTCTGACTAACAAGGGGCTACGGCTGGGGCCGGGAACCGCTGGCGAAGTTGGGGCTCGCAATTCCTGCACGCAGCGGCGCGCGGAGCGGTCGAGACTTTCGCGTAGGTTCATCAAAGTTAGGAAGGTTGTAAGAATGCGTTTTTTCAGTTCGTCAGACAAAGGTGCGTTTCCGATGGCGAGCTCGGATAGCTTCATTGCGCTTGTCTTGAGGTAATTTGCAATTTCTGACTCGCGTATTGCGCTTGCCTTTTCCATAGCGGTTTCGCGACGCAGCCGAGCACAGTCGTGCTCCGTGCTTAGGATAAAGTGCAGTACGCAAAGGCGCTCCTCCTGAAGTTCAGGCGGCACGGGTGCCTGGCAGCCAAACAAGCATAGCTCAGGCTGGCTTGAGTCGGTCATGAACATCCTCTAAGTTGTTTCACTGCAATGTTAGTACCAATGTTCCTCAAACCGAAGTTCCAGAACCAGACCATATGGCCTGAAGTCTGGGACCATGGGTTTTGGGCTACCGCGCCGATGAATGTGGATAGCCTGGGAGGGCTCTAAACGAGCGGATAGCCCGTCCAGTCCAAGCCCAAGCCGGGCAAATCTCTCATAAAGCCATGCAATTCCTTAGGAGTCTTCTTAAATCACGTAAACACAAGGGATTACGAACAAGTGGCGAAACCGATGTGCGCGACGCAAGCAGGGTTATCCTCCTGATCACTTAGATTTGATCCCCCTCAGTCCTATTAACGAAACATGTAGCATCCAACACAGCCCCCGGGATCCGGTCGCATCGGCCCGAATAGATTGCTGGCTCGGACTCGTCCCTCGTGCGGCCACTTGCGGGTCGACACAATGCCTTATCCCAAATGTGCAAATAAGTTCCTACGCCTTGCCTATGTCTCCTGGCCTGGGCACCCAACTGGTCTGCTCAAGGAAATGAGTTGGAAATCGCCGGAATTAAGGCAAAAAACTCAGTCTCTTATTGAGACAACTGACATTACTTTCGTTCTGCGGTTTGTTTGCAGGGTGTCGAGGACCCGGGGACAGCATTCGGGCAGGTTGTAGCCTGTGAACTTCCTGGCAACCGGCAGTTCAAAACGTGACGTGACCGGGGATCTTGCGGTCGCTTTTCAAGTACCCGATTCTAGCGAACGAACCCTCGCAGCGCTGCCTTCGTGCTTCCCGCAAACATGCTTCGAAGGTGCAATGCATCGCTCACGGACTTTTTGTTGCCCGCCCTAACCGCGATGCTCCTTACATTCCCTGCAGAGGTGCGTCCAAGGCACGGCTTTAAGACGTGCCGCGGAGATAGGTTTCCGGCAGATGGTACAGATCCCATACCGGCCTTGCTTTATTCGAGCGAGTGCATCTTCGATAGCTCGCAGAAGCCGCCCATCGCTTTGGTGCAAGTGAATCTGAAGGTCGGCTTCGGCTTCGGCATTGGCTTGGTCCACGAGGTCCCCTTCGAAGCCTCCTGCTGCTGGCAGGCAGGTCTGAGCGTGGGACTTGGTGGAGGAAAGTTCCTGCTGCTTTTCGAGCAACTGTCTTCTGTATCGGCTGAGGTCTTTCTCGTTCATGACCGCTGTTCCACTCGCCCCGGAGAGGATTTGGCGGAGGATGTTTCGCCTCAACTCTTCTTCGAGGTCACTGCAAAGAAAGCCGCCCACCTCTGTTCCACATCCTTGCTTCGGCAATGCGGACAAACAATCCCGCCCTTCTCATATTCTGAGAGCGTCAGGATTTTTGAGAATTGCTTTTCGCAGGCTCGACAGAAAAAACTGTACTGAGGCATGGCCGCCTCTCGGTTGAGAGTAACGATTACAAGACATCGTAGCCCTGCGCTCGTCTGACGTCAAATCCATCTCCAAGTGAAGTACGCCCGCTCCAAGCCCCGATTCTTGAACACTGACCAGTCGGAGCGTATGATTTGGCCACACAGATGACACCGAGAATGCGCCGGGCATTTTCGGTGAGGCAAAGGAGGTCCCCACTATGCCTATCACAAAAGAATTCACCGTGTTACTGGTGGATCGGCCGGGCACTCTCGGCAAGGTCTGCCGGGCGCTTGCCGATCGCAACGTAAACATTCTTGCGCTTCAATCCTTCCCGATCGGAGGAGAAAGCGTGGTCCGATTCATCGCTGACAACCCCGTGACGGCTAAGTCCGTCCTCGACGCGGAACGGCTGACGTCTACCGAGACAGAAGTCGTCCAAGTGAAACTTCCGCACAAACCCGGCGAGATCGCACGGGCAGCATCTCGCTTGGGAGAGGCCAACATCAACATTGATTATGCGTACTGCGGCTTGGAATCGGGTACGAATGTGCCCTTGGTTTTCTTCGGTGTTGCGGAAGCCAGCAAGGCAGCCCCGATTCTGGAGCAAGCGGCGGCCGCTGCTGCAAGACTCTGAGGTCCCGATCACTTTTCAACTTGTCGCAGGGAAGTGGGTTGCGCCTGGTCTCTCTCTTTTTGCCCTGCGCGGCGAGTGTGTCCCAGAAAGGAACCGCTCATGCACGAGGAAATCGGCAAAGTTGCCGGAGAAATCTGGCACGCACTGAACAGTAAAGGTGAATTGTCACTGACACAGCTGAAGAAGGACGTGAAGGGAAAGACGCCCCTGTTCGACTGGGCTATCGGTTGGCTCGCACGCGAAAACAAGATCGTGATCGCATCCGAGAAACGCTCTTTTCGCGTCCGACTCAAGGACAGACATTCGGCTGCGGGCGCGACCTGAACCTAGCTTTATGGAGCCGTGGCAGTCTTTGGGCGTGATCGTCGTCGGCAAAAAGAAATAATGCGGTTAATCTCAATGATGTCCGGACAAAGGGGTTCTTAAAAATGAGCCACTTAGAAGCATGACGAGCTGGAAAAATGATCCCCAGGGTCGAGATTATGTGGTTTTGTTCCTGCCCGCTGGACCGATTGGTCAAAATTCGCGCGGATGCAGTTTGCCGGAGGGCCCGCTACTCTCAAGACACGCTTTATTCTGGCGACCAGCGCTTAATAATGGCTTCGACCCCTTCCTCTTCGAGCTGTTCTTTGATTCTCACAGCCGTGTCGGCGTCACGGTAAGGACCAACGGCCACTCTGTAAAAGTGGCCGGTGCTGTGCTTGAAAACAAACGTCGGGAAATTTTTCTCTTCCAAGGACTCTCTTAGAATATCTGCATTTTCTTCGTGGATCATCGCGCCGACCTGAAGCACGAAACCTGGGAGGTCGAATGGCAGTGGAGCTGGGAGAGTTGGAGTAATTGCGGGCGGAGGTTTCATGGTTGTACTGCTTCCGCTGGAACTCGATGCAGCGGCCATCGTGATTGGTGTGATATTTGTCGCCTGTGGGTAATTTCCCCTGTTGCCTACAAGGTAGCCAAGGAAAACGGAAACGGGGGCCAAGATGACGAGAGCTAAGATCTGGCCTACTGGATGGGGTGACTTATTGAGATGCCTCAACCCTTCTTGAAACATCAATTCTTGTTTCTTTACATTTAATCCAGGGGTTCGATGAATGGGAAACTGTGAATCCGTCAGGTGAGCCAACCTCTCGTCTCCCCCGTTGTGCGAAATAGGACTGACCGGGGGACCGAACACATCAGTGGAAATGTCCGGTGGGACGTCCGCCAGGCCAGAAGCGGCCAACCCCACTGTGTGGACTCTGGCGGATATCCATTCCTTCAGTTGTTGCCGGGAAATGTCGGGTAAATCTAAGAACCGCAACCCGGTTCGATGCTCCGATTCACTGGTCCAAGCAATTTCCGCTTTGGCCCGAATGTAACCGTCACATCCCGGGAGGTCAAACGCGACGGAGAAAACTTGGTCCCGCCTTTTGGGTGGCAGGCCGTCGACGCCTAGGCCACCTTCCGACAAATCGAAGAGGCGCCCCCGCCAGGAGTCACCCAAGCAGACGGACGGTGGTGAATCCGGAACCAACCTCTGAAACTGTCGCCTGTCCCGAAGCATATTTCTGAGTTCGAACACCTGCGAAATGCAGTTCGATAGTAGGCCAAAGCATGATCTGAAAGCTTCTACTCGATATGTGGAATTGCGCAATAGAGTAATCCCTAGACCCAAGGAGAAGATTCTTGCGAGAGGGGTTAGAGTGGAGATCGTCTCAGGGGGTGCGTTCTATAGGCAGCAATCTCGCCTAAGGAAGTGCACTTCGAACATTCCCAATTCCCAGGTCACACCTTACCAGCGCGATCGCCGGCATCATTTCGCCGCGACGTTCCACCGAGGATGAGGTTAGAATGCGACATGTCCCGCCCAGCCACACGGACTGATTTTCATCCGTTCTGGTCCTGGGGATCGGCCAATTTGAACCAATTCCCTTCAACTCGGGGTATATTCTCAGTCGTGAAATCGGAGGTTCGATATGAGCGAAGCGACGGGTTC
>Ga0187776_10000696_pt1 | contig 16251 bp, 19 predicted proteins | sample 0216_BV02_MP12_2_FD_132426 | JGI IMG/M metagenome (GOLD analysis project Ga0187776, IMG submission 132426) | Tropical peat soil microbial communities from peatlands in Department of Meta, Colombia - 0216_BV02_MP12_20_MG | ecosystem: Environmental > Terrestrial > Soil > Wetlands > Peat | place...
CGCTTGATGTCCTCGCAGTCGCCGATCTGCTCGAGCGCATGGTCGGAGAAGAGGGCATGCGTGACGAAGACGTTGACCTCCTTCGCGCCGTGCTCCTTGAGCGCCTGCGCGCCGGCGATCAGCGTGCTGCCGGTGGTCGAGACGTCGTCGCCGACGATCGCGACCTTGTCCTGCACCTTGCCGGTGACCTCCGTCATCTCGACGCGCTCGGTCGAGACGCGCGTCTTGTGCATGATCGCGAAGTTCGCCTCGATCATCTCGCCGAAGCGCACCGCATGCTTCGCGCGGCCCGCGTCGGGCGCGACCGAGACGACGTCTTCCCCGGTCAGCCCAAGGTCGCGGAAGTGCGTCGCGAACAGCTGCAGCGCCGTCATGTGGTCGACCGGGATCGTGAAGAAGCCCTGGATCTGGCCGGCGTGCAGGTCCATCGTCAGCACGCGGTCGACGCCGGCGAGCTGCAGCGTGTCGGCGACGAGGCGCGCCGAGATCGGCTCGCGCGGCCGTGCCTTGCGGTCCTGCCGCGAGTACGGGAACCACGGGATGACGGCGGTGATGCGCTTCGCCGACGCGAGCTTCGCCGCCTGGATCATCAGCAGCAGCTCCATCAGGTTCTTGTCCACGGGCGGCGAGCCGGTCTGGACGATGAAGACGTCGGCGCCACGGATCGACTCGAGGTAGCGGCAGTAGGTCTCGTCGTTGGGGAACGTGCTGAGCTCGACGTCCCCGAGCTCCACGTCGAGCCTCTCCGCGATCGCCCGCGCGAGAGAGGGATGCGACCTGCCGGAGAAGACCATCAGCCGCTTTTCCGGCCCGCGCACGATGTAGTGCTGCGGCTGCGGTTCGCTCACCACACTGCCTTCCAGGCCGGGTAGCGCCAGCTCAGTCGCCGTCGGGCTTTCCATGGTTCTCGTAGACCCACCCTTCCTTCGTCGTCTGCCGCGGTGCAAACCCGGCCAGCGAACCGGGAGGGACATCATCCGTGATGACCGATCCCGGTGCAATCCAAGCGTCGTCGCCAATCTCGACCGGGGCATCGAACACAGTGTCCACGCCGGTCCTGACGTTGCGGCCGATCTTCGTCCGTTCCTTCGGGGCGTCCTGCTCGTGCTTGAAGTTCGCCGTGATGTTGCCGGCCGCCACGTTCGTGCCCTCCCCCACCTCGGCGTCTCCGATGTACGACAGGTGCGGGATCTTCGCAGATGCTCCGACGGCCGCGTTCTTGAGCTCGACGAAGGTGCCGATCTTCGCGCCCTCGCCGATCATGCATACAGGGCGAACGTAAGCGAACGGGCCGATCTCCGCCCCGCTCTCGATCCGGACGCCGCCGCGGATGACCGTGTACGGGTGCACGACGACGTCCGCCTCGATCTCGACCCCCGCCTCGATCCAGGTTGAGCCGGGGTCGACGATCGTCACGCCGGCGAGCATGTGCTCCTCGTTGATCCGGTCCCGGAGGGAGGCCGCGGCCAGTGCCAGCTCGGCGCGCGTGTTGACGCCTTCGGCCTCGAGCGGATCGCGGGTGCCGAGGACGGCGCACTGCTCGCCCTCGGCGACGAGCAGCCCGAGCGTTTCCGTGATGTAGAGCTCGCCCTGGGCGTTGTTCGCGTCGAGCCGCTCGAGCGCCGGCCACAGCTTCTCGGCGCGGAAGACGTAGATGCCGGAGTTGACCTCGCTCACGACCGTCTCGTCGGCGGTGGCGTCCGCTGCCTCGACGATCCGCTCGAGCCGGCCGTTGCCGTCTCGGATCACCCGCCCGTAGGCGCCGGGATCGGCGGGCTCGAACGAGAGCACGGTCGCGGCTGCGCCGGCCTCCCGATGAGTCTCGACGAGCGCGCGAATCGTCTCGGGCCGCAGCGCCGGGACATCGCCGTTGAGGACGAGCACGTCGCCGTGGAGATCCTTCAGCGCGGGCAGGGCGCTGCGAACCGCGTCGCCGGTGCCGAGCGGCTCCTCCTGCACCGCGACCTCGACCCCCTCGAAGAGTCCGCTCGTCTCCGGAGAGGCGACGACGACGACCCGCTCGACGCCGGCCTCGCGCGCCGCCTCGACGACCCAGTCGACCATCCGCCGGCCGAGCAGCGGATGCAGGTGCTTCGGCGTCGCGCTCTTCATGCGCGTGCCGATTCCGCCGGCCATCACGACTGCTGCTAGCTCGTCTGCCATGTCAGGAAAAGGTGGCTGGGGCGCCAGGATTCGAACCTGGGATCACGGGACCAAAACCCGTTGCCTTACCACTTGGCTACGCCCCAGGGGCACGGAAGTCTAGCGGCGGTCGTGGAAGAGAAAGGCGAGCCCGACGACAGCACAAGCGATCAGCCCGAGGATCAGCAGCCACTTGAATAGGACGGCGAACAGCACGAGTGCAAGGGCGAGCAGCTGCGACGCGGCAAAGATCCAGAGCACCTGGCGGATCCCGTTCGAGCTGGAGCGCCGACCGAACGTCCAGGCGAGCCCGGCGACGACCGCGAGCGCGACCACGGTCCATTTCGACAGGTTGCTCGAGATTGCCACGACGAGGCCTTCCGCCGCGGCGATCCAGAGTGTAATCCGGACGCGCCGGGCCTTCAGCCAGACGCCTGGGCCCCGCTCGACCGGATGCGGCGGCGTCTCGGTCAGCACCTCTCAACCGTACCACGCAGGTGCCGCGAGCCAGGTCTGGCCGAGGCGCCTCAGCTTGCGTCTCGCGGCCTCCGCGTCGCGCCGCTGCTGGAAGAGCCCGTATAGCGCCGGGCCGGCGCCCGAGACGTCGGCGCGGAACGCTCCCGCGGCCCGAATCGCCTCGGCGTGCGGTGAGGTCGCGAGGTCGTTCGGCGGCAACTCGGCCAGGTCGCGCGACCGCTCGACCCCGGCCAATCCGTCGAGGAGCGTCTGCCGCCGCTCCGCCCAGCCGGCCGCGCCTTTGCGCTCGTCGAACGCGCTGTAGACGTCGGCGGTAGAGCTCTTCGCCTCGCCACGCGGAAGCAGCAGGAGGATCCAGAAGTCCTGGGGCAGATCGAGCGGCTTCAACTCGCTCCCGTCACCCGAGCCGAGCTGTGGGCCGTCCGCGAGAAAGAATGGGACGTCCGCTCCGACTCGCGCCGCGATGCGGCGGAGCCCCTCGGGCGCGAAGGAGTCGGCAAGCGTCTCGTTGGCCAGCCGGAGCGCGGTGGCGGCGTCGGAGCTGCCGCCGCCGAGGCCGGCGGCGACCGGGATCCGCTTCTCGATCCGAACGCGCCAGTGCGGCTCGACTTCGGCCACGCGGGCGAGCTCGCGCAGCGCGTCGCCGACGAGCGTGTCGCCCGCGAAGCCCTCGACCACCAGCTCGGAAGCCTCGTCCAGCTGGATCCTGTCGACGAGGTCGATCCGCTGCAGAACCGTCAGCACCTCGTGCTTGCCGTCGTCGCGTGGCGGCCCGACCACGAGGGCCAGGTTGACCTTGGCGGCGGCCGGAGCGCGCCTCACCGCAAGGCCTCCGCCAGCGCCACGAACTCCTCGGGCGCCAGCGCCTCGGCGCGCGTCTCTGCCGGCTGTCGGATCGAGGCGAGCGCCGCCACCGCCTGCTCGCGAGAGGCGATCTCGGCGAGAGCGAGCGAGTTCGGGAGGGTTTTGCGCCGATGCGCGAAGGCGGCGGTGACGATCTTCTTCACGCGCGGGAACTCCGGCGGCAGCTCCTTGCGGCGGAAGGCGACCAGCGCGGAGTCGACGTTCGGCGGCGGCCGGAAGACCGTGCGCGAGACGGCATGGAATCCGGACCGCTCCGCCGCGAGCCGGACGAGCACGGAGACGGCGCCGTAGTCCTTCGTCCCGGGCTCGGCGAAGAGCCGGTCGCCGACCTCCCGCTGCACCATCACGCACCAGAGGCGTACGCCCGGCAGGCCGTCGAGGCTCTCCACGATCAGGGGCGTGGCCACGTTGTAGGGCAGGTTGGCGACGAGCTTCGTCGCGTCGTGCGGGAGTTCGAGATCGAGCGCGTCGCCGAAGACGACGTCCACGTTGTCGGGGAGGTCGCCGAGCGCCGGCTCCAGAGCGGGGTCGATCTCCACGGCGTGCACGTGGGCGACCCGCTCGGCTAGGTAGCGGGTCAGGACTCCTTCACCGGGACCGATCTCGAGCACGACGTCGTCCGGCCCGAGCTCGGCCAGCCGGCCGATCACGCCGAGGATGTTCGGATCGCGCAGGAAGTGCTGCCCGTATTCCCGCTTCACAGGCCGAAGCATTGCGCGGCGTTCCGCTCGATCTGACGTCCGAGCTCGCCGGGGTCGTCGCCGCGGGCGCGGCCGAGCGCGGCGACGGTGTGGACGACGTTCGCCGGCTCGTTCGGCTTGCCGCGGACGGGCTGCGGCGCCAGGTAGGGCGAGTCGGTCTCGGCGAGGATCCGGTCGTGGGGCACCTGGGTCGCGGCGAGCCGGAGGTCGACCGCCTTCGGGAAGGTTGCGTTTCCGGCAAACGCGACGTACCAGCCTCGGTCGAGGGCAGTCGGCAACAGGTGTGGCGACGAGAAGCAGTGGAGGACGACTGCGCCGGCGAAGTCGGCGAGCCCGGTGAGCGTGTCGTCGTCGGCCGCGCGGGTGTGGATCACGACGGGCTTCCCGAGCTCGGACGCGAGCTCGAGCTGGGCGGCGAAGACGCGGCGCTGGTCGTGGCGAGGTGCGTAGTCGCGGTACCAGTCGAGCCCGGTCTCGCCGACCGCGACCGCTTTCGGGTTCGCGAGCAGCTCGCGGAGCTTGGCAAGATCGGCATCCGCCGCATTTCCCGCACTGTGCGGATGGATGCCGAGGATCGCGGAGACCCCTTCGTGACGCTCGGCGAGCTCGAGCGCGCTTCGGCAGTCCTCGACGTCGGTGCCCACGGTGAGGATGCGGGTGACGCCCGACTCGGCGGCACGCCCGACGGCGGCGTCGGGGTCGTCGAGCGCCGTGAGGTGCGCGTGGGTATCGATCACGCAGCAGTGGCGGGAAGCTCGATCCGCGGGAAGAGCGGCTTCGCGGCCTCGATCCCGTCGACCTCGGCGGCTACCCCGTGCCGGACGCGGTCCCACGAGAGGTCGCCGTCCTGATTGAGCGCCGCGAGGATGCTCGGCCCGGTCTCCGGCAGGAACGGCGAGAGCGCGACGGCGAGGGCGGTCAACCCGTCGACGAGGTTGTAGAGGACGCCGTCGAGCCGCGCCGCGTTCGCCTCGTCCTTCGCAAGCTGCCACGGAGCCTCGGCGTTCACGTACTGGTTGAGCCCACGCACGCCCTCCCAGACCACATCGAGCGCTCCGGTGACGTCGAAGCGATCGAGGCGCTCCGCCACGTCGGCTCCGAGCGCGTCGAAGTCGAGCGGTCGCTCGGCCTCCCCGCGCCGCAGGCTCCCGCCGCGGTACTGGGCCACCATCGCCGTCGTGCGCGAGAGCAGGTTCCCGAGGTCGTTCGCGAGCTCGTTCTCGTACCGCTCGCGGATGCCGTCGATCGACACGCTGCCGTCCTGTCCGAACGAGACCGCGCGCGCCATCCAGTAGCGGACGGCGTCGGCTCCGTAGACCTCGACGAGGTCGAGCGGATCGACGGCGTTGCCGAGCGACTTGGAGATCTTCTGGTCGTCGAGCAGCAGGTAGCCGTGCACGAAGAGCTGCTGCGGCGGCTCGTAGCCGGCCGAAAGGAGCATCGCCGGCCAGTAGACGCAGTGGAAGCGGAGGATGTCCTTCGCGAGCAGATGGTGGACGGCCGGCCAGTAGCGGTCGCGGAGATCCTCGCCCGGACGCGCGTAGGTGAGGGCGCTCAGGTAGTTGACAAGAGCGTCGGCCCAGACGTACGCGACCTGGCTTTCGTCCCACGGCAGCGGGATCCCCCACGGCTGGCCCGCGCGCGAGATGCTGAAGTCGCGCAGCCCGCCCGCGATGAACGAGCGTGCCTCGTTGAAACGGAAGTCGGGAAGGACGAAATCCGGGCGCGTGTCGTAGAGCTCGAGCAGCCGCTCCTGGTAGGCGGAGAGCCGGAAGAACCAGTTCCTCTCCTCGATCCACTCGGGCTTGGTGAGGTGAATCGGGCAGAGCCCGTCCTCCGTCAGCTCGCTCTCGCTCTTGAACTCCTCGCAGCCGACGCAGTACCAGCCTGCGTAGACGTCCTGGTAGATGTCACCGTTGTCGTACATCCGCTGCAGGAACTCGCGGACGAAGCTCTTGTGACCCTCGTCGCTCGTCCGGATGAAGAAGTCGACGTCGGCGTTCATGCGCGGCGCCAGCTCACGCCACGGGACCGCGATCCGGTCCGCGTACTCCTGTGCCTCGAGCCCCTGTTCCTGCGCGACGCGCCAGACCTTCGTGGCGTGCTCGTCGACGCCGGTCAAGTAGAAGGTGTCGGCCCCTCGCTGCCGCTGGTGGCGGACGAGCATGTCGCCGATCGAGGTCGTGTAGGCGTTGCCGATGCTCGGCGTCGAGTTGACGTAGTAGATCGGCGTTGTCAGGTAGAAGCGCACCCGTCCATGATACGAAGGCGGTTGCGCGGCTCAGGCAACGCGCCGTCTGCGTGCGTCTTCGGCGACCACCCGAGGCAGGTGGAGAAGCTGCGCACCCGAAGTGCCGCCGGCGCGGCGACGCCTCGCGCTCCGGCCCGCGGCGAACGCTGCCGCGAGGGCGGCCAGTGCGGCCGCGCCGTTGCAGGCGAGCGGAAGCACTTGGGAGGGCTGCTCGAGCTGCGGCCGCTGGAGCGGTGCGCCGAGCTCGTGGCCGACGTCGAGACGAAGGCGAGCGGCGGGAACCGCCACCTCGACGAACGGCCGCCGCGAAGGGCTCGTCGGTGCCTCGATCCGAGGGCGCGAGGTCGGGGCGTTCAGTTGCTCCCGCGTACCCGACCGGAGCTCGTGCAGCGAGGACCGAGGCGTATGAAGCGCCGGCGCCGCGGTGCCGGCTGCACGAGACCGCATTGCCCGGCCGCGTGCCCGGCTGGTTCCGGCACTCGACCCCGCCGCGTGGACGCTCGATGCTCGGACCGACGCCGACGCGGCGCTCGTGGCTGCTGCAGGCTCGGGAGCGACCGCGGGCGTAGCCGTGGGCGCGGTCGCAGCTTCGCCGCTCGCGCTCGGCTGCGAGACAGGCGGATCGCCCTGCGGCAGACCGCCTGCGGAGACCGAAGGCAAGAGCCCGAGCGGGTCCAGGTAGCCGTTCGCGTCGGACGTGAGGCGGATGCCGAGATGGACGTAGGGGCCGTCCACCTCCGGTGTCCCGCTCGGCCCGATCGTGCCGACCACTGCTCCTTCGGCCACGGAGGCTCCCTTCGGCACTGTGATCGACCCGAGGTGGGTCAGCGTCACGGAGTAGCCGTCGGGCGTCTGGATCGTGACGGACTCGCCGCTATCCGGCACAGATCCGCCGAAGCTGACCGTCCCGGCCGCCGGAGCCACCACCTGCTCACCCGCCGCGCCGGCGCCGATGTCGATGCCTCGATGCTGGCCGGCCTCGTAGGGATGGTCCTCGTCGTAGGAGAACGGCTGCAGCACCGGCCCGTGCACCGGCCAGGTCCACGCGTGGGCAGCAGGCGTCCAGGCGAGGAAGAGAAGGGCGGTGAGCGTGAGCCGCCGCATTGTTGTCAACTTGAGCAACAGAAGGCGCAGAGTATCGCGACCGACCCGTGTTGTCAAATCTGATTACAGGGATCCCTTGTAGAGCCGGTTCCGCGATACCCCCACGAGGCCCGATACCAGTTCCGCCGCCCTCCTCCGCGGCATGCCTGCCTCGACGAGCTCGGCGACCGCGGCGAGCGCGCGCTCCTCGCCCTCTCTTTTGGCGCCGCGCGCTTGGGCGGACCCGAAGACAAGCGTGATCTCGCCCTTCGGTGGCTCGCGGAACCGCTCCGCGAGCTCGACGGCCGTTCCCGGCGCCACCTGCTCGAACCGCTTCGTGAGCTCGCGGCAGACGGCGACCTCCCTGCCTGGATCCGCCGCGGCCAGCGACCGAAGCGTCGCAGGCAGCCGCTGCGGTGACTCGAACGCGACCGCCGGCCAAGGCCACGCGCGGAGCTCCTGCCAGAGCGCCGCGAGCCGCGTCTCCCCACGCGGGAGCCAGCCGAAGAAGCGGTACTGCTCCGCGGCGAGCCCGGACGCGACGAGCGCGGTCTCGACCGCGGACGGGCCCGGCAGCACCGTCACGTCGACAGCGGCGGCCAGCGCCGCGCGAACGAGCCGCGCGCCGGGGTCGGACACGCCCGGGAGGCCGGCGTCCGACACGAGCGCGATCCGCTCCCCTGCCTCGAGCCGCGGCAGGACCTCTGCCGTCCGCTGCGCCTCGTTGTGCTCGTGGTACGAGAGGAGGCGCGCCTCGATCCCGTGCCGCTCGAGCAGGCGTCGCGTGTGCCGCGTGTCCTCGCAGAGGACGACGTCGGCGGCCGCCAGCTCCGCGAGCACGCGCAGGGTGACGTCCTCGAGGTTGCCGATCGGCGTCGCGCAGACGGCTAGGGGCATCCGCTCACGCCGCGTCCAGCGCCTCGAAACCGACGAAGGCGGCGCCGATGAGGCCGGCAGCCGTCCCGAGCTCTGCCTTCGCCAGGCGCACGCTGCTCCGCATCGGCTCGAGCGCCTCGCGCTGCAGCATCTCCTCTACTGGCTCGAGCAGGTAGTCGTACGCCGCGACGCCGAAGCCGCCGCCCAGCACGAAGAGCTCCGGCCCGAAGACGTTGACGAAGGAGCCGACTCCGGAACCCAGGTGGCGGCCGACGTCCGCGAGGAGCGCTGCAGCCTGGACGTCGCCCTCGTCGGCGAGGCGGACGAGCCGGTGCGCGTCTGCCGACGGCCCGAATACCTCCCGGGCAGCAGTCGTCACGGCCTTCCCGCTCACGTACGCCTCGAGATGGCCGCGGCCGGTGCAGGCGCCCTGGCAGGGCCGGCCGTCGTGGACGATCACGACGTGGCCGAGCTCGGGGTCGGCGCCGATGCCGCCCCGATACGGCTTGCCGCCCGAGATCACGCCGCCGCCCACGCCCGTCCCGAGCGTGAGCATCACGAGGTCCTCGGTCGAGCGGCCCGCGCCCACCCGCCACTCGCCGATCGCCGCGGCGCTCGCGTCGTTGTCGAGCCCGACCGGGATGCCGAACCGCTCGCGCATCGAATCGCGAAGCGGGGCATCCTCCAGCAGCACGTTGACGCAGTGGACGACGATGCCGCGTGCCTGGTCGATCGGCGACGGCACTCCGAAGCCGAGCGCGGCGACCGAATCGTCGAGCAGCTCCTCTACCGCCGCCTCGAGCTCGGCGATCACGTGCTCCTGCGAGTCCTGCGGAGTCGCTCGCTCGTGACGCCGGACGACGGTGCCGTCGCGGGTCACGACGCCGGCCAGGATCTTCGTGCCGCCGAGGTCGACCCCGATCGCATGCCCCGCCTGCACAGTGGGTACCGTAAACCCCCGCATGGCCGCCCCCGAGCAGAAGCCGTATCGCGTCTATCGCGGCGGCCGCACGAAGGGCGCGGTGCCGCTCGAGCGGCGGCGGCGCGAGGAGCGGCGGGCCGTCCGCAGCGACGGCCGGGGCCCCGGGCGGATCGTCGAACGGCGCCGCCGGCTGTGGCTCGGCTGGACGTGGCGGCGCTGGACGGTCATCGCGATCCTCGGGCTGATCGTGCTGTTCGCGGTCTGGGGCGCCGCCGGATATCTCTCCGTCTCCAGCGGCGTGAGCGACGCCAACGCGCGCCTGCCGAAGAGCGTCCGGCCCGCGCTTGCGCCGGACACCGGCCTGCTCGTCTCCAGCCCGACGACGATCCTCTTGCTCGGCACGGACCATGCGACGGGGAAGGGCGGCGTCGGCCGCAGCGCGGACCAGCACTCCGACTCGATCACGCTCCTCCGCACCGATCCCGGCCACCACCGGCTCTACTACCTCTCGATCCCGCGCGACCTGCGCACGTACATCCCCGGTCACGGGGACGACAAGATCAACACCGCGTTCCAGATCGGCGGGCCGAAGCTCGCGATCCAGGCGATCGACCAGCTCGTCGGCAAGGCGATGCCGGTGAACCACGTCGTGATCGTCGACTTCAACCAGTTTGTGCAGCTCATCGACGCGGTTGGCGGTATCACGGTCAACGTGCCGGAGAACATCCGCTCGAACCGCTTCGACTGCCCGTACCCGACCGCGGCGCGCTGCGCGGCGTGGCCGGGCTGGCGCTTCCACAAGGGGCCGACGCATCTCACCGGCCACGAGGCGCTCATCTTCTCCCGCATCCGCGAGAACCAGCTCGACCCGAGCTGGACGGACTTCGACCGCCAGCACGACCAGCAGCTCGTCGTGCAGGCGACGCTCAACAAGCTGTCGAGCCCCTCGCTCTTCTTCTCCCTCCCGTTCAACGGCAGCTCGTTGCTCAAGCCGATCGCCACCGACCTCTCGACGTGGAAGCTCATGCAGCTCTCCTGGGTGAAGTTCCGTGCGGGCCACACGATCCACTGCCGGCTCGGCGGGACGGCCGAGAACATCGGCGGCGGCGACTACATCATCGGGAACGAGCAGAACATCCAGGTGATCGACGAGGTCCTCGGGCAGTCGGCGCCGCAGCCGCCGGAGAAGGGCAATCCCTTCGCGCCCGGCTGCCTCGTCGGCTCGGGCTAGTCGCCGCTCGCGGCGGCCTTCTTCTCCCCCGGCTTCGAGTCGGTCTTGCCGCCCTCGCCGCCGGACGAGCCGCCGTCGCCGTCCTTCTTCGCCGGCTTCCCCTTGCCGTAGTCGGTCGTGTAGAAGCCCGAGCCTTTGTAATGGATGGCGACCGGGTAGAGGACGAGCTCGACCGGGGAGGCGCCGCAGACGTCGCACGTCTCGGGCGCCGGGGCTGTCATCGGCTGGAAGCGCTCGAAGTGGTGCCCGTTCGGACAGCGGTACTCGTAGATCGGCACGGCCGCGGACGGTACCAGCGAGGCCGGAGCGGAACCGGCTAGCGCCGAGGCGATTCGGCCGGCACGGGCTCCGGCTCGAGCCGGTCGCGCGCGAAGATGCGCAGGCGGGCCCGCGCAGGAGCCGGCGCAGGCGCGAAACGGGCGAGCGCGCCAACGACCGCGATCCCGCCCGCGAGCTCGTAGGCGGCGGAGTCGTTGATGAGCAGCGACGTCGCGATGGCAACCCCGAATGCGAGGAGGACGTCCCTCGTCGCTTGTTGAGGGGCGGCCCGCCACGCGAGCCCGAACGAGACCGCGAGGACGAGCAGAAGCGGGACGACGAGCTGCCACGCATGAAGCGCAGGCATGTACGAGAGCGGGACCCTGCTCTCGAGGGACGAAAGCAGCCCGCCGCCGTGGTGCGAGAACGCGCTGCGCAGGTGGTTCGGGCCCGGCTCGGCGAGGCCCCGAGACACGATCCAGAGCACCGCGATCGCCGCGGACGCGAGCAGGCCGACGAAGCCGCTCGGCCCGAGCCGGAACAGCCGCGCCCCGAGCACAGCGAGCGCGACGCCGAGCACGATGGCCCCGCCGCCGTCGGCACCGAGCCGGTTGTCCGTCATCACGACGAGGCCGAAGACGCCGAAGAGGACGAAGCCGAGGAGCCCGAACCGCCGGCGCGCGAGGAACGCCCCTGCTAGGAGCGGCACGAGGAGCAGCGTCTCGACCTGGTTCCCGAATCCCCAGAAGCGCGAGTTCTGCGTAGGACCGAACGGATTGACGGCCTGCCACTCGGGCCTCCGGAGCAGGACGACTGCGTAGAGCGCGACGACACCGCCGTAGAGCGCGAGGAGCGCAGATTCGCTGCGACAGAGGTGCGCCAGCGCGAGCGCGAGAAGCACCGTCCCGGCGGAGACCGCGGCGCACAGGAGCACCTCGTTCGAGACCTGGGTCGCTCCGAGCGCGAGGTTGACGAGCAGCGCGGCGGGGACGGCCGTCACCGCGGCGCGGAGGCCGAGCAGCGAGAGGGCGAGAAGGACGCCCGCGAGGATGAACAGCACCGGGAACTTGAGCCGGTTGTTCGAGCCGATCGCATTCCCGAGGCGCGAGAGCTGCCCGACGGCGTTCGAGGACGGCTTCCAGGAAAGAGTCGTCGCGGGGTGGCCTCCGAGTGCGGTCGGCACGATGTCCACGATCGAGACGAGCCCCGGAATGTGCGTCGTCGGCGAGGTCAGCAGCCCATGGAAGCCGCGCCCGATCACCGCGATGCGGTAGAGCCGGTCGTTCGCCGTCGGCGCGCCGCGCGGCGGCAGCTGGAGGACGATGCACATGTGACAGTTCGGGAAGGCGCTCGCCTTCTTGGCGTCGATCAGCGGCTTGCCTTCGGGAACGCCGCCCAGCCGTGCGTTCACCTCGGCCCCGCGCACGAGCTCGGACAGCGCACGACGGCGGTTCGTCGTCGGGCCGTAGCCCGGGCGCACGAGCCCGACGGCCCCGCGCTCGGCCAGCGACGCGAACGTCGCATCGTTGATCCGCTCGAGGACGTAGACCTGGAACGGGGCACCGAGCGGCTGCTGGCGCGCGGCAGCGGGGCCGGGCGCGACGAGCGCGACGGCGACCACCGCAAGAAGCGCGAACAGGGGCAGAAGACGGGCGGGCCGGACCATCAGCTGAGCATTCTCACCGAATCGCGGTGCGAAACAGAACGGTTACCTCCCGGCCGTGGTCGCGCGTTCCTCGAGCAGCTCCTCGAAGCACGGCGCGCCCTCGAAGGCGGCCAGCCCGGCCGGCTGCTCGAGCCGCTGCTCGCGCCGCCGCCGCACCTGCCTCCGCCGCCGCGCAGTCGCGACCGCGGCCGACGCACCGACCAGGCCTCCCAGGAGGAAGTCCCTCGCTCTTCCCCTCCTTCCCTCTCCCTGCATGGGACGATTGTGCCTTGCGGATCGCAACGCTGGGTGACGTTCTGCTCGACGTGGTCGTGCTGCTCGCCGAGGAGCTGGCACCGGGAGGCGACATCCGCGCCACGACCCGGGCGGGAGCGGGGGGCCAGGCGGCCAACGTCGCGGCGTGGGCGGCCGAGCTCGGTGCCGACACGCGGTGCGTCGCGAAGCGCGGCGACGACCCCGCGGGCGAGCTCGTCGCCCGCGAGCTGGCGGAGCGGGGAGTCGAGCTTGCCGGTCCGGTCGGCGCCGGTCCGACCGGAGTCGTCGTCTCGATCGTTCGCGACGGCGACCGCTCGCTCGCATCGGATCGCGGAGTGGCGCCGTCGTTCGCGCCGGAGGAGCTGGACGCAGCCTGGGTCGCGTGCGACGTTCTCCACCTCTCGGGCTACGCGCTTCTGCGCGAGCCGATCGTGGGAACCGCACTCCTCGCGGCACGGCTCGCGCGCGAGCGGAGCGCGCGCGTCTCGGTCGACGTCGCCGCCTGGACCGAGATCCGCGATTACGGGCCGGGACGGTTCCGTACGCTCCTCGACGAGCTCGCGCCGGACGTCTTCTTTGCCACAGAGGCCGAGTGGCAGTTGCTCGGCGGCGCATACCTCGCCGCGCCTGTCAGCGTGCTCAAGCGCGGCGCGCGAGGCTGCAGCGTGTTCGCGAACGACGCCAAGCTCGACTTCGCCGCCGTCGAGGCGGAGGTCATCGACCCGACCGGCGCCGGCGACGCGCTCGCGGCAGGCTTCCTGGTGGGAGGCTCGCCGGAGGAGGCAGCGCGGCGCGGCCTCGAAGCGGCCGCGCGCTGCGTGGCGAAAGTAGGGTCGCTGCCGTGAAGGTCGCGCCGATCACCGACGAGCAGGCGACGGCGATCGCGGAGTGGCGATACGAGTTCCCGTACGAGTGGTACGACACTTCGGCCGACCCGCGTCGCATCGAGCTGTTCGCCAACCCAGCGCGGCGGACGCACCTCCGTGCGGTCGTCGACGACGACGGAGAGCTCGTCGGCTTCTTCAACTTCGTCCCGGAAGGGCACGAGATCCGGCTCGGGCTCGGCATGCGGCCCGATCTGACGGGCCATGGCCTCGCTCAGCCGTTCATCGCCGCCGGGCTCGAGTATGCGAGGCGGGAGTGGCGGCCGCGGACGTTCCGGCTCTGGGTCGCGAGCTGGAACGAGCGAGCGCTACGCGCCTACCGTCGCGCCGGCTTCCACGAGGTGCGGCGCAGCGAGGAGAGCCGCTTCGTCGAGATGGAACGTTCGGCGTGATCCGCGTCGCCGACGAGGTGCGCGAGGCGCTGGCCGGTGGAGGCGCGGTTGTCGCGCTCGAGACGACGCTCGTCGCTCACGGCTTCCCGCCGGGAGAGGGCCTGGAGGTCGGCCGCGAGTCGGAGCGCCGGGTGCGCGCCGGCGGGGCCGTTCCCGCGACGGTCGGCGTCCTCGACGGCGAGGTCCGCGTCGGACTGACCGCGGAGGACCTCGGACGCTTCGACGCCGAGGCGCGGAAGCTCGGTCCGCGCGACCTCGCGGCTGCCGCGGTCCAGGGCGCGGTCGGCGCCACGACCGTGGGAGGCACGCTTGCCGTGGCGCGCGCGGTCGGAATCCGGGTGCTCGCCACCGGCGGGATCGGCGGCGTCCACCGCGGTTTCCCCCAGCCCCCGGATGTCTCGGCCGATCTCGCGGAGCTCGCGCGGACGCCCGCGCTCGTGGTCTCCGCAGGCGTCAAGTCGCTGCTCGACGTGCCGGCGACGTTGGAGCTGCTCGAGTCGCTCGGTGTGCCTGTGCTCGGGTTCCGGGTCGACACACTGCCGCTGTTCTACGCGGCCGCAGGCGGCCCACCAGTGTCGGCACGTGTCGAGTCGACGGAGGAGGCGGCGCGCATCGCCGCAGCGCATTGGGAGCTCGGCGGCACAGGCGTCCTGCTCGGTCGGGCTCCGGACGAGCCGCTCGAGGACGTGGAGCCACTCGTCGACGAGGCGCTTGCCGCGGCCGCAGCCGCTGGAGTGAGGGGCCAGGCCGTGACGCCGTACGTCCTTGGGCACCTCCATCGCGAGAGCGGCGGCCGGACCGAGGCAGCGAACAAGGCGCTCGTCGCGCAGAACGCACGCCTCGCCGGCGAAGTAGCGGTAGCGCTCGCCTAGAGCGTGCGCGGGCGTAAGCCATTACGCTCCCCCTATGCCGCGCGGCTACATGGAAGGCCCAGCCGCCGAGGAGGCCGAGCGCCGGGCCGAGGAGGCAGCACGCCGCACCGAGGAACCGTCCGCTCCCGAGATGCAGGCGGCCGTCTTCGGCTGCACCGCGGACGATCCGGCGCCGCACTTCCTCGGGCGGCTCGACGAGGTCGATCCCGACGAGCTGTTCGTCACGGGCGCCGCGTGGGGCGTGACGGTGCGCCGCGTGGCCGCGGCCGACTAGCTACTGGATCGTCTGGACGAACTCGTCGATCGTCAGCGCGGACAGCGTCTGGATCCTCGTCGAGCCACGGGCGCCGAGCGCGACCGAGACCTTGGCGATCGTGGCGATGTCGGGGGCCTCGACGACGTTGACGAAGTCGAACTCGCCGAGCGTCGCCCACTGGTGGAGCACCTTCGCCCCGAGCTCCTCGACGTCGCGGTTGACCTCTTGGAGCCGAGCCGGGTTGCTCTGCAGCGTCTGGACGCCCTGCTGCGAGACTCGCGAGAGCAGGATGTAGATGGGCATGGCGGGAACCTACTGGACCCGAGCCGACTGGTCCACGTACAAGAGCGCCGCGCCCACGAAGAGAAGCGGCGAGACGACGACACTCGCCAGGAAGTAGGCGACCCACAGAGCCGTGTCGCCGAAGCCGCGGAGCACGAACGCGAGCATCGCCTGGGTGAGAAAGACGACGACAGCAAGGGTGAGGAGCGATCCGATCTCGTGCACGAGGTCGGCGCGCGCGAGCTGCCACGCCCGCGAGAAGGCCCTGCGCAGCGGGACGCTTTCGACGATGAGAACCGGGACGAGAAGAGCGAACGATGCGAGCCAGACGAGGCCCGGCAGGACGTAGGCGAGGATGAGCAGCGGCACAGGGGCGAACACGAGCCAGCCGGCGAGCCACGCCACGACGAGGCGCTGCCGCGACGGGCGGCTCCCGAGCACCAGCACGCATCCGTAGACGAAGGTCGCGCTGAGCAGGGCGCCGAAGAGGGTCGGCGACAGGATGAGAGCCGTGCGCCGCGACACGTTGGCGCTGACAACGGCGAGCACGGCCGGCGCCACTCCGAGCCTGAGCGCGGGCCAGAAGTGGTCGCCGTAGAACCGGATCGACTCGGCGACGAGCTGACCGATCGTGCGCTCGGCCGGTGGGAGTGCGACAGGACGAAGCTCGGCCACCTGCGTGAGGGTATCGTCGAGCCGTGGGCTACGACGTCGTTCACCACGCCGAGCTCGTGTGGGAAGAGCGTCCCGGGCACGAGCACCAGGAGCCGCGCCACGCCGCGGCGCTGACCGAGCCCGCCAGCATGACCGAGTCGCGGGCGCGGATGTGGCGCTATCCC
>Ga0187776_10000697_pt1 | contig 16225 bp, 15 predicted proteins | sample 0216_BV02_MP12_2_FD_132426 | JGI IMG/M metagenome (GOLD analysis project Ga0187776, IMG submission 132426) | Tropical peat soil microbial communities from peatlands in Department of Meta, Colombia - 0216_BV02_MP12_20_MG | ecosystem: Environmental > Terrestrial > Soil > Wetlands > Peat | place...
CGCAAGATGGCGCAGGGGAATTTGTAGCCGCGGGCGCATGCGCCCGCGGCAGGTGCCGCGCATGCGCGGCACCTGCCGCGGGCGCATGCGCCCGCGGCTACAAATTCCCCTGCGCCATCTTGCGCAGGTCCATCGCCTTGTCGTAGGTCTCCTCGTCGACCCCGAGCTCGAGCGCGACCTCGCGCAGCGGCCGTCCGGAGCCGGCCGCCTCCTTGACGATGTCCGCGCCCTTGTCGTAGCCGATGTACGGGTTGAGCGCCGTCGCGGCGGCGAGCGTCATCTCGGCGGAGCGGGTCGTCCCCTCCTCGTTGACCTTGATCCCGTCGACGCACTTCTCCGCGAACACGCGCGCCGTCGAGCTGAGCAGCCGGATCGACTCGAGCAGGTTCTTGGCGATCAGCGGGACGCGCACGTTCAGCTCGAACTGGCCCTGGCTGCCGCCGAGCGTGATCGCGGTGTCGTTGGCGATCACCTGGTCTGAGATCTGGATCACGACCTCGGGGATCACCGGGTTGACCTTGCCCGGCATGATCGAGGACCCCTTCTGGAGCTCGGGCAGGAACAGCTCGCCGATGCCCGCGCGCGGGCCGGAGCCCATCAGCGCCAAATCGTTCGCCATCTTGATCAGCGACGCGGCCAGCACCTTGAGCGCGCCCGACAGCTCCACGAGCGCGTCGCGGTTGCCCTGCGCCTCGAACGGATCCTCCGGTTCGCGGATGTCGAGGCCGGTCGCCTCGGTCAGCCGCGCCCGCACCCGCGCCGCGAACTCCTTGTGCGTGTTCAGGCCGGTGCCTGTCGCGGTTCCGCCGAGGGGGATCTGCGCGACCTGTGGGAGCGCGTTCTCGACCCGCCTGACGGCGAGCCTGATCTGGGCGGCGTACCCCGAGAACTCCTGTCCGAGCGTCACCGGGACCGCGTCCATCAGGTGCGTGCGGCCCGACTTGACGATTTCGCCGAACTCGTCGGCCTTGGCCTGAAGCGACGCCGACAGCTTGGTCAGGGCGGGCACGAGCTCGGTGGTCGCGGTGTCCAGGGCCGCCAGGTGCACGGCGGAGGGGAAGACGTCGTTCGAGGACTGGCCCATGTTGACGTGGTCGTTGGGATGCACGCCCTCGCCCGCGAGCGCGGCGATCACCTCGTTGGCGTTCATGTTGCTCGACGTCCCGGAGCCGGTCTGGAAGACGTCGAGCGGGAACTGGTCGTCGTACTCGCCGTCGGCGACGCGGTCGGCTGCGCTCGCGATCCGCTCGGCGAGGTCGCCGTCGAGCAGGCCCAGATCGCGGTTGACGCGGGCGGCGGAGGCCTTGATCCGGCCGAGCCAGTGGATCACCGACGCCGGCACGCGCTCGCCCGAGATCGGGAAGTTCTCGAGGGCCTTGCTGGTCTCCCCGCCCCAGAGCTGCTCCTGTTCCTGAACACCCATCGCTGGTCCTTTCACCTTCGCTTTCCGCTCTGAAAGCTACTCCACGGGGGCGGGGCCGGCGAACGATGCTGATTTGGTTCAGCATGCTGAACTTGGGCAGCATCGTTCGTGCGCTAGCCGCAGAACGCGATCAGCTCACGCGCGAGCGAGACGGGGTCGTCATAGGCCATCAGGAAGCCCGTCTCGGGGATCGTCCGCAGGTTCGCGTCGGGTAGGAGGTCGAGCGCCTGCCGCGCGCCCGTCATCGGGTGCGCGGGATCCTGGTCCGCCCACAGCAGGAGCACCGGTAGCCGGACCTGCGGGTACTCGTCGAGCAGCTCGCGCCAGGGGCCGCTCGGCCAGCGCCGCGCGAACCGCGACCACGAGCGCGCGCGGTTGCGGTTGCCGCCGACGTCCGAGAACGCGTGGCGGATCAGGTCGCGGGCGGCCGGATTGCGCTGCACCGACAGCCGCTCGCCGAACGAGGGCCTGAACACCAGCGTGGCGGACCGCGCGAGCACCCGGTCCAGCCCCGGCAGCACCGCCGCCGTGCACGCCGCCCGCCACACCGCGCGGCGGCCGGCGAACTCCTCGCGGCGGTGCAGGCGGTTGGGCATCAGCACGAGCCGCGACGGCTCGACCTTCCCGCCGGTCACCGCGCGAAGCGCCAGCTCGGCCCCGAGGTCGTGGCCCGCGAGCATCGGCCGCGGGCCGATCACCTCGTCGCAGAAGCCGGCGAGCACGTCGACCATCCACTCCGCCGTGTAGGGGTGCCGCGGCCGGTCCTCGGAGTCGCCGTGAAGCGGCAGGTCCGGGAGCACGACGCGGAACCGTGCCGCGAGCGGCTCGACGATCGGCTCCCACTCGCGGTGCGAGAGACCGATCGAGTGAAGCAGCGTGAGCGCCGGCCCGGTGCCCTCCTCGCGATAGGCGACCCGCGCCCCGTCGGGGTGGTGATAGAGCCTCAGGCGCATCGCGGACAATCCTCGCACCACGTGCACGGCGGCTTGCGTGGCTTGTGAAATCGCGCGATCGGCTCGATAAATCCGGTCGTGATCCGGACGAACGCGGCCGCCACGATGCTCGGCGTAAGCGCCAACACGCTCCGCAGCTGGGAGCGCCGCTACGGATTCCCGCACCCCCACCGCTCAGACGGGGGGCACCGCCAGTACGAGCTCGAGCAGATCGAGGCCTTGCGGCAGTCGCTCGCCGAAACCCACAACGTCTCCTCCGCGGTGACGCTCGCACGCCGGCGCGGGCTCGGACCGTCGTCCCGCCCGCGCCTGGCCGAGGCGTTCGCCTCGTTCGACGAGCAGCTCGCCGACAGGCTGCTGGAGGAGAGCCTCGCGCTCCGGTCGGTCGAGCGAACGGTCGAGGAGCTGCTGCTTCCGGCCGTCGCGGATCACGCCGAGGCCGGCGCCGCCTACGAGTTCGCCTGGCGCCACGCGACCGGCTGGCTGTCGGCGCAGAAGCGGCTGGCGCCGCCCGCGAGCCGCCAGGAGGGCGTCCTGATCCTCGACGCGTGGGGCGGCCCGCGCCTCGACGCGCTCCACGCGCAGGCGCTGGAGCTGGCGCTGCGTCGGGCGGGCCTGCCGACGCTCTCGCTGAGCGCGGCCATCGACCGCCCGCGTCTGGCTCGCGCGGTGCGCGCACTCGAGCCGCGAGCGGTGGTCTTGAGCGGCGGCGGGATCTCGCTCGACGAGATCGCGCGGTTGGTGTACGCCGTTCGCGCGGCGCTGCCGGGGGTGGAGGTGTTCGACCACAGGACCGCGGTGCCCGACACCGGCGCGAGCACGATCTTCCGCCTCCGCGCGACGCCCACGGCCGCGCGGGACCAGGTCCTCGCCCGGCTCTCGGCGCGCTCTCGCTCGGAACCGACCACGCGCCGCCGCGTCCTCACGGCCGTCCGCGACCGGTAGGCCGCGGCGCGGCGGCGGAGCCAGCTTGGCTCCGCCGCCCGATGCTGGCCGCGCCCCCGAAGTGGCTCCCTACCGGTAGGTGCCCTTGTAGGTGATCTTGTATGTGCCCATCGTCAGGCTCCCGGTTCCCTGGAAGGTCCCCGTGAACGAGTGCCCCTTCTGGCCGCCGGTCCCGTGCGTCTGCGTGATCTTGCCGCCCGTGATCGTCGCGGTCCCGTTCGGACCGGGCGTCAGCGTGCCGGTGGCGGTGCCGGTCAGGGTTCCGTTCGGGTAGTACGTCGTCACCGGCTTGGCGGTGATCTTGACCGCGCCGGTGGGCGTGGGCGCCGCCTTGATCACGTACGTGACGGCGCCGGTCCCGAACAGCTTGTCGGTGCCGTTGCCGGCCGCGTACTCGTTCCCGTTCGCGGTGTAAGTCTGCGCGAAATAGATGACGCCCCTGTCTGGCCTGCCCGCGCTCGCGGACTTGGCGAGCACCGTCGCGGCGCCCGTCGCGAGCACGGCGCTCGCGGCAGTCAGTCCGGCCAGCGTCGCGGCCGACCGTGTGAGCCTACTCATCCGACTCCTCCTTGTTGCTTGGCGGGCGCCCCGACCGCGCGCCCCCGGTCTGCGTGGATACCGACGCTAACCGATCTTCACCGTTCCTACAATCACGCACCCGTGCGATCCCAGCCCCACCGCCCTGTAGACCCGCGCGCATCCTTCCCCGCGATGGAGGTGCAGGTGCTTGAGCGCTGGCGCGAGCGCGACGTGTTCGCCGAGTCGCTGCGGCGGCGGGAGGGGTCGGAGCCGTGGGGGTTCTACGAGGGGCCCCCGACGGCGAACGGCCCGCCGGGCTCGCACCACGTGCTCGCGCGGGTGTTCAAGGACATCTTTCCGCGCTACAAGACGATGCGCGGGTACTACGTCCCGCGCAAGGGCGGGTGGGACTGTCACGGCCTGCCGGTCGAGCTCGCCGTCGAAGAGGAGCTCGGGTTCGCCAGCAAGAGCGACATCGAGAGCTTCGGGATCGCGGAGTTCAACGCGTGCTGCCGCGAGTCTGTCCTCAGCTTCGTCGATGACTGGAACCGGCTGACCGAGAGGATCGGCTTCTGGCTCGACCTCGAGCACGCCTACCGGACGCTCGACCCCGACTACATCGAGTCGGTCTGGTGGGCGCTGAAGTCGATCTACGACAACGGGCTGCTGTACGAGAAGTTGAAGGTGGTGCCGTACTGCCCGCGGGACCAGGTCACGCTGTCGAGCCACGAGCTCGGCCAGCCGGACGTCTACCAGGAGGTGCTCGACCCGTCGGTGTACGTCCGCCTGCCGGTGCGCGAGCCGCGTCCTGCGCTGCAGCCCGGCGACGAGCTGCTGATCTGGACCACGACGCCGTGGACGCTCGTCTCGAACGCGGCGGTCGCCGTCGACGAGGAGCTGCCCTACGTCCGCGCGCGCGCCGAGGGCGGCACCGTGTTCGTGCTCGCCGCCGCGCTCGTCGAGCGCGTGCTCGGCGAGGGCGCCGAGGTGCTGGAGATGTTCCCGGGACGCGAGCTCGTGGGGACGCGGTACGAGCCGCCGTTCGACTTCATCCCCGCCTCCGCGTACGGCGAGAAGGGGCACACCGTGCTGCCCGCGGACTTCGTCACCGCCGAGGACGGGACAGGCCTCGTCCACACCGCCATCGCCTTCGGCGAGGACGACTTCCGCCTCGGCGAGCAGCAGGGCCTGAACGTGATCAACCCGGTGCGCCTCGACGGGACCTACGACGAGCGGATCGGTCCCTACGCCGGCCGCAACGTCAAGGACGCCGACCCGGATCTGATCGAGGACCTGCGCGGCCGCGGCCGGCTCCTGCGGGCGGAGACGTACCTGCACTCCTACCCCCACTGCTGGCGCTGCGGGACGCCGCTGCTCTACTACGCCAAGCCCTCGTGGTACATCGCGACGAGCCGGCTGAAGGACCGGCTGCTGGCCGCGAACGAGACGGTCACCTGGTATCCGGACCACGTCAAGCACGGGCGCTTCGGCAAGTGGCTCGAGGGCAACGTGGACTGGGCGCTGTCGCGCGAGCGCTACTGGGGGACGCCGCTCCCGGTGTGGCGCTGCGACTCGGGCCACGTCCGCGCGATCGGCTCGCTGAGCGAGCTCCGCGAGCTGAGCGGGGTCGCGCTGAGCGACCCGCATCGCCCGTTCGTCGACGAAGTCTCGTTTACGTGCGAAGAGTGCGGTGGGCCGATGCTGCGGGTGCCCGAGGTGATCGACGTGTGGTTCGACTCGGGCTCGATGCCGTTCGCCCAATACCACGCGCCGTTCGAGAACCGCGAGCTGTTCGAGCAGCGGTTCCCCGCCGAGTTCATCTGCGAGGCGCTCGATCAGACGCGCGGCTGGTTCTACTCGTTGCTCGCGGTCGCGACGCTGCTGTTCGACCGCGCCCCGTACCGCAACGTCCTCTGCCTGGGGCTGATCCTCGACGAGCAGGGGCACAAGATGTCCAAGTCGCTGGGGAACACGGTCGAGCCGTGGGAGGTCATCGACCGCTTCGGCGCCGACGCGTTCCGCTGGTATTTCTTCACCTCAAAGCAGCCGTGGGACGGCTACCGCTTCTCGCTGGAGACGATCGGGGAGGCGGTCAGGCAGTTCCTGCTGCAGCTGTGGAACACGTACGGCTTCTACGTCCTGTACGCGAACGCGAACGGGATCGCCCCGGAGGCGCTGTCAGACGCGGGCGAGCGCTCCGAGCTCGACCGCTGGGCGCTCTCCCGGCTGCACGCGACCGTCGAGGTCGTGCGCGAGCGGCTCGACGACTTCGACGCGACCATCGCCGGGCGGACGATCCAGACGTTCGTCGAGGAGCTCTCGAACTGGTACGTGAGGCGCTCTCGGCGGCGCTTCTGGGACGGCGACCCGGCCGCGTTCGCGACGCTGCGCGAATGCCTGCTCACGGTCGCCAAGCTGCTGGCGCCGTTCTGCCCGTTCCTCGCCGATGAGATCTACGACAACCTCGACGGCTCGGAGCCGAGCGTGCACCTGTGCGACTTCCCGGTGCCCGGCGAGCGCGACGAGCAGCTCGAGGAGGCGATGGCGGTGGCTCGCGAGACGGTCCGCCTGGGCCTCGCCGCCCGGGGCCAGGCGGCGGTCAAGGTTCGCCAGCCGCTGCGCGCGGCGGTGGTCGTGGCGACCGGGGACGAGCGGGCGGCGATCGAGCGGTTCGAGGGCGTGGTCCGCGAGGAGCTGAACGTCCGCGAGCTCCGGTTCGTCTCGCAGGCCGACGAGCTCGGGCAGCTCGAGGTGAAGCCCAACTACCGGACCCTCGGTCCGCGGTTCGGCAAGGAGATGCCGCTGGTCGCGGCGGCGGTGGCGGCGCTCGAACCGGTGCGCGTGGGCGAGGCGCTCCGCAACGGACGGACGGTCGCAATCGCCGTCGCCGGCCACGATCACGAGCTCGGCGACGACGACCTGCTGGTCTCGATGAAGCCGCTCGAGGGCTATCAGGTCGAGCGCGAGGGATCGCACGCGGTCGCGCTCGAGCTCGAGATCGACGTCGAGCTCCAGGTCGAGGGCTGGGCGCGCGAGATCGTGCACGCCGTCCAAGCCGCGCGCCGCGACGCGGGGCTCGACGTCTCCGACCGGATCGCGCTGACGCTGTCGGGAGACGAGGACCTGGTCGGCGCCGCGCGCGCCTATCAGGACTACATCGCCGGCGAGACGCTCGCGACGAGCGTCAGCTACGAGTCGCTCGACGGCAGCGAGCCGGTGCGGATCGACGGCCGCGAGCTGCGGGTCGGCGTCGCGCTGGCCTGATCAGTAGTAGTCGTCGACGCCGATCGACCAGCTCGCCGAGTCAGACCCCGCGCGGATCTTGATCTCGTAGAGCCCCGGGCCGGTCTTGAACACTTGGGTCTGTCCGTTGCCGCCGGCGAGGTCGAACTGGTCGACGGTCGCGCCGGTGGTGGGGTTGACCACCTGGACGCTCGGGCCCGAGCACACGAAGATCAGCAGGCAGGTCCCGTCGTAGCTCATGTTCGAGACCATCTGCCAGCGCGTGCCGCGAATCTGGAACGGCACCGAGTGCCCGCTGCCGTCGCCGCTGAACGACGTCAGCGGCCGCCACCGCGGGCTCTCGGCGACGCTCAGCGCCACGGTTGACCGAGGCGTGAGCTTGGCGCCCGCGCCGGGCGACTGGCGGACGACGATGCCCGGGGTCGTGCCGGGCGACGGCACGGACGTGGCCGTGGAGTTCAGGCCGGCTTGCTGAAGCGTCGCCTCCGCGCTGCTCTCGCTCCGCCCGACGAGCTGCGGCACGGGCACCGGCGGCGGTCCCCCGCTGAGCGTCACGCGGAGGGTCGAGCCGTCGGAGACGTTGGCGCCCGCACGCGGCGACTGAGCGATCGCGAGTCCGAGCGGGGCGTGTGAGTACGCGGTGGCAAAGCTCGCCTCGAGACCGAGCTTCCTCAGGCGCGCGGAGACCGCGGCGCGGGTCGCTCCGCGGAGATTGGGGACGCGGACCGACCCCTTCGCGAGCAGGATCCCACCGGCCACGAGGCCCGCCAAGACGATCACCACGACGCACGCGAGCAGCGCCCGGTAGCGCTTGGTTTCCGCCGGGTTGACGTTACGCCGAGGCGAGATCCGCTTGACCCGCGTCGGCGCGACGCCGTCCCCTCGCTCGGCCACCCTCGCGACCGTGAGCTCTTCGGAGGGGTCGGTGAACAGCGCTGTGTCGACGGTCCTGTTGCGCGGCTCGGACGCGTCGGCCTCCGCGAGCGCGTCCGCCATCTGTTGCGCGCCCGGATAGCGATCCGCCGGGTCCTTCGCGAGCGCGCGCTCGACGATCTGCGCGAGCGCGGGAGGCGTCCCCGTGGGCAGCGGCGGCGGCGGGTCGGAGACGTGGCGGAGCGCCAGCTCGACCGCTGCGCGCTCGGTGAACGGCGGTCTGCCGGCGAGCATCTCGTAGAGGACGACGCCGACGCCGTAGACGTCGGTGGCCGGCGTGGTGGGCCGCCCCCGCGCCTGTTCGGGCGCCATGTACCGCGGCGTCCCGACGATCGTCCCGCCCGCCCCGTCGGTGGTGCCCTCCGCAAGCCGCGCGATCCCGAAGTCGCCGATCTTCACCCTTCCCTCGGCGGTGATCAGGACGTTGGCGGGCTTGACGTCACGGTGCACGACGCGCTTGGCGTGTGCCTGCGCGAGCGCGCGGCACAGCTGCTCGGCGATGTCGCGCGCTTCGGGCGGCGCGAGCGAACCTGCTCGGAGCCGCGCGGAGAGGCTCTGCCCCTCGACCAGCTCGGCGACGTAGTAGAGGCCCTCGTCGGCGTAGCCGATGTCGTAGATCTGAACGATCCCGGCGTGGCTCACGCGGGCCATCAGCTGAGCCTCGCGCTCGAAGCTCTTCGCCCAGTTCGGGTCCTCGGTCCACCAGGGCTTGATCACCTTGATCGCGACCGCCCGCTCGAGACGCAGGTCACGCCCGCGATAGACGCGCCCGAAGGTGCCCTCGCCGATTACGGCATCCAGCTCATACCGGCCGTTGAGTGCGCGGCCGGAGAGGAGGGCGGTGTGCGGCATGGCGCAGGGCATTGAAGCGCACTCGCACGTTGAGTAACCGCTTCCGGCTTCGGGCCTCGCTCGCTCCGCTTCTGGCTACCGATAACCGCTCCGCTCGCTCGGCAGCTACCACCGGCCGGCGTCCGGCCGGCGTTAGGCCAGCGCCGGCTCGAGCTCGGCTTCGAGCTTGCGCTTCGGGTACGCCCCGATGACGGTCTTCGCGACCTCGCCGCGCTTGAACAGGATCAGCGTCGGGATCGACAGGACGTTGAACTGGATCGCCGTGTTCGGGTTCTCGTCGGTGTTCAGCTTGACCACCTTCAGCGCCTCACCGCGCTCCTCCGCGATCTCCTCGACGACCGGGGCGACCATCCGGCACGGCCCGCACCAGGGCGCCCAGAAGTCGACGAGCACAGGCACCTCGGACTCGATGACCTCGGCCTGGAAGTTGCTGTCGGTTACCTCGGCGATGCTGCCAGCCATTGATCGCTCCTTGTCAAGATCGCGTGTGCTTCAAAAAGTATAGCGTGCGGGCGGGCGAGCAGAATAGGCTTGGGATCAGACGGTAGATGAGCGACCAGACCGAGATCGAGACCCCGCCGCCGAGCGAAACCACGACCGCGCGCGATCCGACGAACGCCGAGATCGCGGCGGCGCTCGACGAGCTCGGCGATCTGTCCGAGCTCGACGGCGCGATCATCCACCGAATCGTCGCGTACCGGAACGCGGCGAAGACCGTTCGCGAGGCACCGGTCTCGGTCGCGGCGCTGGCTCGCGAAGAGCGCGCGACCGAGCTTCCCGGGATCGGGCCGACGATCCAGGAGAAGATCGTGGCGCTCGCCGATGACGGCGCGATCCCCGCGGCGGTCAAGCTCCGCGCCAAGTATCCGGAGGGGTTGATCGAGATGATGCGCCTCCCGGGCCTCGGCCCCAAACGCGCGCGCCGGCTGTACGACGAGCTCGGGATCGACTCGATCGAGTCGCTGAAGGGGGCGGCCGAGCAGCACCGGATCCGGGAGCTGAAGGGCTTCGGTCCGAAGGCGGAGGAATCGATCCTCGCGGCTGCGCAGGCCGAGGACGCGGGTGAGCAGCGCCGGCGGATCGTGCTGGACCGTGCGCTCGCGGTCGGCGAGCCGCTGGTCGCGGCGCTGCGCGAGCATCCCGCCGCCGAGCGGGTCGAGCTCGCAGGATCGGCGCGGCGGATGACCGACAGCGTCAAGGACCTCGACGTGATCGCGACCGCCTCCGATCCGCTGGCGCTGGCGCAGGCGGCGTCGGCGCTCGACCTGGTCGAGTCGTCGAGCACGCCGGCCGAGGCGGGCGTACGGCTGCTGACGCACACGGGGATGCGGGTCGACCTGCGGATCGTCGCGCCAGACCAGTTCGGCAACCTCCTCCAGCACTTCACGGGCTCGAAGCAGCACAACATGGCGTTGCGCGACTTCGCCGTCCGCAAGGGCCTGCACGTCTCGGAGTACGGCGTGCTCGACGACGCGACCGGCGAGACCCGGCGCTGCGAGACCGAGGAGCAGGTCTACGCGCTGTTGGGGATGCAGTACGTCGAGCCGGAGCTGCGGGAGAACCGCGGCGAGCTCGAGGCGGCGCTCGCGGGCACGCTTCCCGATCTGATCGAGCTGGGCGACCTGCGCGGCGATCTCCACTGCCACACCACCGCCTCGGACGGGACGGCGTCGATCGAGCAGATGGCGGTCGCGGCGCGCCACGCGGGGTACCAGTACCTCGCGATCACCGACCACTCGGCGACGATGGGATTCGGCTCGGACGTCTCGCCGGAGCGGTTGCGCGAGCAGATCGAGGTGATCCGCTCGACCGAGGTGGAGGGGATCGAGCTGCTCGCCGGGTCCGAGGTGAACATCATGCCCGACGGATCGCTGGACTACGACGACGAGCTGCTCGCCGAGCTCGACTGGGTGGTGGCGAGCGTCCACATCTCGTTCCGGATGCCCGCCGAGCAGATGACCGAGCGGATCGTGCGCGCGATCGAGCACCCGCTGGTCGACGTGATCGGCCATCCCTCGGGGCGGAAGATCGAGCAGCGCCGCCCGTACGAATACGACCTGGAGCGGGTGATCGAGGCCGCGGCGAGGACGGGGACGATGCTCGAGATCAACGCGAGCCCGGACCGGCGGGATCTGAACGACGTGCAGGCGCGCGCGGCGTCCGCCGCGGGGGTACCGATCGTGATCAACTGTGACGCCCACCGGGTCAAGGGCTTCGCGGTCGCGCGCTACGGAATCGCCACCGCCCGGCGCGCGTGGCTGGCCGCGCGCGACGTCGCCAACACGCGGGCGTGGGCCGACGTCGCCGCGATGCGTCCACGGAACCGGTGAGGGGTGCGGCGGTCGTAGCCGCGGCCGGGCTCGTGCTCGCGGGGTGCGGCGGTCTTTCGGCGCACAACCCGATCAGCCCGTCGCGCACCCGGGTCGACGTCTCGAGCCCGGCGTTCGCCGCCGGCGGCCCGATCCCGGCTCGGTTCACGTGTCAGGGTCAGGACGTGTCGCCGCCGCTCCGTTGGACACACGTCCCCAGCGGCGCGCGCGAGTTGAACCTCGTGATGCGCGATCCCGACGCGCCGGGCGGCAACTTCATCCACTGGCAGCTCACCGGGATCCCACCCTCGACGCGAGCGCTGACCGCCGGCGAGATCCCGCCCGGAGCGGGCGTCGGCCGAAACGACTTCGGGACCACCGGATATAGAGGACCATGTCCTCCGCCCGGCCCCGCCCACCACTACGTGATCACGCTGACCGCGCAAGCGGGCGCGGCGGTGCTCGGAACGGGAACGCTCACCGGGACCTACGGGCGGCGGTGAACGTTGCTGCTGGGGTTCAGCATGCTGAACCAGATCAGCAACGTTCGGGGGTCAGGGGCGCGGGGGCCGCGAACGGACGTGGGGCCCCGACCTACCCGCGTCGCTGAGCGACCACAGGCCGGGCCTGCTCCGAACTAGGAGTGTCGGCCCCACGGACGCTGCGGCCGCTAGGCCGCAGCCCCTTGAACCCGCCCTGGGTCCAGACGAACCACCCGAGCCCGGCGAGCGTGCCGAGCAGCGCGATCCAGAAGTTGAGCCGCATCCCGAGGATGTGAACCGAGTAGTCGATCCGGAGGTTCTCCTCGAACAGCCGGAAGGCCGAGTAGCCCGCCACGTACAGCGCAAACACGCCGGGCGCCTTGAAGCGGTGGCGGCGCACGAGCCACGCGAGGCCTGCCGCCAGCAGCAGGTTCCAGATGATCTCGTACAGGAACGTGGGCTGGAAGGTGGCGTACTGGGCGAAGCCCGGCGGCCGGTGCGCCGGCGAGATCTTCAGCGCCCACGGGAGCGTGCTCGGCTTGCCGAACAGCTCCTGGTTGAAGTAGTTGCCGAACCGGCCGATCGCCTGCGCGCACAGGAGCCCTGGCGCGGCGCAGTCCAGCAGCCGGAGCATCTGGTCCTTGGTGAGCTTTCGCCGCCGGCGGATGTACCACAGGCCGACGAGCACGCCGCCCGCGATCCCGCCCCAGATCCCGAGGCCGCCCTTCCAGATCGCGAACGGCCCCCACCAGTGCGGCGGAACCTGGCTGGGAGTGGTGATCAGGAAGTAGATCCGCCCGCCGATCAGCCCGGCCGGGAAAGCCCAGATCGCGATCTCCTGCGGGAGGTTCGGATCCTCGCCCTCGCGCTTCCACAGCGCGCGCGTGACGACGATCGCCGCCGCGACCGCCAACACGTACATCAGCCCATAGGCGTGTACGAAGAACGGCCCGATGTGAAATCCGTTCTCCGACGGGCTGGGGATGAAGCCTGAGCCGATCACTACGAGAGCAATCGTGGCAAAACGCGTTCGCGGACCGTCCGGTCGACCGCGCGACGGGAGAACGGCTCGAGCAACTCCGCCGCGCGCTCGGCGTATCCGGGCAGCGGGTCGTCGAGCCCGGCGCGGATCGCGGAGGCGAGGTCGTCGGTCGTGAGGCGCGGGTCGAGGCGGGCGGCAATCTCGAACGCCGGGTATGGGCCGGGCGCCCGCGTGGTCACGAGCTGGCAGCCGTCGGCGAGGGCCTCGAGCGGCGCGATCCCGTAGTCCTCGCGGCGCGGCGCGGCGATGAACAGGCGGGCGCGGCGCAGCAGCGCGCGGTACGCGCCGGGGGCTAGGCGGCCGGCGAGCTCGACCCCGGGTCGCGGATCGAGGCGCTCGAGCCCGGCGACGAGCAACGTCTCGCCGTCGCGGCAGGCGCTCTCCCAGGCGTCGAGCACGTAGTCGAGGCGCTTCTTCTCCGGGTTGCCCGCGTACGTGACCGCGTCGATTTCGCGCGGCTCGTCGAGCGGCCCCGAAGGATCGACCGGAACCGGGACCACGACCGTACCGTTGGCCGGTGGAGGGACCTCGCCGAGCGCGCTGGGGCTCATCTCGAGCACCAGCGGGGCCTGCTTCAGCCGGCGCTGCTCGACGAGCCGCTGCCAGATGCCGTGGCGGCCGGGGCGGTTCTCGGCTGCAAGCGAGTCGAGCCAGATCGCGCCCGGTCGCGGCCACAGCAGCGCGGCCGTGATCGAGCAGTAGATGAGCGCCCGCGGATCGTGCTCGGCCACCCCGCGCTCGCCCGCGCGGCGGGCGGCGCGCGCCTCCTGGAGGTCGGTGAGCATGAACGTCCGCACCGGCGGCAACGTCCCGGTTCCGGCGATCGCCACGCTCGCCCCGGCCCGCTCGAGCGAACCGGCCAGCTCCCGCGCGGCCGCGGTCCAGCCGGTGGTGCTGTCGACTGAGACGACGAGGACGTCTACCGGTGGCAAGTTCGAATGGGCTTCACGCCCTCGGGCGGGCGTGGGGAGCGCGCCCCGAGGCGCCGTTGAGCTCGAACAGGTTCGAGCGAAAACCGGGGGTGCGGATCAGGCGGATCGGCTTCAGCGGGGAGGTGCGCACCAGGTAGAAGCGGGCGCCGTCACGCTCCTCGATCGCCGTCACCGCCGATGCCTGGTGCCGCCAAGCCAGCGCCCAGATGATCGCGAAGCCGGTGGCGATCGCCGGCACCTGCGGCAGCACGAACGCCAGCGCGCCGGCGCCGATCGTCGAGACCAGCAGCGGCCACAGCCGGTTCAGCAGCACCCGCCCAGGGTTGAGCTCGGGAAGCGATGGCTGCATCCGCGCGCTCGCCAGCAGCGAGGCGATCGGGGCGGAGGCTTGCGGGCCGCGGCCGAGTCGCAGCCCGACCAGACCGGCGGCGACCCACCACCCCAGCGCGATCGGGACGACCAGGCTGTCGCCGTTGTCCGCGGCGCCCGCGACAGTCACCGCGGCGAGCGCGGTCGCCGCGGCGGCGCTGATCAGGACGGTGGTGCGGAGGAAGTCGCTGAAGCGCACCGCTCCGCCCTAGTCCGAGACGAGCATCGACAGAAGCTTCAGCACGCCGTCGGTTCCGTCCACGACGATGTCGGCCTGGTCAAGGATCTCCCCGGGGCCCTCGTCCGAGCGGACGCCAACCCTGATCGCTTGGGTGAGCCGGCCCTCCTCGACCAGCTGGGTGAGCGCGCGGAACGCGTCGAGGTCGGTCGTGTCGTCGCCCACGTACATCGCGACGTCCACGTCCTCGTCCCTGAGGAACGAGACGATGCCGGCACCCTTGTCGATCCTCACGGGGGGCCGCACCTCGAGCACCTTGCGCCCCCAGTGGGTGCGCAGGCCCGCCGCCTCGGCGCGCGCCGCGATCGCGTCGATCAGGGCACGCGCTGCGTCTTCGTCGGGGGCACCGCGCCAGTGGAACGCCAGGATCGCGCCCTTGTCCTCGAGCCGCACGCGCCTGCGCCGAAGCTCCGAACTGTCGGTGTCGCGGCCGAACTCCTGGATCCGGCGGCGCCAGTCCTCGAGCCTGGGATCGAGCACCGGCTCGGTCCATCCGGCCCGCAGCAGCTCGGAGCCATGTGACCCCAGATACGAGATCGTCCCGATCGAGACCATCGCCCGCGCCTCGGACGCGCGCCTCCCGCTCACGCAGGCCACCACGCGGTAGCGGCGCGCGACCGCGATCAGGACCTGGCGCGTGGGCTCGGGGACGGTGGCATCCTGGGGCTGCGGCGCGATCGGGGCGAGCGTGCCGTCGATGTCGAGCAGGACGGCGGCTCGCGCCGGGTCCTCGCCAAGCGGCGCGAGCTCCTGGGAGCGGAGCGCTGACATCACAGTCAGAGTCTAGGTACCGGCCCGCGGGGACGGGGCCTCCGGGCGTCCCTCTCCTACTATCCGCCCCGATGCTCGCGCCGCGGACGCTCAAGCTGGCTGCGACCGGCAGCGCGGCGGGACTCTTCAGCGGGCTCTTCGGGGTCGGCGGCGGCGTCGTGATCGTGCCGCTGCTCGTGCTCTGGCTCGCCTACGGGGAGCGCGAGGCGACGGGCACGTCGCTCGCGGCGATCGTCGTGATCGCGACGATCGCGACCATCGCCCAAGGCGCCTACGGCAACGTGGTCGTGAGCAAGGGGCTGCTCGTCGGGATCCCCGCCGTCGGGGGTGTGCTGCTCGGCACGTGGCTGCAGCAGCGGGTCCCCACCGAGGTGATCGGACTCCTGTTCGGGGTGCTGATGATCGCGGTCGCCGTCGACCTGGTGCTGTCGTGATCCTGGCGATCGTGATGGGAGCCGCCGCGGGGGTGATCAGCGGGATGCTCGGGGTCGGCGGAGGGATCCTGTTCGTGCCGGCGCTGACGCTGGTGCTCGAGCTCTCGCAGGTGAAGGCCGAGGCGACCTCGCTGCTGGCGATCGTTCCGGTGGCGCTGGTGGGTGCCGCGCGGCAATACCGGTACGGCAACGTCCGCATCCGCGACGGGGCGGTGCTCGGGGTGCTGTCGGCGGCCGGGGTCGTGGGCGGCGTGGCGCTCGCCAACGTGCTTCCGCAGCGGGCGCTGAAGGTGGGGTTCGCGGCCCTGATCCTCGTGGTCGCGGCGCAGTTCATCCGGCGCTCGCTGCGCTCGCTGAGGGACACCGATGCCGACTCCGGCTGAGCCGATCCTGCTTCTGCACGGTCAGCCCGGGAGCGCCCGCGACTGGGATCGCCTTCGCGACGCGATCGGCGACGAGGCGACGACGATCGCCTTCGACCGGCCCGGATGGGACCGGCGCAGCGCGCCGACCGACCTAGCGGGCAATGCGCGCGCCGCCCTGTCGGTGCTCGACAGCCATGGCGCGGAGCGAGCCACGGTGGTCGGGCACAGTTTCGGCGGCACGATCGCCACGTGGCTGGCCGCCGAACATCCGGAGCGGGTCGGCGCGCTCGTGCTCGCCGCGCCCTCCGCAAACGCCGCCTCGCTCAACCGCCTCGACAGGCTCCTGGCGAGGCCGCTGGTCGGCCCGGCCCTCGGGGCCGCCGCGCTGGCGGGGCTCGGCGCCGCGCTCATCGCG
>Ga0187776_10000698_pt1 | contig 16215 bp, 26 predicted proteins | sample 0216_BV02_MP12_2_FD_132426 | JGI IMG/M metagenome (GOLD analysis project Ga0187776, IMG submission 132426) | Tropical peat soil microbial communities from peatlands in Department of Meta, Colombia - 0216_BV02_MP12_20_MG | ecosystem: Environmental > Terrestrial > Soil > Wetlands > Peat | place...
AAGCGCTCGGAAAGCGGGATGATCGTCGATCCCGTGACAGTTGACCCGGAGCAGAAGATTTTCGACGCGCTGGAAGTGATGAAGCGCTACCGCATCTCCGGCGTGCCCGTGACCAAAGAAGGCAAGCTGGTGGGCATCCTCACCAACCGCGACCTGCGTTTCGAGACGCGCACCGATATCCCCATCAGCAAGGTGATGACGCGCGAAAACCTCATCACCGTCCCCGTGGGCACGACGCTCGAGGACGCCGAGGCCATCCTGCACAAGCACCGGGTGGAGAAGCTGCTGGTGGTGGACAAGAACTACAACCTCAAGGGCCTGATCACGGTCAAGGACATCCAGAAGAAGCTGAAGTACCCCAGCGCCTGCAAGGACTCGCACGGGCGGCTGCGGGTGGGCGCGGCCATCGGGGCCACCGGCGACTTCCTGGAGCGCGCCCAGGAGATGGTGAAGGCCAAGGTGGACGTGCTGGCCATCGACAGCGCCCACGGCCACTCCACTCGCGTGCTGGAGGCCATCCAGGCGGTGAAGTCGAAGCTCCCCGAGGTGGAATTGATGGCGGGCAACGTGGGCACCTTCGACGGCGCCTGCGAACTGGTGAAGTGCGGCGCCGACGCCATCAAGGTGGGCATCGGCCCGGGCTCCATCTGCACCACCCGCATCGTCACCGGAGCGGGCGTGCCCCAGATCACCGCCATCGCCGAGGCTTACCGCGCCACCAAGGAAGCGGGCGTGCCCATCATCGCCGACGGCGGCATCAAGTTTTCCGGCGACATCACCAAGGCGCTGGCCGCGGGCGCCAGCGTGGTCATGATCGGCTCGCTGCTGGCCGGCACCGACGAGAGCCCGGGCGAGACCATCCTCTACCAGGGACGCTCCTTCAAGTCCTACCGCGGCATGGGCTCGCTCTCGGCCATGGCCATGGGCTCGAGCGAGCGTTACGCGCAGTCGGAAGAGGGCAACGGCGACGCTTCCACCGCGCTGGTGGAGAACGGCGAGGCCAACCGCCTGGCCAAGCTGGTGCCCGAGGGCATCGAGGGACGCGTGCCCTACCGCGGCCCCTTGGCCACCATGGTGCAGCAACTGGTGGGCGGGCTGCGCTCGGGCATGGGCTACGTGGGCTGCGGCACCATCGCCGAGCTGCAGCAGAAGGCGCGCTTCGTGCGCATCTCGGGAGCGGGACTGCGCGAGAGCCACGTGCACGACGTCATCATCACCCGCGAGGCCCCCAACTATCGCCTGGAGTAAAGGAAAAGAACACTGGCCCGTGTCTGAGTCCGCGACCCACAAGTTCCTGCGCTACTGGCTGCCCGCGCTGCTGTGGCTGAGCCTCATCGCTTCCACCTCCAGCAACGCTTTTTCCTGGGAGAATACGGGCAGCATCCTGGAGTGGCTGCTCTCCGCGCTCTCTCTCCGGCTGAGCGCGGAGCATCTCTACCTGCTCCACTTTTCCATCCGCAAGGCCGCTCACTTCACCGAGTACCTGATCATGAGCTTCCTGTGGTACCGCGCCGGGCAGAGCGGACGGAAGGAGTGGCGGCGCTCCTCGGCGCTGCTGGCGCTGGGAGTGTGCCTGGCGCTGGCCTCTGCGGACGAATACCACCAGACCTTCCTGCTCTCGCGCACCGGCGCCTTGCGCGACGTGCTGCTGGATTTCTCGGGGGCGCTGTGCATGCAGTTGGTGATCGCGTGGCGGGCGCGGCGCACCGCCCCTGCCGCCTGAGGGCGGCCGGCGCTCCTTGACAAAAGAAAAAGCGCATTCCGACGAGCCGGAATGCGCCCGGAAAGGGTGATGGGAGAAGTTACTCTTCCTTCTTCTCCTCGGGCGGCGCAGCCGCTTCCTGCTCGGCCTTGGCCTGGGCCTCGGCTTCTTCCAGGGCCTTCTTGCGCTCCTCGACCTTCTTGGCGCGGACCTCGGCGCGCTTGTGGCGCTTCTCTTCCTGCACCTTCTCGCTGCCCACCAGCTCGACGAAGGCCTTGTCGGCGCCGTCGCCCTTCTGCCAGCCGCTGCGGACGATGCGGGTGTAGCCGCCGGGGCGGTCGCCGACGCGCGGCGCCACCACGTCGAAGAGGCGGTCCACCGCGGCCCGGGTCATGAGATAGCCGAGGGCCAGGCGGCGCGCCGCCAGGTCGCCGCGCTTGCCCAGGGTGATCATCTTGTCCACGTGGGGACGCATGGCCTTGGCCTTGGGGACGGTGGTCTCGATGCGGTCCTCGAGGATGAGCGAGGTCACCAGGTTGCGCAGCAGCGCGCGCCGGTGGGCGGTGTTCCGTCCGAGTTTCCAGCCTGCTTTCAGGTGGCGCATGGTCGTCTCCTAGTGTCCTTCGCCCAGGATGCCGGCGACGGAGGGGCTGCCAGGCACGGCGTTGCCGCGCTCGTCGATCTTCATGCCCAGGCTGAGACCCATGGACGACAGGATCTCCTTGATCTCGTTGAGCGACTTGCGGCCGAAATTCTTGGTCTTGAGCATCTCGGCCTCGGTCTTCTGCACCAGCTCGCCGATGGTCTGGATGTTGGCGTTCTTCAGGCAGTTGTAGCTGCGCACGGAGAGCTCCAGCTCCTCCACCGAGCGGTTCAGGTTCTCGTTGCGGATCTCGGGCTTGCGGTCGTCGGAGGCGGCCGCGGTCTCGATCTCCTCCTCGAAGTTGATGAAGATGTTCATGTGGTCCTTGAGCAGCTTGGCGGCCAGGCCGACGGAGTCGGCGGGCGCGATGGAGCCGTTGGTCCACACCTCGAGGGTGAGCTTGTCGTAGTCGGTGATCTGGCCCAGGCGGGCCGCATCCACGATGTAGTTGCACTTGCGCACCGGCGAGTGCACCGAGTCGATGGGGATGAAGCCGATGCCCAGGTCCTCGTCGAAGTTCTTGTCGGCGGCGACGTAGCCGCGGCCGCGCTTGAGCCGCATCTCCATGTCCAGCTTGCCGCCCTCGCTGATGGTGGCCAGGTAGACTTCCTTGTCCAGGATCTCGACGTCACCGTCGGCCTCGATCATGCCCGAGGTCACCACCCCGGGCTTGTCGGCGCGCAGGTAGATGGCCTTGGGGCCTTCCCCGTTGAGCTTGAAGGGCACCTGCTTGAGGTTGAGGATGATGTCGGTGGCGTCCTCGACCACGCCCGGGATGGACTGGAACTCGTGCAGCACACCCTCGATCTTGACCGCGGTCACCGCCGCGCCCTCGATGGAGGAGAGCAGCACGCGCCGCAGGGCGTTGCCGATGGTGGTGCCGAAGCCCCGCTCGAAGGGCTGGGCATGGAACTTGCCGTACTTGTCGGTCAGGGTCTCGGTGTCAACCGCGAGCCGCTTGGGTTTCTGAAAGCCTTTCCACAACATGGTCATCTTTCTCCTTTTCGGCCCTGTGGCGCGAGGTCACCTCCCGCCGGCCCATCGGCGGGGGCTGCGTGACCAGGGCTGCTCGGGCGCGAATGGCTGGGCTGGTTCACGTTCGTTTACTTGCTGTACAGCTCGACGATCAACTGTTCGTTGACCGGCAGGTTGATGTCTTCGCGCCTGGGCAGGGCCGTGACCCGTCCCTTGAGGTTCTCGCGGTCCAGCTCCAGCCAGGCCGGCAGGGTCTGGTGGCTGGTGAACTCCTGCGCCGAGGCGACCACGGGCAGCTTGCGGCTGCGCTCGCGCAGCGTGATCTCGTCGCCGGGCGCGACCTGGAACGAGGGGATGTTCACGCGCCGCCCGTTCACGTCCACGTGGCCGTGGCGCACCAGCTGGCGCGCCTGGCGCCGGGAGATGCCGAAGCCCAGGCGGTAGACCACGTTGTCGAGCCGGCACTCCAGTTGCTGCAGCAGGACCGCGCCGGTCACGCCTTTGTGGCGCGCCGCCTTCTCGAAGTAGTTGCGGAACTGCCGCTCCAGCGTGAAGTAGATGCGCTTGGTCTTCTGCTTCTCGCGCAACTGCAGACCGTAGCCCACGATCTTGGCCTTGCGGTCCTTGCCGTGCTGGCCGGGAGCGAAATTGCGTTTCTCCACCGGACACTTGTCGGTGAAGCACTTCGGCCCCTTGAGGAACAGCTTCATGCCTTCGCGGCGGCAAAGGCGACAGACTGCGTCTTTGTAGCGTGCCATGTTTCTCCTTCTAGACTTCAGGGTCGATCAGTTTACGGACTGGCCGTCCTTCGTCCTGATCCAACTTCTGTCCTCGGTCGTTGGTCGATGGCCTTCTCGCTTCAGCGTTTCGGCCGAAGGCCGACGATCTCTTCCTAAACTCTCCGCCGCTTGGGCGGGCGGCAGCCGTTGTGCGGCACCGGGGTAGCGTCCTTGATCATGCGCACCTCCAGGCCGGCGGCGGCCAGGGCGCGGATGGCGGACTCGCGTCCCGAACCCGGCCCGCTGACCCGTACCTCCAGGGAGCGCACGCCGTGCTCGCGCGCCTGGTTGGCGGCGTTCATGGCGGCCTGCTGGGCGGCGAAGGGCGTGCCCTTGCGCGACCCGCGGAAACCCAGCGAGCCCGAACTCTTCCACGACAGCACGCGGCCCTCCGGGTCGGCGATGGTGACGATGGTGTTGTTGAACGAGGCCTGGATGTGGGCCACGGCAAAAGGAACGTTCTTGCGCTCCTTCTTCTTGAACTGCTTGCGCTTGCCCTTCTTCTCCGGGGCTGCCGGAGCGCCAGGGGCGGCGCCGGGTGCTGCGGGCGGTGGTGTCGGTTTCGCCATAAATTATGTCTTCGCCGCGGATTTCTTTCTTACGGCCACGGTGCCGCGGCGCGGACCCTTGCGGGTGCGCGCGTTGGTGTGGGTGCGCTGCCCGCGAACGGGCAGGTTGCGGCGGTGCCGATAGCCGCGGTACGACCCGATCTCGATCAGCCGCTTGATGTTCATCTGCACATCCTTGCGCAGGTCGCCCTCCACGTTGCCTTCCTGCTCGATGACCTGGCGGATGCGGTTGACCTCTTCCTCGTTCAGATCCTGGACCTTCTTGGCGCCGTCCACGTTGGCGGCCGCACAGATCCTGCGGGCGCGGGAGTGCCCGATCCCGTAGATGTAGGTGAGTGCGATGACCGCGTGCTTCTGGCGCGGCAGATCCACGCCGGCAATCCGTGCCATAAAAACCGTCCTTGGTCGTTGGTCGTTGGCCGACGGCCAAACTCGCTGGCCGCGCGGCTGCCGTTATCCCTGACGTTGCTTATGCTTCGGGTTTTCGCAGATCACCCGCACCACCCCGCGGCGGTGGATGATCTTGCACTTGTCGCAAACCTTCTTGACCGATGCACGAACCTTCATAAAGTCCCCAGTTCCCGGTTCCCAGTTTCCGGTTACGGACCGAGAGCCGCAATCATTTGTAGCGATACACGATCCGTCCGCGGGTCAGGTCGTAGGGGGAAAGCTCCACCGCGACCTTGTCGCCGGGAAGGATGCGAATGAAGTTCTTGCGCATGCGCCCGGATACGTGCGCCAGGACCTGGTGTTTGTTCTCCAGTTCCACCCGGAACATGGCATTGGGCAACGGCTCGATCACCGTGGCCATGACTTCAATCGCGTCCTCTTTGCTCATTCAACTCCTGGAACCGGCTCTCAGTTCCCGGTTCCCTACTCCGTCAGAATCACGGGACCATCCTTGGTCACCGCCACGCAGTGCTCGAAGTGGGCGCTGAAGCTGCCGTCCTCGGTCACCGCCGTCCAATTGTCGTCCAGCACGCGGGAGCCCGGCCTGCCGGCGTTGACCATGGGCTCGATGGCGAGCACCATGCCCTCCTGCAGCCGCGCCCCATGTCCCGGCAGGCCGAAGTTGGGCACCTGCGGGTCCTCGTGCAGCTTGGTGCCGATGCCGTGGCCCACGAACTCGCGCACCACGCTGAAGCCGTTGGCTTCCACCAGCTCCTGCACCGCCGAGCCCAGGTCGCCGACGGTGTTGCCGACGCGCGCCTTGTCGATGGCCCGGTAGAGCGAGGCCCGAGTGATCTCCAGCAACTTCTCCACCTCCGCCGTGGGCTGGCCCACGGCCACGGTGACGGCGGCGTCGCCGTAGTAGCCGTCGAGCACCACCCCGCAGTCGATGGAGACGATGTCCCCGGCCTTGAGCAGCCGCTCTGAGGGGATGCCGTGCACGATCTCCTGGTTCACCGATGTGCAAAGAACGCAGGGGTAATTCAAGTACCCCTTGAACGCGGGCTTGGCCCCGAGTTCCCGGATCTTCTTCTCCGCGGCGCGCTCCAGTTCCATGGTGGAGACGCCGGGCTGGGCCATGCCAGCCACCAGGTCCAGGACCTGGCGCACGATGCGCCCGCTGCGGCGCATGCGCTCGATCTCCGACGGCGACTTACAGACGATCGCCATGCTCGATCGCCTGGAAGGCCTCGGCCGTGACCTGCTCCACCGGCCTCGCGCCGTCCAACTGCCGCAGCCGCCCCTGGCGACGGTAATAGTCGGTCAGGGGCAGGGTCTGCCGCTCGTACGTCTTCAGGCGCTCCGCAATCACTTCCTCCGTGTCGTCCTTGCGCACAAGGAGTCTGCTGCCGTCGACGTCACAGGTGTCGGCGACGCGAGGAGGCTGAAAGTGGATGTTGTAGATGCGTCCGCAGGTGGGACACGAGCGGCGCCCGGCCAACCGTCGCAAGAGCTCATTATATCCCACCGCGATATCCACCACAATCGGGGGGACATGCATCCTGCCTTTGTCAAAGAACTCTGTCTTCAAGAACTTATCCAGCCACTCAGCCTGGGCGATGGTGCGCGGGAAACCGTCCAGAATGAAACCGCGGGCGCAATCCTGCTGCGCCAGCCGGTCCGCCACCATGCCGCAGACCAGCTCGTCGGGCACCAGATCGCCGCGCTCCATCACCGCCTTGGCCTTCCTGCCCAGCTCGGTCGAGCGAGCCACGTTGTCGCGCAGCAGGTCGCCGGTCGAGATCTGGGGGACGCCGTAGCGCTCCACGATCTGCTTGGCCTGCGTGCCCTTGCCCGAGCCCGGCGGCCCCAGCAGGATGATGGGGCCGACCTCGCGGGTCTTCGCGTCCGGCATGCCGGTGGGCGGTGCTGCCATGCGCTCCTCGGAACCGGTCACCAAATGCGCCGCCCGCGAATGCGTCCCTTGGAGGTGAAGCCGTCGTAGTGGCGCATGATGAGTTGCGATTCGACCTGGTTGACCGTGTCCATGGCCACGCCCACCACGATCAGCAAGGAGGTGCCGCCGAAATAGAACTGTACCCCCAGGCCGCCGGTGATCCAGGCAGGCAAGCGCTCGAAGAAGGTGCCGCCCAGCCACCAGGGCAGGTGGTTGAGGTGGATGCCGGTGATCATCCACTCCGGAATGAAGGAGATGAGGATGAGATAGAGGGCGCCCACCAGGGTGATGCGGGTCAGGATCTCGTTGATGTGGTCGGAGGTGCGCTTGCCGGGGCGGATGCCAGGAATGAAGCCCCCGTACTTGCGCATGTTGTCGGCCACCTCGTTGGGGTTGAAGACGATGGACACGTAGAAATAGGCGAAGAAGATGATGCCGATGGCGTAGAGCAAAGTGTAGAGGGGTTCGCCCCAGCGCAGCGCGTCCAGCACCGGGCCGAAGATCTTGCTGTTGTGCAGGAAGTAGCCGGCCGTCTGCGGGAAGGTGAGGATGGAGGAGGCGAAGATGACGGGCATGACGCCGCCGGCGTTCACGCGCAGGGGCAGGAAGGTGGACTGCCCGCCCATGACCTTGCGTCCCACCACGCGCTTGGCGTACTGCACCGGGATGCGGCGCTCGCTGCGCTCCACGAAGACGATGAAGGCCACCACCGCGATCATGCCCACGATCAGGATGATCATGGCCGCCGGGGTGAAGGCGCCCCAGGCCTTGGTGTTGATCTTGTCCCACAGGTCGGCGATGCCGCGGGGCAGGCCCACCACGATGCCGGCGAAGATCAACAGCGACATGCCGTTGCCCACGCCGCGCTCGGTGATCTGCTCGCCCAGCCACATCACGAAGACGCTGCCCGCGGTCAGGGTGATCATGGTCATGAGCACGAAGCCGAGGCCGGGATTGTTGACGTAGCCCTCGCCGCCGCGCTGCAAAGCGTAGGCGATGCCCAGCGACTGCACCGCACTGAGCAGCACGGTGAGGTAGCGCGTCCACTGGGTGATCTTCTTGCGCCCCAGCTCGCCCTCCTTCTGCAGCTTGGCCAGGGGCTCGTACACCACCGTGAGCAACTGCAGGATGATGGAGGCGGTGATGTAGGGCATGATGCCCAGGGCGAAGACGGTGAGGCGCCGCAGGTTGCCGCCGGCGAACAGATCGATGAAGCCGAAGACGGTGCCGCGGCTCTGATCGAAGAACTGCTCCAGCTTGTCCGCATTGATGCCGGGGGTGGGAATGTGCCCGCCCAAGCGATAGACCGCCAGCAGCGCCATGGTGAAGAGCACGCGCTTGCGCAGGTCGGGGATGCGGAAGATGTTGGTGAACTTCTCGATCATGGCTACGCCTTCGGCTCGGAGGCCCCTCGCTTGGCTCGGGCTTTCGACGGCGGACTCCCGGCGTCGCGTGGCTCGGCCTCACGCCCGCCCAGCGTCTCCACCTTGCCGCCGGCCTTGGTGATCTTCTCCTGGGCCGACTTGGAGAACTTGTGGGCGTGCACGGTGACGGCGGACTTCAATTCCCCGTCGCCCAGGATCTTGTAGGGCTCGCCGGCACGGGCCAGCAGGCCGGCCTGGAGCAGCACCTCCGGGGTCACCGTCTTCTCGCCCAGGGCGGCGATGCGCTCCAGATTGATGATGGCGTACTCCTTGCGGAAGATGTTGACGAAGCCGCGCTTGGGAATGCGGCGGTGCAGGGGCATCTGGCCGCCTTCGAAGCCGCGCATCATGCGCGAGCCGGAGCGGGAGCGCTGGCCCTTGTGGCCGCGGGTCGAAGTCTTGCCCATGCCCGAGCCCATGCCGCGGCCCACGCGCTTGCGCTTCTCCGACGCCTTCCTGGGTGCTCGAATCGTGGACAGGTTCATAAAGTCGACCTCAGCGCAGGATCTCGACCAGGTGCGGGACCTTGTTGACCATGCCGCGGATGGCGGGAGTGTCCTCGCGCTCCACGATCTGGTTCAGATGAGTGAAGCCCAGCCCGCGCACGATCTTCTTGTGCTGGGTGGGGGCGGCGATGGCGGAGCGCACCCACTGGATGCGGAGGGTGGCCTTCTTACCGGCTGTTGTTTGCGCGCTCATGGCTCAGAGTTCCTCCAGGGGCTTGCCGCGCAGGGCGGCGACCTCGCCGCGATCGCGCAGCTTGCGCAGGGCGTCGAAGGTGGCCTTGACCACGTTGTGCGGGTTGGCGGTGCCGATGGACTTGGTGAGCACGTTCTGCACCCCCGCCGAGGTCATGACCGCGCGCACCGCCCCGCCCGCGATCACGCCCGTGCCCTCGGGGGCGGGCTTGAGCAGCACCATGCCGGAGCCGAAGCGTCCCAGCACGGTGTGCGGGATGGTGGTCTGGGTGAGGTTCACCCGGATGAGGTTCTTCTTGGCAGCTTCGATCCCCTTGCGGATGGCCTGGGGCACCTCGCGGGCCTTGCCCGCGCCGTAGCCCACCACCGCGGCGGCGGGGTCGCCCACCACCACCAGGGCGGCGAAGGAGAGGTTCTTGCCTCCCTTGACCACCTTGGTGACGCGGTTGATGGCGACCACCTGGTCCTTGAGCTGGAAGCTGCCTGCGTCGATCCGTTTCTTCACAGTTGGCATCGTTGCACTCGAATCCTGTTTGGCTAGAACTGCAAACCTGCCTCGCGGGCGGAGTCGGCCAGGGCCTTGACCCGTCCATGATAGAGATAGCCGCCGCGGTCGAACACCACCTTGGTCACGCCCTTCTGCTTGGCGCGGTCGGCGATCCTCTTGCCTACTTCCTTGGCGGCGGCGACGTTGCCGCCCACGCGCTTGGCGCCCTTGCCACCCCCCTCGGCGCTGTTGGCCGAGACCAGGGTGATGCCCTGCATGTCGTCGATGAGCTGGGCGTAGATGTGGTTCAGGGAACGGTAGACGCTCAGCCGCGGGCGCTCCGCCGTGCCCAGGATCTTGGAGCGGATGCGCTCGTGGATGCGTTGCCGGGTCTGGTTCTTCGAAAGTCGTGTCAGCATACTCTCTTCTCTTCCACGTTTCCTCAGGGCCGAGCCCTGAAGGTTCTCGTTTCTTACCGATCCCTCGCTACGCTCGGGATGATCGCGCCGGGCTCAGACGCAAACGCGATCATTTCGCCCCCGTCTTGCCGACCTTCTTCTTGAGGCGCTCGCCGGCATAGCGCACGCCCTTGTTCTTGTAGGGGTCGGGGGGGCGCAGGCCGCGCATCTCGGCGGCTACCTGCCCCACCTTCTGCCGGTCCACGCCGGTGAGGGTGAGGCGGGTCTGCTTGGCGTCCACGGTCACGTCGATGCCGGAGGGCAGCGGGTACTCGATGGGATGCGAGTAGCCCAGGCTGAAGACCACGATGCCCTTGCCCTTCATCTCGGCGCGATAGCCGATGCCGACGATCTCCAGTTCGCGGGTCCAGCCCTTGGTGACGCCCTCGACGGCGTTGTTGACCAGGGCGCGCGCCAGCCCGTGCACGGCGGCCTGGGAATCGTTCTCGCGGGTCGCCACCAGGTTGCCGTCCTTCTGCTCCATGCGGACACCCTGGGGCAGGCGGGTCTCCAGCTTGCCCTTGGGGCCCTGCACCGCCACCACGTTACCCTGCAGGCTGACCTGCACGCCCTTGGGGATCGCAATCGGTTTCTTGCCAATTCTCGACATGACTTCAGCCTCGTCCCGCTACCAGATCTCGCAGAGCACTTCGCCTCCCACGCCTTCCTTGCGGGCGCGGCGGCCGGTCATCACGCCCTTGGGCGTGGTCAGGATGTTGATGCCCAGGCCGCCCAGCACGCGCGGGATCTCGTTGCGCCCCACGTAGACGCGGCAGCCGGGCCGGGAGACGCGCATCAGGCTGCTGATGGCGGCCTCGTCGTTGGGCCCGTACTTCAGGTAGAGGCGCACGACCTTGTGCCCGCCCTCCTCCACCGCCTTGAAGTTGGTGATGTAGCCCTCCTCCTTGAGGATGCGGGCGATCTCCAGCTTCAGCCGGGAAGCGGGGACATCCAGCTTCTGGTGCCTGGCCTTGATCGCATTGCGGATGCGGGCCAGGAAATCTGCGACCGGATCGGTCAAATTCATCGTCAACATCTCCTTGCGCCGCCCGTTCGCCCCGGCGAGCCGGGGAACCTGCAGCGGCGGTGAAACCAGTTACCAGTTGCTAGTCTCTCGTTTCCAGTTTCTAGAACGAGAAACCCCTTGCTACCAGGACGACTTGGAAACCCCGGGGATCTCGCCGCGCAAGGCCAGCCCGCGGAAACAGAGGCGGCAGATGCCGAACTTGCGTAGGTAGCCGCGCGGGCGCCCGCACAGGCTGCAGCGGTTGTGCCGCCGCGACGTGAACTTGGGTTTCCGTTTGTCCTTGACTCGCTTTGCTGTGGTTGCCATGCGTCGTTTTTCCTTGCTCCGGATGCCTTACTGGGGCCGGAAGGGCATGCCCAACTGCTTGAGCAGGGCGCGCGCTTCGTGGTCGCTCTTGGCCGTGGTCACGATGGTGACGTTCATGCCCTTCATCTTGTCCACCTTGGCATAGTCGATCTCCGGGAAGATCAACTGGTCGTGCAGGCCCAGGGTGTAGTTGCCGCGGCCGTCGAAGGAGCGGGTGGAAACGCCCTTGAAGTCGCGCACCCGGGGCAGGGCCACGTTGACCAGGCGATCGAAGAACTCGTACATGCGGTCGCCGCGCAGCGTGACCATGGCGCCGATGGGCATGCCGGCGCGCACCTTGAAGGCGGCGATGGATTTTTTGGCGCGCGTGACCACCGGCTTCTGGCCGGTGACCTGGCCCAGCTCCTGGACCGCCGGGTCCAGCACCTTGGCGTTCTGGGTGGCCTCGCCCACGCCCATGTTGACCACGATCTTGTGCAGCCGCGGCACCGCCATGGGGTTCTTGAGCTCGAACTCCTTCATGAGCGCGGGCGCGACCTCCTTCTCGAACTTGACGCGCAGGCGCGCCCCGCCCTTCACCCCGGCCTGGGGCCGGCCTTCGGGCTGCTTGGCTTCCGCCTGTTTCGCTTCCGCTTTCGGTTTCGCCATAACTCTAGAATCCTGTCGTCGGTCGTCGGCCGTCGGTCGTCGGCCAGGACCTTGTGTTATTTATCCAAAGTACTTCCGCAGCGGTGGCAGATGCGCACCTTGCGGTCGCCGCGCACCTCGTGGCGGATGCGCACCGGCCCGCAACTGGGGCAGAGCAGCATCACGCTGGAGATGGAGATGGGACTCTCCTGCTCGGCGATGCCGCCCTTGATGTTCTTCTGCGGGTTGGGGCGCACGTGCTTCTTGACCATCTTGATGTGCTCGACCAGCAGCGTGCCCTCGCGGGGGAAGACGCGCAGCACGCGGCCCTCGCGGCCCTTGCCGCGGCCGGCGATGACCCGCACCGTGTCGTTGCGCCGAATATCCACTTGCGCGCTCATGGCTAGAGCACCTCCGGGGCCAGGGAAACGATCTTCAGGAACCTCTTCTCGCGCAGCTCGCGGGCCACCGGCCCGAAGACGCGGGTGCCGACGGGCTCGCCGGTATCGTTGATGAGCACGGCGGCGTTCTGGTCGAAGCGGATGTAGGTGCCGTCGCGGCGGCGGTGCTCCTTGCGGGTGCGCACGATGACCGCCTTGACCACCTTGCCCTTGGGCACCTGGCTGTCGGGAGCGGCCTCCTTGACGCTGGCCGTGACCACGTCGCCCAGGCCGGCGCGCAACCCGGTGTGCCCGCCCAGCGGCAGGATCATCTGCAGCTTGCGGGCGCCGGAGTTGTCCGCCACCTCCAGCATGCTTCTCATCATCACCGACATAGCTTCGTTCTCCGTTCTTCCCCGGGCCTAGTTCGCCTGGGTCTCCTCGACCTGGGGCACCAGGGCGGCCTTGCGGATGATCTCCGTGAGGCGCCAGCGCTTGAGCCGGGAAAGCGGCCGGGTCTCTTCGATCCGGACCACGTCGCCCACGTGGGCCAGGCCCTTCTCGTCGTGGGCATAGAACTTCTTGGAGCGCGAGACCACGCGGCGGTACAGGGGATGCGCCTTCTGGCGCGTGACCTCGACCACGATGGTCTTCTGCATCTTGGTGGAGACGACCTCGCCGACTTTGCTGTTGCGGCGGGAGACGGCCGAGTTGGAAGTGTTGGTCTCAGGCATCGCTTATCGCTTCTCCGTGGCGGCCGCCTTGCGGGACGCGCTCTTGGGGACCTCGCCGGCCAGTTGCTGCTCGCGCATGATGGTCTTCACGCGCGCCAGGTCCTTGCGCAGGCCGCGGATCTTCTTTAGGCTCTCCGTCTGGCCCATCTGCATCTGGAACTTCAGGCGGAAGAGCTGGTCGTGGAGCTCGCGCTCCTGGTGCTGCAGCTCGACGTCGGTCAGGTTGCGAATCTTTTCCGGTTTCATGCTTCCATCCCTTACATCGCCATGTGCCGCGACACCAGCTTGGTGCGCAGCGAGAGCTTGTGCGAGGCCAGGCGCATGGCTTCGGAGGCCTCCTGCTCGGTGACCCCTTCCATCTCGAAGAGGATCTTGCCGGGGCGAACGACCGCGACCCAGTGGTCAGGGGCGCCCTTGCCCTTGCCCATACGGGTCTCGGCGGGCTTCTTGGTCACCGGCTTGTCGGGGAAGATGCGGATCCACACCTTGCCGCCGCGCTTGATGAAGCGGGTGATGGCCACACGGCTGGCCTCGATCTGCCGGTCGGTGATCCAGCCGGGCTCCAGCACCTTCAAGCCGTAGTCGCCGAAGGCGAGCTGGCTCGAGCGCCAGGCCTTGCCGCGCATGCGCCCGCGCTGTTGCTTGCGGTACTTGACTTTCTTGGGCATCAACATAATCGGTTCTCGTCTACTTCATTTCTGCCTGAGATCCTTCGCTGCGCTCAGGATTTCGCCTGCGGGCTCCCGCTTCGCTCACGCCCGCAAAACGGCTCAACTTTCTTTGGCATCAACATAGCAAAGTTCCCAGTTCCCGGTTCTCAGTTCCCGGTTGAAATCTAAAAGGCTCCCGAGGCCGGCGCCGCCTGGCCTTCGCGCTTCTTGGCGGGCAGGATCTCGCCGCGGTAGACCCAGCACTTCACCCCGATGACGCCGTAGGTGGTGCGGGCCTCGGAAAAGCCGTAATCGATGTCGGCGCGCAGAGTGTGCAGCGGCAGCCGCCCCTGCAGGTACCACTCCGAGCGCGCGATCTCGTTGCCGTTCAGGCGGCCGCTCACCCGCACCTTGATGCCCTTGCAGCCGAAGCGCAGGGCCGAGTCCACCGCCTTGCGCATGGCGCGGCGGAAGCCCACCCGCTTCTCCAGTTGCAGGGCGATGGATTCGGAGACCAGCTGCGCGTCCAGCTCGGGCTTGTGCACCTCCTGGATGTCCACGTGGACCTCGCGGTTGGTGCGCTTCTGCAGTTCGCCCTTGAGCTTGTCGATCTCCGCGCCCTTGCGCCCGATGATGATGCCGGGACGGGCCGTGCGGATGATGATGCGCAGCTTGTTGCCGGGCCGCTCGATCTCGATGGAGCTGACGCCCGCCGACTTCAGCTTCTCCAGCAGTTCGCCCTTCAGCTTCACGTCCTCGTAGAGCAGCTTGTCGTAGTCGCGGTCCACGAACCAGCGCGACTTCCAGGGCTTGGTGTAGCCCAGGCGGAAGCCGTAGGGATGTACCTTTTGTCCCATAACCTCTCCTATTTCCTCGCAGCCTTCTTGCCTGGCGGCTTCTTGCCGGCGGTGTGACCCTTCGCTTTTTTCGCGGGAGCGGCGGGCTGGGCCGCCGACTCCTCGCCCACCACCGTGGCCATCTCCTCGCCTGCGGGCTTGCGCTCGGCCAGGGCGATCTCGATGTGGGCCATGCGCCGCTGGTAGCGGTAGGCACGGCCCATGGGGGCGGGGCGGATGCGCTTCATGCGCGGCCCGTCGTTGGCCACCGCGCGCTTCACGTAGAGGTTGTCCACGTCCACGTCGACGCCTTTTTCCTGGCTCAGGTAGCTGGCGTTCTCCACCGCCGAGCGCAGCAGCTTCTGCACGTCCTCGGCGCAGCCCTTGCGGGTGAAGGCCAGGGTGTTCATGGCGTCTTCCACGCGCCGGCCCTTGATCAGGTTCAGCACCAGGCGCACCTTCTGCGGCGACATCCGCATGTATCGCGCTTCTGCTCTAAACTCCATGATCTCTTACTCCTTGCCCTTGGGCGCCGGGGCCGCCGGAGCCGCGCCGGCCGCGGGAGACGCCGCCGGGGTCGAGGGGATGATCTGCCCGGGCATGCGCCCGGGCGCCGCGGTGGCCGCGACCTCGGTGGCCGCCTTCATGGCGTGCGCCTTGAAGATGCGGGTGTGGCTGAACTCGCCCAGCTTGTGCCCCACCATGTTCTCGGTGACGTACACCGGGATGAACTTCTTACCGTTGTGCACGGCGATGGTGTGGCCCACCATCTCGGGGTGGATGGTGGAGCGGCGCGACCAGGTGCGAATCACCTTCTTCTCGTTGCGCCGGTTCATCTCCTCGATCCTGTTGAGGAGGTACAGGTCGGCGAACGGACCCTTCTTGGTTGAGCGAGCCATGCCTACTTCCTCCGGCCGACGATGAACTTGTCGGTCCGCTTGTTGTTGCGGGTCTTGTAGCCGCGGGTGGGCTGGCCCCAGGGGGTGACGGGGTGCCGCCCGCCCGAGGTCTTGCCTTCGCCGCCGCCGTGGGGATGGTCCACGGGATTCATGACCACGCCGCGGTTGGTGGGCCGGATGCCCAGCCAGCGCGTGCGCCCGGCCTTGCCGATGGAGATGTTCTCGTGATCGAGGTTGCCGACCTGGCCGATGGTGGCCATGCAGTCGAGCGCCACTTTGCGGGTCTCGCCGGAAGGCAGCTTGACCAGGGCCCAGTCACCCTCCTTGGCCACCAACTGAGCGGCGCCGCCGGCGGAGCGCACCATCTGCGCGCCCTTGCCGGCGCGCAACTCGATGTTGTGGATGGTGGTGCCGGGCGGGATGTTGCGCAGGGGCAGCGCGTTGCCCACCAGGATGTCGGCGTCGGGCCCGCTCATGATCTTCTGGCCCACCTGCAGGCCCAGGGGCTGCAGGATGTAGCGCTTCTCGCCGTCGGCGTAATGCAGCAGGGCGATGCGCGCCGAGCGATTGGGATCGTACTCGATCGAGGCCACGGTCGCGGGCACGCCGAACTTGTCGCGCTTGAAGTCGATGATGCGGATTTTGCGCTTGTGGCCGCCGCCGCGGTGCCAGAT
>Ga0187776_10000700_pt1 | contig 16188 bp, 14 predicted proteins | sample 0216_BV02_MP12_2_FD_132426 | JGI IMG/M metagenome (GOLD analysis project Ga0187776, IMG submission 132426) | Tropical peat soil microbial communities from peatlands in Department of Meta, Colombia - 0216_BV02_MP12_20_MG | ecosystem: Environmental > Terrestrial > Soil > Wetlands > Peat | place...
ATGATCTGCCCGCGCTGCCAGACCGAGAATCCGCCGCACGCCTAGTTCTGCCTGGAGCACGCGCATCCGATCCGGCTGGCGAGCCTCGCCGGTGCGCAGCCCGTCGTGGCGCGTGCGGCCGTCGCGACTGCGGCGACGGCGTGCGCGGTCGCCGCCCAGGCGGTACCGCGAGCTCGGCATGGCGTACTGATTTTCTAGACGCTACGCGGCCCGGTGCGCTAAGTACAGAGGGTGAAGATGTCACGCCTTGCGGTGCTCTGCCTCGCTCTGGCTGCGGTGGCCGCGCCCGCCTTCGCCCAGGCGCCCGAGACGATCGTGCTCGAGGATCTGACGTGGACCGAGCTGCGCGCGCTGATCCGCGCGGGCAAGACCACCGTGCTCGTCCCGATCGGCGGCACCGAGCAGAGCGGCCCGCACATGGCGCTCGGCAAGCACAACGCACGGGCCAGGGCGCTCGCCGAGCGGATCGGACGCGAGCTCGGCAACGCGATCGTCGCGCCCGTGGTGGCCTACGTGCCGGAAGGCTCGATCGAGCCGCCGACCGGCCACATGCGCTTTCCGGGCACGATCACCGTGCGGGAGGAGACGTTTCGCCAGACCCTGGAGTCGGCGGCGCGCAGCTTCCGCCATCACGGCTTCCGCGACATCGTCTTCCTCGGCGATCACGGCTCGACCCAGGCCGGCCAGCGCGCCGTGGCCGCGCGGCTGAATCGTGAGTGGGCAGGCTCGCCGGTGCGCGTTCACGCCATCGACGAATACTACCGGGCCGCGACGACCGATTTCGACGCGCTGCTGAAGGCGCACGGCTACCGTGCCGAGGAGATCGGGCAGCATGCGGGGCTCGCCGATACGTCGCTCATGCTCGCGATCGACCCGCGGCTGGTCCGGATGCCGCCGCGGGTCGATGCGGCGCCGGGTGAGCGCAACGGCATCGAGGGCGACCCCAAGCGGGCCAGCGCCGAGCTGGGCCGGCTGGGTGTCGATCTGATCGTCACCAGGTCCGTCGCCGCCATTCGCAAATCCATCGAAACCTCAAAGAGGTGAAAGCGTGCCAATCATTCCTCTCGCGAGGCTTGCGCTCGCACTGAGCTTCGTCGCGGTCACCGCCGGGGCCGCGGCGGCCATCGAGACCGTGCCGGGCATGCCGCCGGTGACCGATCCCACCAATCTTTACAGCGAGACGACGGCGGACAAGCTGAGTCCCGCGGTTGCCAAGGCGCTGCCGCGAGTCTACGTGCCCAATCTGCAGTCCAACGACGTCAGCGTGATCGATCCGGCGACGCTCAAGGTGGTCGACCGGTTTCCCGTGGGCGTGAACCCACAGCACGTCGTCCCGTCCTGGGATCTCACGACGCTATGGGTCACCAACAACGCCGAGCACCGCACCGACGGCACCCTGACCCCGATCGATCCGGTCACCGGCAAGCCGGGGCCGGCGGTGGCCGTCGACGATCCGTACAACATGTACTTCACGCCCGACGGGCGCTCGGCGATCGTCGTCGCCGAGGCGCTCAAGCGGCTCGACTTCCGCGACCCGAAGACGATGGCGCTGCAGGGCTCGATCGCCGCCCCGGGGTGCGCCGGCATCAATCACGGCGACTACTCCATCGACGGCAAATATCTGTTGATGACGTGCGAGTACCAGGGCCGGCTGGTGAAGATCGACTGGATCAACCGCAAGGTGCTCGGGTACCTCAAGCTCTCGGGCGGGGGCATCCCCCAGGACATCCGGATCAGCCCGGACGGCAAGGTCTTCTACGTGGCCGAGCTCAAGCGCGGCGGCGTGTACCTGATCGACGGCGACGCGTTCAAGGAGATCGGCTTCGTCAAGACCGGCGTGGGCACGCACGGCCTCTATCCGAGCCGCGACGGCACCAAGCTCTACGTGGCCAACCGCGGCTCGTCTCAGATCGGCGGCAAGGCCAAAGGGCCGGGTAGCGTCGCGGTCATCGACTTCGCGACGCGCAAGGTGGTGACGACGTGGCCGATCCCGAACGGCGGCAGCCCCGACATGGGCAACGTGAGCGCGGACGGCAAGCGCCTCTGGCTGTCGGGGCGCTACGACAACGTCGTGTACGTGATCGACACGACCACGGGCGAGGTCGTCACGATCCCCGTCGGCCGTGAGCCGCACGGTCTCGCCGTGTGGCCGCAGCCGGGCCGCTACTCGCTCGGTCACACTGGCAACATGCGCTGACGCCGATCGGCGGCCGCCTGGCCGCGTTTGACCGCACATCGGCGCCTCCATATACTCTGGCGGCGATGTGCGGTCAGTTGTGAATCGCCACCTCCGCATCGGCATCGACACCGGCGGTACGTTCACCGACGTCGTGGCCATCGACGAAACCACCGGCGAGATCCTCACCACCAAGACAGCGTCCACGCCGCATGATCCGTCGATCGGCGTCCTCGACGGGATTCGCAAGATCCTGCGTTTCACGAATGGCGGCGCCTCCGCCTCCTCGAGGCCTCGTCCGACCGTCGGTGCGGTCTCGCATGGGACGACCGTTGCGACCAACGCGCTCCTGCAAGAGCGCTTTCCCGGCCTGGGGCTCATCACCACGCAGGGCTTCCGCCACGTCCTGGAGATCGCGCGGCAGGCGGTGCCGCGCGGCTACGGTAACTCGTACTTCTGGGTCAAGCCGGAGCGCATCGTGCCACTCCACCTGGTCCGCGAGATCCCCGAGCGGCTGAACTTTCGCGGCGAGGTGCTGCGCCCGTTCGACGAGGCCGAAGCCGCGGAGGTCGCACGCTGGTTCCGGAGCCTCGGCATCGACTCCATCGGCGTGAGCTTCATCCACGCCTACGCCAATCCCGAGCACGAGCGGCGGATGCGCGCGGTCCTCGAGCGCGAGCACCCCGGCGCCCACGTGTCGATCTCGTCCGAGGTCTTGCCCGAGTACCGCGAGTACGAGCGGACGGTCACGACGCTCGTGGACGCGTTCGTGAAGTCGCGCGTGTCGGCCTACGTCGGAGCCATTCGAGCTCGCCTCGACACCGAGCTGGAGCCGGGCGTGCCCTTCTACGTGATGAAATCGAACGGCGGCGTGATCTCGGCGCGCGAGGTCGCCGCCCAGCCGATCACGACGATCCTGAGTGGCCCCGCCGCTGGCGCCCTCGGGGCGAGCCTCTTGGCCAGGGCGGCGGGCTACGATCGCGTGCTGACCGCGGATGCCGGAGGCACGAGCACCGACGTCTGCCTCGTCGAGCACGGGGTGCCGGGGCTCACCACCGACGGCGCGGTCGGCCGGTTCCCGGTGAAGGTGCCCATGATCGACATCGTCACGGTCGGTGCCGGGGGCGGGAGCATCGCGTGGATCGCGCCGGACGGCGGGCTGAAGGTGGGGCCCCGCAGCGCGGGCGCAGACCCCGGACCGCTCTGCTACGCGCGGGGCGGCACCGAGCCGACCGCGACCGATGCGCACCTGCTGCTGGGCCGCATCCCGCCCGGGCTGCTGGGCGGCGAGATCCCGCTCGAGATCGAGCCGGCGCGGGAGGGGATCACCGCGCTCGCTGCGCAGCTGGATCTGCCGCCCATGCGCGTGGCCGAGGGCATCCTCGAGATCGCGGCCTGGAACCAGGCCAACGCGATCCAGCAGGTCTCGGTCAAGCGCGGGCTCGACCCGCGCGACTACACGCTCGTGGCCTTCGGAGGCTCCGGACCCTTGCTGGCGGGGCGGCTCGTGGACCTCCTGCACCTGCAGGCCGCGCTGATCCCGCTCTCGCCCGGCAATGTGTCGGCGTTCGGCCTGCTGACCGTCGATCTCAAGAACGACTACGTGCAGACGTTCGTGCAGCGCCACGATCGTCTCGACCACGCGATGGTGAACACGTACCTGGCTCGGCTCGAGGCGCTGGCGCGCGCCGCGCTCGCCGCCGAGGGCTTTGCCGCCCACGAGATGCGGATCGAGCGCAGCGCCGATCTCCGCTATTTCGGCCAGGCCTGGGAGGTCGCGGTCGAGCTGCCCCCGGGCGTGATCGACGAGCGCAGCGCGGCCGTCGCGGCCGATCGCTTCCACGACGCGCACGAGCAGCGCTACGGCTATAGCTATCGCCGGCCGGCCGACCGCGGGACGGCCGGCCGCCAGCGGATGGAGTGGGTGAATCTGAGGGTTACTGGCATCGGGCCGATCGCGCGACCCAGGCTGCGCGAGCTGCCGCCGGGCGACGGGCGTCCGGCCCGAGCGCTCAGCGGCCGGCGGCCCGTCGTCTTCTCGGAGAGGACGGTGGAGTGCTCGGTCTACGAGCGCACGCGGCTGGCGCCGGGCGACTCCGTGAGCGGACCGGTGATCATCGAGGAGTTCGGCGCGACCACGGTCGTCTATCCCGACCAGCGCGTCGCGACGGATCGGTTCGGCAATCTGATCCTCACGCGGGGCGCCGCGTAGCGTGGGCCACGCCATGAGACCTGCGAGCGCGGTGGATCCGATCGTGATCCAGATCGTCGAGGGCACGCTGGCCTCGGTCGAGGCGGAGGTGGAGGCGGCGATCGAGCGCACGTCGCGCTCGCCGATGATCCGGGAGGCGCGCGATTTCCGCGCCGGGATCCACGATCGACGGTGCCGCAAGCTCACCGGGCGCTCGTACTCGGCGCTCGTGCAGCCCATCGTGCGCGATTTCCCGCTGGAGACGATGCGGCCCGGCGACGTGTTCTTCCACAACGACGTCTACGGCTCGGAAGGCGGGATCGGTCATCTGCCCGACCTCTGCGTGACGGTGCCGGTGTTCGCCGACGGCCTCGTGGTCGCGTTCGTCCAGGCTTTCGGCCATCACGACGATATCGGCGGCGCCGTGCCGGGCTCGATGCCGTCGCACGCGACCAGCGCCTACCAGGAAGGGCTCATCGTCCCCCCGGTCCGGATCTACCAGGCCGGGGTGCCGAACGACGACCTGATCAAGGTCATGGTCCGGAACTCGCGGCTACCCGACAGCCTGCGCGGCGATCTCGACAGTGAGGTCGCGGCCTGCCGCGTGGGCGCCGAGCGTCTGAGCGATCTCTTCCGCCGCTACGGCCGCGAGCCGATCGAGGCCTGCTTCGACGCGATCCTCGCGCGCACCACCGAGACGTTCCGGCGCGAGCTGCTCGCGAAGATCCCCGACGGGACCTACGTGTGGGAAGACTACGCCGAGCACGATGGCGTCGATCCGCCGCGCCTGCACACCCAGCGGATGACGCTGACCAAGCGCGACGACCGCCTGATCATCGACTTTGCGGGCACGAGCCCGCAGGCCAAGGGGCCGATCAACCATGCCAGCGACTACGCCGACGGCGTGTTCCTCAAGAAGTGGCTGGCGCCGATCTTGAGGAATCTCGCCGACACGCCCGAGCGCATGGCGGAGCTCGACGTCAACGAAGGGGTCGTGCCGCTCATCGAGCTGCGCTTTCCGCCGCCGGGCACCTTGCTCACGCCCGTGTTTCCGGCGCCGACCAACGCGCGGACGTTCGTGATCCTTCGCCAGCTCGGCATCCTGGCCGGCGTCATCGCCAAGGCCGTCGGCGGGCGCATGCCCGCCGATCAGGAGACGATCCGCTATACGGGGTTCCACGGGGTCGACCCCGACGGGCAGTTCTATCTGATGCGCGAGGTGCTCGGCGGCGGCTCGGGCGGGCGCTACTACGCCGACGGCTCCGACACGATCCACATCGTGCCCGACAGCAAGAACCTGCCGGTCGAGTTCACCGAGACGCGGTTTCCGCTGCTGATCGAGCGCCTGGCGCTGGCGACGGATTCGGGAGGCGCGGGGACCCGGCGCGGCGGGCTCGGCTATCTGAAGGAGTTCCGGGCACTCTGCGACAGCTCGTTCCTCTGCGTGGCCGATCGCGCGATCCTCTCGTGCTGGGGGCTGCGCGGCGGCAAGGCGGGCGCGCCCTTCCGCGTCACGGTCGATCCCGGCGGGCCGAGCGAGCGAGTGCTGCCCGGGCTGGTCGACGACGAGCCGATCCCGGCCGGCACGCTGGTGCGCGTCGAGACGACGGGCGGCGGCGGCTGGGGCGATCCGCTGGAGCGCGCGCCGGAGCTGGTGGCGCTGGACGTTTTCGAGGGAAAGATCAGCACGCGGGCCGCGCGCGAGGAGTACGGCGTGGTGCTCGCGACTCGCGAAGGCACACCGCCCACGGCCGGCGCGCCGCGCGAATCCGCGGGCCCGCCGGTGGACGCGGCCGCGACCCGCGCCCTTCGCGATCGGCTCCGCGCGGCGCGCGGCGCCCAACCGTTCTTCGATCGCGGCCCGGGCTACCGGACGCTGGCCGGGGTCGATCACGCCGCCGTCGACTTCGTCGACGATGCCGCCGGCGATTGACTCCGTGCGCCGACGGGCGCCGTTACTTCTTCTGCGCCAGCTCCCAGATCTCGTGCGTGTAGGCGCCATCGCCGGCCGGCTTCTTGATCACGCCGAACTTTAGCGCGATCTCGGCGGTCTGCTTGTAGGCGGCCGGATCCATCTTGCCGAGCGGGCTCCTGGGTGGCGGCGGGCCCCAGACGAGCTTGTTGATCTCGGCCATCATCCAGGCCTGATGATCGCGGCCGAGCACCGGGCTTTCCTTCAACACGATCTCCACGCACTCGGCGGGCTTGTCGCGGCAGAGCTCCCAGCCCTTGAGTGACGCGCGCACGAAGCGAGCGGCGATGTCCTTGTTCCTCGCGCCCGCGATCCAGTCGGCCTTGACGAAGACGCCGTCCTCGAGCATCGCGGTGCCTTCCTTGTTGAAGTCGATGATCACGAGGTCGTCGGGCTTCACGCCGGCGTCCAGCACCTGCTTGTACTCGTTGTAGGTCATCGCCGCCGCGGCGTCGACCTTCTTCTGGAGCAGCAGGTTCATGTCGAACGGCTGCTGGATCAAGGTGACGTCGCGGTTTCGGTCGATCTGGTGCTTGTCGAGCGTGGCGAGCAGCTCGAACTCGTTGCCGCCGAACCACACGGCCACGCGCCGCCCCTTGAGATCAGCGGCGCTCTTGATGCCCGACGACTTGAAGGCGAGCTCGCGCATGCCGCTGTGCGCGAACACCTGGGCGACGTTCACGAGCGGCGCGCCCTGATCGCGCGCCGAGAGCAGACTCGGCAGCCAGTCGATGCCGAACTGGGCGCCACCGCCGGCCACCACCTGCTCCGGTACGATGTCCGGGCCGCCCGGGCGGATCGTCACGTCGAGCTTCTCCGCCGTGTAGAAACCCATGGACTTCGCGGCGTAGTAACCCGCGAACTGGGCCTGCGTGACCCACTTGAGCTGGAGCGTGACCCTGTCGCCCCCCTGCGTCAGACCGCGCGCGGGCAGTAGGGTGATCGCGAGCAGCACCGCCGCGATCGGCGCCAGGAGCCGCGTGTTCACCATCGAATGAGCCCCCTCGGTTCAGCCTTCGTGTCGCTCGAAGTGCCACGGCATGGCCAGGCGCTCGGCCAGCACCACCGCGAAGTAGAGCAGGAGTCCCAGGGCGCACGCAACCAGGATCGCCGACCACGCCTCCCGCGTCTGGAAGAGGCTGGCCGTGCTCTTGATGTAGACGCCGAGCGACTTCACCGGCCCCCCGAAGAACTCGCTGACCACCGCGCCGATCATCGCGAGGGTCGCGCAGGCGCGCAGCGCGATGAAGATCATCGGCAGGCTGTGCGGGAGCCGGATCTTGAAGAAGATCTGGCGCTCGCTGGCGGCATAGCTCCGCATGAGCTCGAGAGACTGCGGCGTCACGCCGAGGAGCCCGCGGGTGGTGGCGACGAACGTCGGGAAGAACGTCAACAGTACGACGATCGCGATCTTCGAGCCCTGTTCGACGCCGAACCACACGATCGCCAGCGGGGCCAGGGCGACGATCGGCACGGACGCCGAGGCCACCGCGTAGGGGAGCACGAGGCCGGCGAAGCCGGGCGAGCTGCTCGCGACCATGGCGGCGAGCATGCCCCCGCCGCAGCCGAGCGCGAAGCCGACGACGGCCTCGGTGAACGTGTAGAGCCCCGCCTCCACCAGAAAGGGATAGTTCTCGCCCAGGCTTTGCACGATCACGTGCGGGGCGGGCAGCAGATAGAATTCGATCGAGAACAGGTAGACGATCGCTTCCCACAGGGAGAGCCCCGCGGCGAGGACCAGGGCGGCCGGCGCGTATTCGCGGACGATCCTCATCGGAGGCTCTGACGCACCTCGGTCACGAGCTCGAAGAAGCGGGGCAGCGCGCGGGTCTTGTCGCCCCGCGGGCGCGGCAGATCCACTGTGACGATGCGATCGATGCGGCCCGGGCGCGCGCTCATCACCACGATCCGTGAGGACAGGAACACCGCCTCCGCGATGCTGTGCGTGACGAAGAGCGCGGTGGCGGCCGTCTCGGCGCAGACCTGGAGCAGCTCCTGGTTGAGCCGCTCCCGGGTCATCTCGTCCAGCGCGCCGAACGGCTCGTCCATCAGTAGGATCGACGGGTTCAGGGCGAGCGCACGGGCGATCGACACTCGCTGCTGCATGCCGCCCGAAAGCTGCCACGGATAGTGACCGGCGAAGTCGTCGAGGCCGACCAGACGCAGGAGCTCGCGCGGCCGCTGGAGGCGCTCGGCCCGCGGACGGCCGGCAACCTCGAGCGGCAGCTCGACGTTCTCCAGCACGGTCCGCCACTCGTAGAGCACCGGCGTCTGGAAGACGATGCCGTAGTCGCGGTCCAGACGGGCCTGCCGCGCGCTCTTGCCGTTCACGCGGACCGTGCCCGCCGAGGGCTCGACGAGATCGCCCACGACGCGGAGCAGGGAGGACTTGCCGCACCCGGAGGGGCCGATGATCGAGACGAACTCGCCGCCCTCCACCGAGAGCGAGACCGCCGCGAGCGCTTCCGTGGCGCGGGCGCGATTCTCGAACGTCTTGGCCACACGGTCGAGCTCGATGATCGGCGAGGCCATCGACCTCAGATCGCCGGCGCGGTGTGCGACCAGCTCACCACGCGCCGCTCCACGGCGGCGACCGTGTGATAGAAGGCGATCCCGATCGCCGCCGAGACGACGATCGCGGCCCACAGGTTGGCCGGGCGCCAGTTGTAGTACTGGGCGGCGTTGATGATCACGACGCCCATGCCATACCGGCTGCCCACGGGCAGCTCCCCCACGATGGCGCCGATGACGCTGGCGGTGGCCGAGATCCGCAGCGCCGTGAACAGATAGGGCAGGGAAGTCGGGAAACGCAGCTTGAAGAAGATCTGCTGCGAGCTCGCCGACAGCGCGCGCATGAGCGCGAGAGCGTCGGGATCGACGGCCCGCAGCCCGCGCGACATGTTGACGGTGACCGGGAAGAAGGTCAGGTAGGCGGCGATGACCGCTTTCGAGAACCACGAGGTCCCGAGCCAGACGACGATCATCGGCGCGATCGCGAGGACCGGAACCGTCTGCGACGCCACCACGTAGGGCAAGAGTCCGCGCTCCAGCCATCGCGACTGAGCGAAGGCGACGGCGAGGACGAGCCCCGTGGCGCCGCCCAGCGCGAATCCGATCAGGCTCTCGAGCGCCGTGTACGCGGCGTTCTGGGTCATGATCCAGTACCAGCGCTGCCCGCCCGCGCCCTCGCGCAGGAAATCTCCGGCGATCTCGTGCAGATGGGGCAGCTGGTAGCTCGGGAGCGCGAACGCGAATTTGGCCGTTTCCCAGATCGCGGCGATCGTAGCGATCACCGCCAGAAAGCGAAGCGCGCGGCGCGGGCGCGATGCGGCGCGATCGTCCCCCGTCCGGCTCACCTCGCGGATTATACGTCGTCGCGGGGGGCGTTGATCTCTCGCATCCTCGGGACGACGCCCGGCATCCCAAGACGTGAGAGGAGGAAGCACAGATGAAACGAGTCTTATTCGTGGCGTTCGTGCTGATGGCGGTGCTCGTACCGCTGGCCGGCGTCGCGCACGCTGATCTCAGAAGCGACGAGGCCCAAGCGCAGGCGCCGTAGCGCACGCGGGCGGCACGCTGCGGCCGGCACTTCGACCACGAAGCGCGCGACCGCGGCGTCTCGGCCCGGCCTTCGTTCGTTCCTTTCGGCCTCGCGTCCGATGCGATTCTCACCTCCTGGTCATCGCGCTCTTAAGCTCGTGGCGTACAAAAAATGCGTGAGGGCGAGGATCGCCGTCCGGCCAAGAAGAGCCGCCGGATGGCCTGAGAGGAATCTCATGCGCACCTCATGTTCTCCTCATCGCGCTGGGGTGCCAATAGAGACGGCGCGGACAAAGGCGGCGCAGACGGTTCGGGGGGGTGCATAGATGAAGCGCGTTCGGGTCGCGATCGGCGTCCTCGTCACCGTCGTGGTGGCCGTGTCGATCGGCCTCGGGGCGGGCCGGCTGAGCTCTGGCGGCGGCTACGAGCTGATGGCGGACTTCGCGTCGGTGGGCGGCCTCCGGCCGCACGCTCCGGTCGAGATCGCGGGCGTGCCGATCGGCACCGTCGCGGCGATCTCATTGCGTCACGACGAGGCGCACGTCGCGCTCCACCTCGATGCAACGGTCCGCGTGCCCGCCGACTCCAGCGCCGTGATCAAGACCGAAGGCTTGATGGGCCAGACGTACGTGGCCCTCCAGCCGGGCTCCGCAGGCACGGCTCTGGCCCCCGGCGGCCGGATCCAGCGCACGGTCTCGGCAATCGAGCTCGAGGACGCGATAGCCGCCAAGATCTTCGGCCAGATATCCTGAGGGGGATCAGTGCCGCGCCTGGTCCAGCCCGGTTCCGGTGCTCGCGCCGTAGGCAATCGAGGGGGGGAACGCCGGATGGCCCCCACCCGTTTCATGGCCACGCAGCACTTGACGATTCGTCCGTCCAGGGCGCACGATCAATCGCCACAGCATCTGAGCCGGGCCGCTCCAGGCGGGTCGGAGCCCAAGAGGCTCCCGGGGCCCGCGAGACTCGAACCGGCTTCACATACAAGGGGAAAAGGCATGACGAGACCCGAAACGTCCAGGACCGGTCGTCGTGAGTTCCTCAAGATCGCTGCCGGCGCTGCCGGCGCCGCAGCGGCCACGGGCCCGTGGATTTCCCGGAACGCCCAGGCCAAGCCGACGACCATCGTCTTCGCGCGGGAAAGCTCCTACGTGAAGAACTTCGACGAGCACTTCCAGAAGGTCTTGATCCCGGCCTACCTCAAGGCCACCGGCATCAAGATCGACTATCAGATCCAGGCCGCCGGCGGCAGCGCCGTGCCGCAACTCGTCTCGATGGTCGAGAACAAGTCGGGCGCCGATCTGGCGTGGGTTCAGCAGGAGTGGCTCTACCGCGACGCGCTGGTCGACGTGTCGGACATCGCCGAGGCGGTAGGCAAGGAGCAGGGCGGCTGGTACGACGAGATCAAGCTCCTCTCCGTCGACAACGGCAAGTGGAAGTCCGTGCCCCAGGCGAACATCGGCCAGCTGATGGTCTACCGGAAGGACTGGTTCGACGAGGCCGGGATCAAACAATTCCCGGACACCTGGGACGAGTTCCTGGAAGCCGGCATCAAGCTCAAGGCCAAGGGCCATCCCTACGGGATGTCGATGGGCCACGGCTTTGCCGACAACTACTCATGGCTCTACCCGCTGCTCTGGTCCCACGGCGTGACGGTCATGGACAAGGCCGGCAAGAAAGTCGCCCTCGACAGCAGCGAGACCGCGAAATGCGTCGAGTACGTGAAGCGGCTCTACAAGGAAGCCTGCATCGAGGACTGCATCGGCTGGCTCGACCCGCACAACAACAAGGCCTTCCTGACCAGCCAGATCTCGTGCACCAACAACGCCTACAGCATCATGGTGTCGGCCAAGCGCGACCTGCCCGATATGGGCAAGGTCATCGAGCACGGGCTGAATCCCAAGGGTCCCCACGGCCGCTTCCACGCGCTCGTGCCCGTCACGCATGGCGTGTTCGCCTACGGCCCCGATCCGCAGGCCGCCAAGGACTTCCTGCGCTGGATCATGGACCCCAAGCAGTATCGGCCATGGATATCCTCCGGCGACATGTACTTCGCCCCGTACCTGCACGCATTCGACAAGTATCCTGACTGGGACATCGAGCCGCGGGTGAAGCCGTTCCAGAAGGTGCTCGAGACCGGGAAGCTCACGTCGTGGCCGGCGCCCGCCAACCGTGCCCACGGCGCCGTGATCAATCGCTGGATCGTCATCGACATGTTCACCAAGGCCTGCACCGGCACGCCGACCAAGACCGCCATCGCGGAGGCCGTCACGCAGATCAAGCAGATCTATGGGTAGAGCGGTCGAGGCCTCACGGGCTCCCGCGCTCGAAGCGCGCACCTACCGGCCGCTCCGGTTCGGCCGGCTGCGCGAGCTGGTGGAGCGGGAGTCCGTGTTCAGCTGGCTCGTCCTCACCCCGCCGCTCCTCTTTCTCTTGCTGTTCCTGGGTTACCCGTTCTTCTACGGCGTGTACCTGAGCTTCTTCCGACGAGAGGTCACCGGGCCCGCCACGTTCGTGGGCTTCGGCAATTTCGTCACGCTCGCGAACGATCCGATCTTCTGGCAGTCGGTCGGCAACACGGTCAAGTTCACCGGCGCCGCGACCATCCTGAAGGCCATCGGCGGGCTCGGGATGGCGCTGGTGATGAACCAGAACTTCAAGTTCAAGGCGATCACGCGGGCCATGCTGCTGCTGCCGTTCATCGTGCCGACCGTGCTCAGCACGGTCGCGTGGCAATGGATCTACGACCCGGGCCTCGGGCTCTTCAACCGTCTCCTCGTGGAGAGCGGCCTCACGAAGACGGGCTTCTCGTGGCTCGGCTCGCCGACCATGGCCATGATCTCGGTCATCATCGTCAACACGTGGCGCGGCCTGCCGTTCTTCGGCATCTCGATCCTGGCCGGCCTGCAGACCATTCCGGTCGAGCAGCACGAATCGGCCACGATCGACGGCGCGGGCACCTGGGATCGCTTCCGCCATGTCACGCTGCCGTCGCTCCTGCCGGTGATCCTCATCGTCACGACGTTCTCGGTCATCCTGACGTTCTTCGACTTCCAGCTGGTCTACGTGCTCACCGGGGGCGGCCCGGCCAACTCGACGCACCTGATGGCGACCTACGCCTACAGCTTGAGCATGGGCGCGGGCCAGATGGGGCTCGGCTCGGCGGTGGCGCTCAGCATGGTTCCGGTGCTCGGTCTCCTGCTGGTGCTGCTCACGTGGTACGTGCGGAAGGACTGAGATGGTCGGCGAGCTGACGTGGCGCAAGCGGCTCCTGGGGTTGTGGGTCCCGCTCTCGCTGTTCTATGTCGTGGCGCTGTTTCCGTTCACCTGGATGGCCGCCACCTCGCTCAAGACGAACGCCGAGCTCTACGATCCCAAGGCCAACCCGCTGTCGATCCACCATCCGTCGCTGGTCCACTACATCAGCCTGCTCCAGGAGACGAACTTCCTGACGTGGGTCGGCAACACGATGCTGGTGGCGGTGGTCGCGACGGGTATCTCGCTCTTGCTGGGAACCATGCTGGCGTATCCGCTGGCCCGCATGCGGTTCCGCGGCGCGCCGCTGCTGGCCATCACGGTGGCCGTGACCTATCTGGTCCCGCAGTCGCTCCTGTTCGTGCCGATGGCCGACCTGATCGGCCGCCTGAAGCTCGGCAACACGCTCAGCGCGGTGATGCTGACGTATCCCACGCTGCTCGTGCCGTTCATCGCGTGGCTTCTGATGGGCTACTTCAAGACGGTGCCGAAGGAGCTCGAGGAGCAGGCGCTGATCGACGGCGCCAGCCGCTGGCGCGCGATGACCCGCGTGATTCTCCCGCTCTGCATGCCGGGCTTCATCTCGGCCGGCATCTTCGCGTTCACCTTGGCGCAGAACGAGTTCCTGTACGCGCTGCTGTTTCTCAGCCGCTCCGAGGTGCGCACCGTCCCGATCGGCGTCGTGGGTGAGTTGATCCGCGGCGACGCCTTCTACTGGGGACAGCTGATGGCCGGAGCGCTCCTGGGCTCCGTGCCCGTCGCGCTCATCTATTCGTTCTTCGTGAAGTACTACGTCGCGGGCCTCACCGCCGGCGCCGTCAAGGGCTAGACGCCGGCTCGAAGTCTCGTGCCACGCGCCCTGGTCGTCGCGGGTGTCTCGAGCGGCGTCGGCAAGACCACCGTGACGCTCGGCCTGCTGGAGGCGTTCCGGCGTCGTGGGCTGACCGTCCAGGCGTTCAAGGTCGGTCCGGACTTCATCGACCCCGGCTTTCACGCGCTCGTCACCGCGCGCCCGTCCTACAACCTCGACGGCTGGATGTGCGGCCGCGAGCCCGTGCGCGCGACCGTCGCCGGCTACGCGGCTGGCGCTGACCTCGTCGTGGTCGAGGGCATGATGGGGTGCTTCGACGGGGTCGATGGCACCAGCGAGGTTGGCTCGACCGCCCAGATCGCGAAGTGGCTCGACGCGCCGGTGGTGCTCGTGGTCGACGCATCGAGCCTGTCGCGCAGCGCCGCGGCCGTCGTGCTCGGCTTCGAGCGGTTCGATCCCGATCTGCGGGTCGGCGCGGTGATCGCCAACCGGGTCGGCGGCGAGGCGCACGCGCGCTGGGTGGCGGACGCGATCGCTTCGAGCTGTCGCGCGGTGCCCGTCGGGGCGCTCAGGTTCGACGCGGGCGTGACCCTGCCGGAGCGCCATCTCGGGCTCGTCACCGCGGCCGAAGGCCCGCTCACCGCCGAGCTGCGTGGCCGGCTCGGGGACATCGTCGAGCAATCGGTCGACCTCGATCGGCTGCTGGCGGTCGCCGCGCCGCTCGGCGACGCGGCGCATGGCGCGGGGATCGCGCGGACGGCCGCGCGCGCTCGCATCGGCATCGCGCGCGACGCTGCCTTCCAGTTCTATTACGCGGAGAACTTCGACCTGCTCCGGGCCGCGGGCGCGGAGCTGATCTTCTGGAGCCCCCGCACCGACGCGGCCCTGCCCGACGTGGACGGGCTCTACTTCGGCGGGGGCTACCCAGAGCTTCATGCGGCAGCGCTCGGCGCCAATTCGGGAGCTCGCCAGGCCGTCCGCGGGTTCGCCGCCGCCGGCAAGCCCGTCTACGCCGAGTGCGGGGGCCTGATGTACCTCGCCGACGCGCTGGAAGACCTCGAGGGTGTCGTGCACCCGATGGTCGGCGTGCTCCCCGCGACCGTGCGCATGCGCCCGCGCCGGCTGAGCCTCGGCTACACCGAGGTCGTGTTCACCGCCGACACCCCGCTCGCCGGGGCCGGCACGAGGGCGCGCGGCCACGAGTTTCACTACTCGTCGATGGACCCGGTCCCGGAGTCGATCCGTCGCGTCTATCGCATCAGGTCGGCTCACGGCGGGGAGCGGTCCGAGGGCTACCTCGTCGGCCGGACGCTGATGAGCTACGTGCATCTGCACTTCGCGTCGAGCCCGATCCTGGCGAGACGCTTCGTGGACGCGTGCGCGGCGGCTTGACTGGGCGTCCCGGCGGCAGGATAGTGCGGTCGCCCTCGCCATGAAGGACATCCGCGTGACAGGCCTCTGCAAAGCCTTCGGCCCGACGGCCGCCGTCGATTCGATCGATTTCGAGGTACCGGCCGGTGCGCTGGCGACGTTGCTCGGCCCGAGCGGCTGCGGCAAGACGACGACCCTGCGGCTCATCGCCGGCCTGGAACGGCCCGACGCGGGCGAGGTGCGCGTGGGCGACCGCGTGCTGACGTCCGCGGCGCGCGGCGTGTTCGTGCCCCCGGACAAGCGGCGGATGGGCATGGTCTTCCAGACCTACGCCATCTGGCCGCACATGAGCGTGTTCGAGAACGTCGCGTTTCCGCTCCGCGAGCGGCGCATGCGCGGGCCGGAAATTCGCGAGCGCGTCATGGCGATGCTCGAGACGCTCGGGCCCGACGGCTACGACGTGATTCAGGAGTGGGTCGAGAAGGCGTACAACGCGAGCGGCAAGAAGTTCTTCTCCGAGCTCCTGTCGTGCGTGCAGCGCGAGGAGGTCGCGCGGTTCTTCGCCGAGCACCTCGACGATCCGAGCATCGCGAGCGCCGCGGTTCCGTATTTCGCCGCCGTGCCGGAGCTCGCGCTCGACGTCCTTCCGGCGATCGCGGCGAAGAATCCGAAGGGCGCGGCCGTGAAGGTGCTCGCGGCGGTGAAGGCGCGCGGCGCATCGAAGACCGCCAAGGCTGCGAGCGCGTCGAAGCTGCCGGCGTTCTTCAGCGCGGAGACGTTCACGCGACCGAAGCGAATCGACGGCAAGAAGGTCGACGCCGCGGAGATCGCGCGCATCGGCGAAGCGCTCGTGAAGGGCGACGACGCGGAGATCG